>JAAUYH010228629.1_pt1 | contig 15271 bp, 8 predicted proteins | sample 7278061 | NCBI WGS metagenome assembly JAAUYH01 (sample SAMN14350203, study PRJNA611818) | marine sediment metagenome | isolation source: surface marine sediment (0.6m) | place: French Polynesia: Moorea | collected 2018-08
ACCTAAATTTTACGCCATTCCAGGTCGATTTACTATATTACCGTGCTCTATAAGCTAACTAAATTCTGACTCGGCGATCGACTACCATCAACTGCCATCAACTGTCATCAACGAAAAATTTACACCTGGCAGACAATTGGAATACAAGTGCCAATGGCATAACCGAACTATAGGAGCAATAGATAGATGGTTTCCATCTACTAAGCGATGCAACCCTTGTGGCTACACCTTAGATAAATTACCCCTAGAAGTTCGAGAATGGACTTGTCCTAGCTGTTCCTCTTTGAATTTAAGAGATTTAAATGCAGCCAAGAATATCTTAGCGGTCGGGCAGACCGTGTTTGCTTGTGGATCGAGCTCTGATGGGGGTCGGTCTTTGATCGACCTAGTCACCTTGGGATGAATCAAGAATCCCTCACTTTTAGTGAGGGAGTGTCAATTTTCGACATTGGTGAAATTATCAGGATTTGGTTGTGTGAGTGTCGCCGATCTATTTCATGCTCTGCCAGCGGGGGAACTTCCTGTGGCTCGACGCTCTTCCAAGGTACAACAAGCCAATCCCTTGCCCCTCAGTCTTTTTTCGGCTTAAGTTGGTACCCATTTAAATCTAGTTTAACTTTATCTACTACTCTGTCAATTTTGAAATGAGGGATAGGATAATTCTCCAAAATCTAAAATCTAAAATCAAAAATTACCCTAACCAGTCCCTCAAAACTATCTTGACAGACTACTACTGCCCGCCGAGGAGCGAGTTTGCTTCGTCGAACTCGCATATGGTATTGTAGCCCTATGGTAGGCTTATCCTTATTTTTTGAATTATTAGTTTCGGAATAATTTCCAGCTTCCTGCTCAACCTAACTCAATCTGACGATCGCTTAACTTTTGCAACTATCATGTCCGATCTAGGCTTAAGGAACATTTTTAACCGCCTTGCTGATAATCTTGCTAAAGATACCTTAGTCCAAACCCAAGTGAACAATCTCCGCAATGATTTACAAGTCGATCGCGTAGTTTTATATTACTTCTATCGCCAATGGCAAGGGCAAGTTACTTTTGAGTCCCTGAGTTCTCCCAAATTTTCTATTTTTGGCTCAACCGGACCAGATGAATGCTTTAACGGGGAATATGCTGCTATGTACCAACAAGGTAGAGTAAGAGCGATCGAAAATATCGAAACAGAACCTATTACTGATTGTCATCGAGATTTTTTACGCAGTCTACAAGTACGCGCTAATTTAGTCGTACCAGTTTTACCCCCCAAAGGACTATGGGGACTACTCATTGCCCATCATTGTCGCACTCCTCGTGTATGGACAAAAGATAATATTGCAGCTATGAAAAAAGGTGCAACTGCTCTAGCAGAAGCCAACTCTATTCGTCATGGTTAGCTTTTCTTAAATAGTTAACTAGAGCTTGCAAACCTAAGATATAACTCATAGCACCAAAACCACTTATTTGTCCAATGGCAATTGGTGCAATGTAAGAATGATGGCGAAATTCTTCTCTACGATAGATGTTACTTAAATGAACTTCAACAGTTGGTATTTGTATTGCTGCTATAGCATCTCTAAGAGCTACACTCGTGTGAGTGTATGCTCCTGCATTAATAATTATACCTTGATGCTTATCTCTTGCCTGATGAATCGCATCTATCAATACTCCTTCATGATTCGACTGCAAGCAGGATGTTTTTACTTGCAGCCTGTTTCCTTCTTCTTGTAAGAGGGTATTAACTTGTTCTAGAGTTGTTGAGCCATACACTTCTGGCTCTCTCAAACCTAATAGGTTAAGATTAGGTCCGTGTAGAATGAGTACGCTATATTGAGGCAAAATTTTAGTGATAATCGTTTTAGTGAAAATTAATGACGCTGACGATCATCTACTGGAATAGGAATTAATTCACCTTCTGGTTCTGCTTCTGGCCCTAACAGGACTTCAATAAGTTTATCTGCCCATTCTCTCAGTTTTTCAAGTATTTTTTCTATATAGTCCATCGAACAGACGGCTCCTGTAAGCGTTTTTTCTGTTGGATAAAATGCTGGCAAACCTCTAGGGTTTAGAGAAGCATTTTTTTAACTGGTATTTAAACAAAGGTTCTAAACTGACCTCATTCAACTACTGTTTTTCGACAATAGCTATATTTTTTTTTACTTATATTAACCTTAACACAGGTTAACAATACATAGGTATATTTTCTCAATCTTCTAGATTTAGATTGGCAACCTACCATGACATCTAGTTTTGAATGATTTCTCAATGTTTAAAGCCGAACGATTTTTATTTTAATTTTAGATTTAGGTTTCGGGCTGTAATCTCTGTCTCACGAAATAGTAATTTATCTCACCAAAGAGAAATTCGTCTTTAACAGGATTTAAAGATTAATAAACTTAATTAACTATCTATATCTTCTCTACTAACCTAAGTAGTCAAATCTGAGAGAATCAAACAACAATGGGATTTTGATTAAACTCCCATTGATTAACAAACAAGCTGTTAACTCAGGTTAAAAAGACGCGATCGATTGCTTCTATTTCCATCTTGACAGACTAAATAATAAATACTAGAGGAGAAATCAGTTTATGAAATTAGCTTACTGGATGTATGCAGGACCTGCTCATATTGGGACTTTACGCATTGCCAGTTCTTTCAAAAATGTTCATGCAATTATGCACGCACCTTTGGGAGATGACTACTTTAATGTGATGCGATCGATGTTGGAGAGGGAGAGAGATTTTACTCCTGTAACAGCCAGTGTAGTCGATCGCAATGTTTTGGCAAGGGGTTCTCAAGAAAAAGTAGTAGATAATATCACTCGTAAAGACAAAGAGGAAAAGCCAGATTTAATTATTCTGACTCCTACTTGTACATCGAGCATTTTGCAAGAAGATTTACAAAACTTTGTCGATCGCGCCCAATTAGATTCTCAGGGCGATGTAATGTTAGCAGATGTTAACCACTATCGGGTTAATGAATTACAAGCAGCCGATCGCACTCTCGAGCAAGTAGTAAAATATTATCTTAATAAAGCACAGAAAAAAGGCGAACTACCTACCGATAAAACAGAAAAACCTTCTGTTAATATCATCGGGATGTCTACCCTTGGTTTCCACAACCAACATGACTGTACCGAATTAAAACGCTTAATGGCAGATTTAGGGATAGAAGTAAACGAAGTTATCCCAGAAGGTGCTTCTGTACATAATCTCAAAAACTTGCCCCGTGCTTGGTTCAACCTCGTACCCTATAGAGAACTAGGTTTACTAACTGCTAAATATCTAGAAGCAGAATTTGGTATGCCTTATGTAGATATAACACCAATGGGTGTAGTAGAAACTGCTCGTTGTATTCGTAAAATTAAACAAGTAATTAACGCTCAAGGTGCAGAAGTAGACTACGAAGACTATATCAATAACCAAACTCTCTATGTCTCGCAAGCAGCTTGGTTTTCTCGTTCCATCGACTGTCAGAACTTAACTGGTAAAAAAGCCGTTGTCTTTGGCGATAATACCCACGCGGTAGCCATGACCAAAATTTTAGCCCGTGAAATGGGTATTCATGTGGTTCTAGCCGGTACTTACTGCAAATACGATGCCGACTGGTTTAAAGAACAGGTAAGCGAATACTGCGATGAAGTGCTGATTAGTGATGATAACGCAGAAATTGGCGATGCGATCGCTCGTCTCGAACCTTCAGCCATTTTTGGTACCCAAATGGAACGTCATGTGGGTAAACGGCTTAATATTCCCTGTGGTGTAATTGCTTCACCTATTCATATTCAAAACTTCCCTATTGGCTACAAACCTTTTGTCGGTTATGAAGGTACTAATCAAATTGCCGATTTAGTCTACAATTCCTTTACTCTCGGCATGGAAGATCACTTATTAGAAATCTTCGGTGGACACGATACCAAAGAAGTTATTACAAAGGGAATTTCAGCTGATTCTGACTTAAATTGGCATAAAGACGCTAAAGCAGAATTGAATAAAATTCCTGGTTTTGTCCGCGGTAAAGTAAAACGCAACACCGAAAAATTTGCCCGCGAACGAGGTATGAGTGAGATTACCTTAGAGGTAATGTATGCAGCCAAAGAAGCAGTCGGTGCCTAATACTGTTTTTATTATCTAAACGATACTTGTAGCAAGGGTTTGGTGATGCCAAACCCTTATTTAATTTAATTGAGAATGGCTATAATTTAATATCGTCTCTCACGACTTTTGAGAGATAGTTTGATAGTCACAAAAGCTAAATCCAATTTTTAAAACTCACTTTCAAATTAGGAGTCTTAAACCAGTTTAAAACCCTCTGCCGTGGAAGGGGGCTTTTATCCCTAGTTTATCTGTTGGAATCCCTAGTTTTCGTTGTTTGAAGCCCCCTTTCCACGCCCTCTGCCCTCTGCCATTCTCTCCTTGTTATGGAATCATTCATCAACGCTTTTAATAGTAGTCCGATTATTCCTTTTACTCTACTACTGCTAGTAATTCTTACCCTTCCACCCCTATTTGAAAGATTAAAACTGCCTGGGTTGGTGGGGTTATTATTTGCGGGAATTATTTTTGGTCCTAATGGCTTAAATTTGCTAAATGCAGAAACCGAGACAATGACTTTGTTATCGGATATTGGCAAAATTTACTTGATGTTTGTAGCGGGATTAGAAATAGATCTCGAAGAGTTCCGTAAAACCAAAGAGCGTTCCCTTGGTTTTGGCATAGCTACCTTTATTGTTCCTCTAGCTACCGGAACCGCGATCGCCTATTCTTTTGGTATGGGCTTAAATGCTTCTGTCTTAGTCGGTTCGCTGTTAGCTTCTCATACTCTTTTGGGTTATCCCATTGTCAATCGGTTGGGAGTAGTAGGAAATGAGGCAGTGACGGTTACTATTGGAGCGACTATTTTTACAGATATTGCTGCTTTACTAATATTGGCTATTTGTGTTTCTATTCATGCTGGAGATTTTTCGCCTACCAGTTTATTTATTCAATTAGTTACTTTAGGGCTATATGCCGGACTGGTTTTATTTGGCTTAGATAAAGCTGGTAAAGAATACTTTCAACGTACTGGAGATGAGGAAAGTAATCAGTTTTTATTTATCTTACTGGCGGTATTTTTGGCTGCTGTGGGAGCACAGATTATTAACGTCGATAAAATTGTCGGGGCGTTTTTAGCTGGATTAGCAGTTAATGATGTAGTAGGAAGAAGTCCAGTAGAGGAAAAAGTAGAGTTTGTAGGTAGTACCCTATTTATTCCTTTTTTCTTTGTAGATATGGGCTTATTACTCGATATTCCTGGTTTTGTGACTACTTTGACCTCAGAATTGTGGTTGACGTTAGCAATTGTCGGGGGATTATTTGCCAGTAAATTTATCGCAGGATTAATTGCTAAATTACTTTATGGTTACAGTTGGAATGAAGCTTTAACCATGTGGTCATTATCTCTGCCTCAAGTAGCTGCAACTCTTGCTGCTGCTTTGGTGGGAGTAAATTCAGGATTAATTAGTGATGTGGTTTTTAATGTAGTAATTGTTTTAATGCTAGTTACTTCTATTGCTGGGCCAATTTTAACAGCTAAATTTGCTTCCAACTTATCTGTACCAGTACCTAGTTTAACGGCAGATAAACTCGAAGGTAAAAATTTAGATTTAGATGCACCTCCAGATTCTGGCTTTTTATACGGCGATTTAGCAGCCGAATTAGAGACAAACGTAGAACCAAAAACTTCAGTCTCTTCTTCCTTTAGAGTGGTTGTACCGATTGCCAATCCCCAGACAGAAAGATATTTAATTGAGATGGGAGCGTTAATTGCCCATCATGAATCTGGAGTGGTTGTTCCTTTATCGGTTACTCAAGCTCATGTGTATATGGGCAATCCTGCCTTAAAAGAAAGAGTAAAACAGAGTAGGAAACTCTTAAAAAAAGCTCTAGAAGTTGCCAGAGAATTTCAAGTAAAAAGCAATCCTGTAGTGCGTATTGATGATGATGTTGCCCAGGGAATTTGTCGAGCTGCCAGAGAAAAAAATGCTAGTTTAATCTTGATGGGCATAAACCTGCCTAACCGCTTCCGCGATCGCTTATTTGGTAATGTGATAGACAGCGTTTTTTGGTCTGCCCATTGTCCTGTAGCTGTCCTCCGACTAGTAGCAGAACCCATAAATATTCAGCAAATTTTAGTACCGATTAAGAGTATTACTCCTCAAGCTATCCGCATGATTAGATTTGCTCAACTATTTGCCGAAGAAAATCAAGCTGCTATCACTTTATTTCATGTGGCTAATCGGCAGACATCCCGAGCGGAAGTTAAGTTATTTGAAACCAATTTAAAGAATCTTGTCGACCAGCTCAAACCACAAATAGATATAGCCATTAAATCTCTTCGTTATGATGATGCAGCTACAGCTATTGTTGCCCGTGCTAGTTCCTATGACATGGTAGTGTTAGGAGCTATGCACTATCGTACCGCTGGGGGTTTAGCCGTAGGAGATACGAGCGATCGCTTGGTACGTAGATTAAAATGTTCCCTAGTATTATTTAGCGAACCCCATTCCGTGTGAGTTCGGAGTTAGAAGTTTAAAGTCTGGAGAGACGTTAATTAAGTAAGTAGGGAAAACTAACAATAAAACTAACAATAAAGTTTATATACAACCCAATCAACTAATTGGTTTGCTATCCTGGCAATGCCCGAGTTTTATTGTTAAGAGCTAAAAATTTACCAATCTTTTTTCCCATATATTTCCCCATGAACTTGATTAATCAAATCTTGAAAAGACGAGGAAATTACTATTTCTCTAAACCCAACTTCTTGTCGATCGTTTTAGTTGCAGCAGGATGGATGGGTAACTATGTTAGTTTGCCACTGTTTTTTGGTGTAGATTTTTTGTTTGGCAGTATTGCTGTTTTGATAACAATAAGGCTATACGGACTTTTTTGGGGAACCTTAGTGGCATTAGTCGCTGGTAGCTACACCTGCTTTCTCTGGCATCATCCCTATGCACTTGTTATCTTTACTGGCGAAGCCGTTTTTATTGGTTTATTGCTGCGCCGACAAAGCCAAAATCTGCTGCTTTTAGATGGCATTTACTGGCTGTGTATTGGTATGCCTCTGGTTTGGCTTTTCTATGGCGGTGTTATGCAAATGCCCGCCACCGCAGTTTGGCTGATTTTGTTGAAGCAGCCTGTCAATGGCTTGTTTAATGCCCTAATTGCTAGTTTGCTGATTGCTCATTTACCCTTGCACAAGTGGGCAAATCGTCCTCAACTAAATACTACTTTTCCTCTCAGACAAACCCTAATCAATTTTTTGGTTGCTTTTGTTTTCTTTCCCGTACTGATTATCTTGGTGCTAGATAGTCAGCGTGTTTTTAAACTTATGGAAAAAGACATTCAAGCTAATTTATCGAATCTTTCTTCTGTCATTACCGCAGAATTGCAGTTCTGGAGCCAATCTCATCACCAAATACTCGAACAACTAGCACAAGTAGCGATCGAGTCTCAACTGGAGTCATCGTCAGCACTAGAACAGAGTACAATTTTAGTGCATAGAAGTTTCCCAGATTTTCGTAATCTCTATATTATCGACCGCGACCGTCAGCTCTTATTTGCTTATCCATCTTGGGTAAAAGAGGAAAAAATAGCTCATGAATGCAAATTGTCGGGTCAAGATTCTCCTAAGTTTCGTAGTTTAAGCGATCGAGAACGCTCGAACAAAATCCTCGAGCTCGATGTGCCCATAGTTGTAGGTCAAACTTATCTTGGTTGTGTTGTAGGAGAAATCGCGCTAGAGAACCTCAATCGACTCCTTAAAGCTACTATCAACCAACAAGAAGTGCAAATCACTGTGGTAGACCGAAACAATTATGTTCTTGCCAGTACTCTAGAAACGCGAGTAAACACTAGCAATTTTGACTTGCGTCAAGAGGGAGAAATTCGTCTTTTAAGTCCGATCGTATTTCAGCAGCTACCAAATACACCTAACTTGTCCGCCATGTCTCGTTGGCAAAAATCGATTTATGTTCACCAACAGTCTCTTGGCGATAATCTCCCCTGGGATTTAATTCTCGAAGTTCCTTCATTACCTCACATTAAGTTTCTGCAAAATCTTTACCTCAATCATCTGGCTATCATGCTGAGCGTTGGCTGCTTGGGAATAATACTAGCAACAATTTTGAGTCAGAGATTAGTTCGACCCTTGAAAGAATTGAGTTTGGCTACTAATGATTTGCCTCATAAACTTTGGGAAGGAGTAGCGATCGATTTACCTTCTAGTAGCGTAGCTGAGATCGAGTCTTTAACAGATAACTTCCAGTTGATGACCTACACTTTAAAACAAAACTTTAGCAAACTCAAACAATCAAAGCAGTTACTAGAGCAAAGGGTTAAAGAACGCACCATAGAATTAACTCATGCGAAAGAAGCAGCAGAAGCTTCCGATCGAGCCAAAAGTATTTTTATTGCTCATATGAGCCACGAACTGAGAACTCCTTTAAATGGTATTTTGGGCTTCACCCAAATTCTGCAAAAAGACCCCAGTCTTGATTCTAAGCAACAGGACTCAATTAATACCATTCATCAATGTGGCTCTCATTTACTCGATCTAATCAATGACATTCTCTATCTAGCCAAAAGCGAAGCTGGCAAAATGGAATTGCACTTGACTAACTTTAACTTTATTTCTTTTCTCAAGGATATAATTTCTATTGTCTCTCTCCGTGCCGAACAAAAAGGTATTGCCTTCGATTATCAACTCCAGTCCTCTTTACCTGCTATCGTAAGATGCGACCAAACTCGTTTGCGACAAGTGCTACTCAACATACTCGGCAATGCAGTCAAATTTACAACCACTGGCGGAGTTATTTTTAAAGTAAGCTATGGGGAAGAGTGGAGGGATGGGGAAGATGGGGAAGATAGGGGAGATAGGGGAGATAGGACAAAAATTTCTCAATTCCCAATCCCCAACGGTGCGCGTTCCCTTGCGTCTTACGCCGACGCGGGAGACCTGACGGTAGTCGCTTCGCGTACGCACCGCAATCCCCAATCCCCGAACTATAAGATTCACTTTCAAGTTGAAGATACAGGTGTTGGCATTCCGGCAGATGAATTAGAAAATATCTTTTTACCTTTCCAGCAAGCAGGTGCATATCAATTTGCTCATGAAGGAACGGGACTAGGATTGGCAATCAGTCAAAATATAGTGCAACAGATGGGGGGAAAAATTAGAGTAAGTAGCAAACCAGGAACAGGTAGTATTTTCTACTTCGAGCTAGACTTACCAAAAGTTATCCAAAACCATGAAAACATTAAGATTTCAGAACGTCGAGTAATAGGTTTTAAAGGCAAAAAGCACAAAATTTTAGTAGCAGACGACCAAGCCAACAACCGAGCCTTCTTGGTTAAAGTACTCCGTCCTTTGGGTTTTGAGGTCAGAGAAGCCACTAATGGTGAGGATTGTTTACAACAAGCACAACAAAATTGCCCCGATCTCATATTACTGGACTTAGTAATGCCCGTGCTAGACGGTTTTGAAACTAGTAGACGTCTCCGCAAAGATCCTAATCTCAAGGAGATAGTAATTATTGCTACCTCAGCTAGTGCATTTACTGAAGATCAGTATTTATCTTATCAAGCAGGCTGTAATAATTTCCTTTCTAAACCAGTAAACCTCGAGCAGCTATTAGAAATGCTCGAGGTTCATCTAGAACTGGAATGGATTTATGAACAAAGCAGTCCCCAAACTCCCCTAATCGATGAGACAGTCGAGCGAAAGGTAGACGAAGATTCTGCCAGCTCATCTGTGGTTATTCCTTCTGATGAGGAACTAAACCTTTTACTGGAATTAGCCAAACAGGGTAACATTGCCCGTATTCTTGAAAGAGCAGCACTCCTTGAAGAATTAAATGCTCAATATTTCCCTTTTGCTAGAATACTCCGCCAACTGGGAGAAAGTTTTCAGGAACGAAAAATCCGTGAATTCATAGAGGAATCGATCGAGGCTGAGGAGAAATAATAGACAAGTATAGAGAGAGTCGATCGCTAAGTTTTTTTTGTTCTTACCAGCAGCTAATCATGTCAGACAGCAACCAATCTCTTTTAAAACAAGCCATCAATAAAAATCCCTCGATGGTGGCTCCCGAGACGTTGTTGGTTGAAGCGATCGCTATTATGAGCCAGCAGCGAAGTAGTTATGTTTTGGTAGTTGAAGACCGACAATTGAGAGGCATTTTTACAGAGCGAGACTTGGTTAAAATTACTGCCCGACAAATGAGCTTGGTGGGGGTAACTATAGCATCAGTAATGAGTAGCCGACTAGTTACCCTACCCTTAACAAAAGTTAACGATATTTTTGCCGTTCTTTCCTGCTTGCGAGAACATCGCATTCGCCATTTACCCGTTGTCGATGACGATGGTAGTCTCATCGGTATGGTTACTCCAGAAAGTATTCGCCATATCCTACGCCCTACAGATTTGCTCAAACTCAGGAGAGTGGCTGAGGTAATGAGTACCAAAGTTATTCAAGCCGTCTCCATCGCTTCTGTCCTGCAAATTGCCCAACTGATGGCAGATCATAGGGTAAGCTGCGTCGTCATTACCCAGACTAATGAGGAAGGACAAACTGTGCCCTTGGGCATCATTACCGAAAGAGATATAGTTCAATTTTGCATCCTGGAATTGGATTTAGAGCAAACTCAAGCAAAAACCGTTATGAGTACCCCTCTTAGCCCAATAACCCCTCAAGATTCTCTCTGGGCGAGCCACCAAAAGATGCAACGCCTTCATATCCGACGATTGGTAGTAGTTAACGAAGCGGGAAATTTAGTAGGAATAGTAACGCAAACGAGTATTCTTCAAATTTTAGAACCTGTAGAAATGTACTCGACTATTGAAGCTTTACAAGAGTTAATTCAAGAGCAAACTACTACCTTAGCCCAAACCAATCAAAAATTAGAGCAAGAAATTATTGCCCGCCAGCAAAAAGAAGAGGAATTATCTCGACAACATCAGCGATCGCAATTATTTGCCGAAATAGTCCTCAAAATTCGCCAGTCTCTTAAACTAGACCAAATTCTCCCCATCGTTGTCACTGAGGTACGGCAGTTTCTCCAAGCAGATCGAGTGTTGCTGTTCCAACTTGACAATCGAGGAGGTAATGTAGTCCAAGAAGCAGTAATCGATCGAAAATTTGCCCTACTCGGACAAAACATTGTCGATCCTTGTTTTGATGAAAAATACTTAGTCCAATATCGTCAAGGTAGAATTAGCGCGATCTCCGATCTAGAAAAATCTAACCTCCAACCCTGTCATATTCAATTTCTTCAACAGTTTAATGTCAAGGCTAACTTAATCGTACCGATCTTAAAAAGACAAAAACTCTGGGGGCTATTAATTGCTCATCATTGTACCAGTCCGCGACAGTGGATTAGTTTTGAAATCGAAATGCTCCGACAACTGGGAGATCAACTAGGCATTGCCCTGGCTCAAAGTCAGTTACTAGAAGCCCTACAAGAGGCTAAAGAAGCAGCAGAAGCTGCCAATCGAGCCAAAAGTACTTTTATCGCTCACATGAGCCACGAACTGAGAACACCTTTAAATGGTATTTTAGGCTTTGCTCAAATTCTCCAAAAAGACCCTCATTTAACCTCTGAGCAACTCAATGGTATAAAAACTATTCACCAGTGTGGCTCCCATCTGTTTACTCTCATTGAAGATATTCTCGATATAGCTAAAATTGAAGCTGAAAAACTGGAATTACAGGAAAGCGATTTTTGTTTTTCTTCCTTTATCGAAGAGTTAATTGCTATTATCCACCTTCGAGCTAAGGAAAAAGGCATTACCTTCAATTATCAAGCTCAATCTTCCCTACCCAATATAGTAAGGGGAGATGAAAAACGTCTGCGACAAGTATTGCTCAACTTACTTAGTAATGCCGTCAAATTTACGGAAATTGGCAGCATTACTTTTAAAGTAGGCTACGAGGGAATAGTAGGAGATGGGGAAGATAAGGGAGACAAGGGAGATGGGGAAGAAATTTTTCAGTCTTCAATCCACAATCGTAAAATTCTCTTTCAAGTTGAAGATACAGGGATTGGTATCCCCCCAGATAAATTAACCGAGGTCTTTTTGCCTTTCCAGCAAGCGGTTGAGGGTCAATTTGCTCGGAAAGGAACGGGATTAGGGTTGGCGATCAGCCAAAATATAGTCCATCAAATGGGAGGAGAAATTAAAGTTTGCAGTGAACTAGGGAAAGGTAGTATTTTCTGGTTTGATGTAGACTTACCAGCAATAGCTACCTCGAATGAATTAAAACAGACCAACTTAGAATATCGGATTGTCGGCTTTAAAGGCAATAAAAATAAAATTTTGGTAGTAGATGACCGAGCTCATAATCGAGCTTTTATCGTCCAATTACTCGTTTCTTTAGGTTTTGAGGTCTTAGAAGCTACTAACGGAGAGGAAGGCTGGGCAATAGCACAAAAATACCGACCAGATTTAATTTTACTAGACTTGGTTATGCCCCTAGCTGATGGCTATTCCATGGCGAAAAGACTGCGACAAGATTCCCATTTTACAGATGTAGTCATTGTAGCTACTTCTGCCAGTGTGTTTGAGAAAGAACAATTCTTATCTGAGCAGTCAGATTATAATGCTTTCCTGACTAAACCAGTCTGTGTGGATGAATTGCTAGAGATAATCGAGGTTTATTTAAACTTGAAGTGGATTTATCAGCTAAGTCCCTCGACAATCTTGTCAACCGACGACAATATAGAGAAGACAGAAGAAGACATTGGCTCGATCGGTAACAGTATTATTGCTCCTCCTGGAGAGGAACTGGCGATTTTACTCGAGCTAGCCAAACTAGGTAATATTGCAGGCATTTTGGAACAAGCAGCGAAAATAGAGCAGTTAGATCCTCAATATCTTTCTTTTACTAGGCTAACTCGTCAACTCGCTGAAAATTTTCAAGAAAAGAAACTTCGTCAATTTATTGAAGGACAGATGCGAGATGACAGATAAGCAGCAAAAACCAGGTTTGATTTTAATCGTCGATGACGTTGCCAGTAATTTAAAGGTTTTGTTTACTTATCTTGCCAATGCTGGTTTTGAAGTTTTGGTAGCTCAAGATGGAGAAAGTGCTTTAGAAAAAGCCGAATATGCACTGCCTGACTTAATCTTATTAGATATTGTGATGCCCCGTCTTAATGGGTTCGAGGTCTGTCGTCAGTTACAAGCTAAAGCATCGACCAAAGATATACCGGTAATTTTCATGTCTGCCCTTCATGAAGTTGTCAACAAAGTAAAAGGTTTTCAACTCGGAGCTGTAGACTATTTAACTAAACCCATCGATCGAGAAGAAGTTTTAGTTCGCATTGAGACTCATATCACTCTTCAGAAAATGCGCCGAAGTCTTGCCGAACAAAACCAACAGCTAAGACAAGAAATTTCTAGACGTAAACAAGTTGAAGAAGAACTCAAGAACTCGAAACAACTACTACAGCGATCGAAGATAGGATTAGAACAAAAAGTAATCGAACGTACTGCCGAACTAGCTCGTGCCAAAGAAGCAGCGGAGGCTGCTAATAAATCTAAAGATTCTTTTATCGCTCATATGAGCCACGAATTAAGAACTCCTCTCAATGGCATTCTCGGCTTTACCCAAATTTTGCAAAAAGATTCCCAACTTACTAACCAACAAAATCAAAATTTGAACCTTATTCATCAGTCGGGACGACACCTACTAGATTTGATTAATGATATTCTCAATTTTTCTAAAATTGAAGCCGACAAAATTCAACTAGAGGAACAAGATTTTGATTTGCGGGATTTTCTAAATAATTTAGTTGCCACGTCGCGCCTCCGTGCCGAACAACAAAATATCGATTTTCACGAGCGATTTTCTTCTTCTCTTCCTCAGGTAGTGCGGGCAGATGAAACTAGACTGCGACAAGTATTACTCAACTTGCTTAGTAATGCAATTAAATTTACCGAGCGAGGAGAAGTTACTTTTCAAATAGGTTACGTCGAAGATTTTGAGCTAGAAACTAAGAAAAACAGAGGAGATGGGGGAGAAATTTCCCAACTCCTAATCCCCAATCCCCAGTCTTCAGTCCCCAAAATTCGCTTTCAGATTAAAGATACGGGAATTGGTATTCCTGAAAATAAATTAACGAGCATCTTCTTACCCTTCGAGCAGGTGCATCAGATGCAATCAGAGCGTAGAGGAACGGGATTAGGACTAACTATTAGTCAAAAACTCATTCAACTGATGGGAAGTCAAATCCAAGTTACCAGTACTGTTGGCAAAGGAAGTATCTTTTGGTTCGATTTAATTTTGTTGGAAGGTGACCCCGCTAATGTATCTACTACCAATCTTCAGTCTGAAATTCAACCAACGGGGTTTAACGGTAAACCCCGTAAAGTTTTAGTAGTAGATGATATTTTTGATAATCGCCACTTACTGATTCAATATTTACAACCTCTTGGTTTTGAACTGGCAGAAGCAGAAAATGGTCGACACGGTTTAACAGTAGCCGAAACCTTCAAACCCGATGTTATTTTGTTAGATGCGTTAATGCCAGAGATGGATGGGCTAGAAATGCTACAGCAACTCAGACAACATTCTCAACTCAAAGAGACAAAGGTAATTTTTGTCTCTGCTAACTCTCAATTTGCAGAAAAATTACAAATCTCTAGGCTCGAATTTGAAGACTTTCTCTCTAAACCTGTAGACTTCAACAAACTGCTCCAATCTCTACAAACTCACTTGCACTTGCAATGGCTCTTCCATGAAGATACTAAAGAATCTGACTCTGCTTCTTTAGTCGCTCCTCCTCAAGAGAAACTATTAAAATTATGGGAATTAGCTCAAATGGGAGACATGGGAGAACTTGAGAGCCAAATAAACTCTCTAGAACAATTGGCTCCTGAATATCTTCCTTTTGTCAACAAAGTCCGTAAATTAGTGGAAAGTTTTAATCAAAATCAGTTAATAAAATTTCTGGAACATATTCGCGATAGTCCCTAGAAAATCGATTCATTATAGGTAGATTAGGTTAGAGTATAGAATCATCACCAATACTAACGTCATAATTGGGAAATAGACACATTTTTAGTAAGCTAATCCACATCTAACTTGCATCTTTACTAATTAGAAACAGGCTCTAAAACCTGCTCCCCCTGCCGGAAAGGGGGGAAATATTAGCACAGATAACCTACTGAGTTCGACAGATAACTTCAAGTCCCCCCTTCCCGCCCCTGCTCCTCTGCATTCCTCACTATGCAATGTTAAT
>JAAUYH010180541.1_pt1 | contig 15269 bp, 15 predicted proteins | sample 7278061 | NCBI WGS metagenome assembly JAAUYH01 (sample SAMN14350203, study PRJNA611818) | marine sediment metagenome | isolation source: surface marine sediment (0.6m) | place: French Polynesia: Moorea | collected 2018-08
AACCCTGCATCAAGCTAGAGGATTAGCGGATGACGGAACTAGAACAGACCTTGAGCAGTGCCTTGAACCAATTAGCTACTCAGTACAAAGAGGACATGGAGCGGCTCGAAGGACAGAACGCGAAACTAGCAGAACAGAACAGGAATCTACAGCAGCAAGTCAACGACTTGAGCAAGCGAATCAACTTATTGACCAATCAAATCGGGCAGTTAACCAACGCTTACGACAACTTCGCGAAGATTTTGAACGAGCAAAGCGAGTAAAAGAAGAACAACTAAAAGAAGAACTAGAGCGGTTTAAAACCCAGATTAACTTAGTTGAATATGCAAGAGCGCAGGGTTACGAATACGATAAAAGGCGTTCTACCCGCAGCAATGCCGCACTATTTCACAACAACGGGGATAAAGTCGTAATCACAACCGATAGAGACGGACACGGCATATATTTTAGCGTCAGGAATAATCGAGATAATGGAACTATTATCGATTTTGTACAAAACCGCCAACCCTACAACCTAGGCGAAGTACGTAAAGAATTAAGGCCTTGGCTCGAAGGACATTCGATCTCGCCTGCCGAACCTATCCCCAAACCGCAGCCGCTCGAGCCAGATCGCTTTGAAATTCTAGAAAAATTATCTCGAATGAAAGAAACCACCAGCCACCCCTACCTAAAACATCGGGGCATATCGAAGCGGATTCTTTCCAGCAATCGCTTTGCTGGGACGGTACTTATTGACGATCTCGGAAGGGCTATATTCCCGCACCACGACGAAAAGGGAATAACGGGCTTTGAAGCCAGAAACCACGATGTTAAAGGCTTTTCTCGCGGGGGACAGAAATCGATCTGGCGGTCTAACTCGTATAAAAGCGATCGCCGCTTAGTGGTGGTCGAAAGTCCGATCGACGCTCTCAGCTACCACCAGCTCTACAACGAACCGCACACCCGCTATATTGCTACCTCTGGCAGTGTAGGAGAAAGGCAGCTAGAACTTATGAAATCTATTTTTAAGAAAGCAATTAGCCGAGACATGGAAATAGAAATCGCTACGGATAAAGACGAAGCAGGACAAAAGCTATACGAGCAGCTTCTCTTACAAATACCTGCTAGCGTTGAAGTAAATCGCATTACCCCCAAACACCATAAAGACTGGAACGAAGTGCTACAGGCTGAATTGAAGCGGCAGAGGCAATTAGAACTACAAAGACAAAGACAAAGAGACAGACAGCTCGAGCTGTAAATCACAGTAATTAACAGTAGTCAATAAATAACATCAATATTTTAGGGGAGCTACCAATAAAAGTATGCCTGTTAATATTTAGGTTTGTTATTTATCATCTTATTAAAACTTAGATCTATATGCTTAATAATTTAGATGGATATACTCAAATATTTATTAATGTGATTTTGTTAATATTGAAACAATTAAATGTGACTTCCACCATAAATTCGCCAAAACTGCAAGGTTATGCTTGAATTTCTTGCGGCAATTTTATGCTAAAAAAATTGGCAATTTTATGGTGGAAGTCACATTAAATACCATTAATATCAATCATGAAAATAGTAAAAAAATTTTTGAGTATGACTATTGCTTTAAGTGGGTTTCTTTTTGTTAATCCAGTTAATGCTGCTACTTGGATGAGTATTGGAGAAGATGATGGCTATATATATTATGTAGATGTAGATAGTTTAATACAAGGTGAAACTAATCCATCAATGTATGCTTTATCTATTAAACTTATCGATTCAAATGATGTTAATTATGGCGACTTGTATATAGATTGTAGCAATTATTCAGCAAAGTTATCTGTTAGTGTGTATAAACCAATATGGTATAAAATAAAAAAGAATTCTCCAGAATACTTAGTTGCTAGTAGTATTTGCAAATAAATGAACTTTTTAAGAACACTATTTGCTAATTAAAAATTTTACTTTCATTAATTGATATCTTAGATTTTTTTTTTCAATCTTTGAAGTTTGAGGTTTTTTTGTCAATAATTTGGGTAAAACAAGCGTTGCTGTCACCAGAAGCCATCTAACTCAAAAAGCTTGTCACTAACCACCTTTCAAAATGCGAAAATTGCTCGATTCCACCTTGATAAATATTGCAGGAACTGAGCAGTTCCTGCAATATTAGGAAATTCGCTTTCTTCGATTAAATCTCTGAAAACCTTACATTGTAATAAGGTTTATAGCGATTATTGCTTGAAAGTTATTTTAACCCTCTCAAATACTGAAAACTGGAAAATTATTTAGATGGCTTCTCATAACAGCTTCGCTAGTTTTCCCCCGAGTAGCCCCTAATTGCTAAACAACAACTACATTATTTGATTGCATAGTAATTATTAAATTAATACACTGTATTAATTATACTCAGACAAAACCTACTTTTGTAATACTTTTCTAGATACGCTACAAGCAATATATAAATACAGTGCATTAAAGATTGTAAGATAAAACGGCTGCTTGTCTTACAAATATTAAGGACGTTGCAAAATAAATTAAATTGCAGCGTATTCTATTCAATAATAAAAAGTTGACAAAAACATTGCGCTACTCGGCTTTGGGGAAAAATCTAGTTCGACTGCTGCCCGGTTCTACAGCTTGCTCAACCCATCCACTTAATTCGGATAAGTATTCAGTTTCGTCTAACTCCAGTAACGCCACAGCATCTGATAAGGCTTTAGTCGAATCAAAACCAAATTTCTTGATTAAGTTGCCTCTAGTTATGCCCTCTCTCGTATCTTCAATACTGGGACTCCAATTCTGAAGACCTCTAGGGGGTTGATAAGCTGACAGCTTTTTGACGATCGCATCTAGACCTAATTGAGAAAGAGCAGAGTAGATAGAGTCAATGCGTTGAGTTAGAAACTTTACTTCGTCTTTGACTGCCTCTAATTGATGTTCTGTTACAAGAGCAGAGGTAGTAGTATCTATTGGCTCATCTTTAAACTCTTCGATTATTAGATCTAAATCTTCTACCTTTTCAGTGACAAAATAGCCGATCCTACACTGCATCGAGGTTTCAATAAAATATTGATACTTATGATGAGAATTCCACCTAGTTTTAAGGTTGTCAGCCTTCCCGACATATAAGAGCTGGTGGTCGGGTGTATAGACAAAATAGACACCAGGTAGCGCAGGAAGCTTAGAACGTTCTGTAATATGCAGGCTAGGTATGGCATTTTGTAGCATAGCAATAGTGACGGCGGTCTTGCTCTGCTTAGTTTGCTTGACCTGATTTTCTATTGCTCCCATGATATCCCCAGGAAGCCTAATAGTAAAAGTAGTTTGGCTGGATGTTTTATTATCTGTCATACATAGCAAGATAAAACTATATCTAGAGTATTGTATGTTGTATGTCAGTGCTTTATGTATGTAGTGTTAATACATTGTCATTTAATTTGCATTACAATTTTTTTTGATTGCATAGCAAATATATAAATAATGCAATGTATTAATTGATGTCTGACAAAAGCAGAGTTTGTCTTATTTTTATGAACACATTGCATTATTTATTTTAAGATATTGTATTAATTACAGTAAGATAAAATTCCCTTTTGTCTTACTTTTACGAACACATTGCAAAAATATTTTTAGTGCAGTATGGTTACGTCAAAATATTTTTTTAGACTTTTTTAGGAAACCAGCGATCGCCTCGCGACTCCCACTGCAATATACGCTCTTTATTTTTACCTCGCGGTTTCGTTTCACCCCTTCTCCATCGCTTAACAGTATTGGTATTTACGTCTAACTTAAGTGCTAGTTCCGAGTCCGTTAGTCCAAGCTGATCGGTAGTGCGATTTTCTACCTTTTGATGTGAGCTTACAATCTCAAAGGAGGATTTATTATTAACAGGGTTTATACGGTTTATCTCATCGGTTACTTTATCTGACGAGATATCTGATACTTCATCTGATGAATCGGTTACTTTATCTGACGAGATATCTGATACTTCATCTGATGAATCGGTTACTTTATCTGACGAGATATCTGATACTCCATCTGATGAGTCGGTTACTTTATCTGACGAGATATCTGATACTCCATCTGATGAGTCGGTTACTTTATCTGACGAGATATCTGATACTTCATCTGATGAGTCGGTTACTTTATCTGACGAGATATCTGATACTTCATCTGATGAATTGTCGGCACTGCCAAAGGCAGACCGCGTAGCGGGGCGGGTTCGAGCCTCATTAGATATACTCTGTGTCATCAGATCGATCAGTTTAGTCATTTTATCTGACTGTTTATCTGATAATTGATCTGATAAATATCCAGAGAATAGACCTGTTAAGGAATCGAGCATTTTATCCGATCTTAAATCTGATGATTTATCCGATCGATTGTTATCCAGATCGGATATTAGATCTTCTGAGTATAGACCTTTCTCGAAATACTCGAGACCCCAGCGAACTAGCTGTATTATTGTAGCGGTAACTTGTGGTTTGCCAGATCTGCGGTTAATGGGGGCTTTAAAGTGGTCTGTGGCTAATGTTTCTACACGGTTATAAACATCTGTTGGAAAACGAACATCGCAGCGAACGCCGTTTTTATCTACGTAAGGCATTTTATCTGATATTTATCTGACTAATCTGATGAGCTGTTTTTATTATATCAGATTAATATCAGATAAGTGTCTGAATAGCTCGATATTTTGTAATATAAAACATATACGGGTAAACGACATTTATCATATTTAGTTATTTTTAGAGATTTTTGAGCTTATTAAAGGTTTTAGCTGACATTATCTTTAATTTTTGGCTAATATCTTTGTTAAAAAGAATAGGAAAATAAATAGAAATCTCACGAAAGTCCTCCCTCAGCAGCCTGAAACGGATTACTGAGGAGAAATCTTCAAATCTTTAATTAATACTTGATATAACTGGTTGTCTTGTTGACATTGCTTTTTCAACAATATCTGCTGCTTTTTTTACTCCACCTGCATTTTTTATTGCTTTTTGAAGTCTGAGAGCATTGTCTTTATAAGATGTTTCTGTTAGGACTCTTTTAATAATGGTTGCAAGAGTTTTTATATTTAAATGTTTAAGCGTTACGACTTCTCCTGCTCCTGTTGTAGCTATTCGAGCTGCAATTCCTGGTTGTTCGTTAGTGATCGGAATAGCTACCAAAGGGACTCCATCACTTAATGCCCCTAATGTAGTATTCATTCCTGCATGAGTAACAATCAGACTAGCTTTATTTATTAATTGTTGATGAGGGGCAAAGGGAACTACAATTGTACTTTCTGGTAAATTATAATCAGCGGGTTTATTATTTGGATTTCCTAAAGAAATGACTAACTGTATATCTAATCCTTCTACCGCTTTAGCAATACATTGAAATACTTCTGGAACTTTATTTTGTAAAGTTCCAAGAGATGCATATATTAAAGGCTTACCTGTTAATTTTTCCCAAGGAAAGGGAATATCAAACTGAATTGATTCTTTTCCTGATGGATTTTGTAAAGGCCCAGTATAATGAAAACATTTTGCTAATTTATTTCTAGTAAAATCAAACTCAATTGGTAACTGAGAGATTTGAGCAAGTTTTGAATAACTATCTTCCCGATTTTTATGCAAAGGCAATTGCCACTCTTTTCTTTGCTTTTGGATTGCTTCCCAAAGAAGTAATGTTTTTTGATTCAAAAAAAAATTAGCTGTTTGATTACGAAGTTTAGCCCAGAGTGCTTTGTTTTGAGTCCAATTAGTAAAATAAGGAGGTACACCTGGTTCTTGGTTAGTTAATAAAGCATTACATATAGTTACGAAAGGCAGTTTTAATTTGTCTGCAACCGTACCTCCTGCGCCTACAACCTGATCTACAATTAAAGCCTCTACTCCTTCACTTTCAATTGCTTCTGGAATATGGTTAAAAACGATACTCGTTGTATCTAAAAGTAATTGAATGGTATATTTCAGACCTTCATTTCCATTTAGCTTTCCTAGCTTTTCATAATCTTGCTCTAACCTTCCAATCGGATACTCATCTTCTGCTATTAAGCAATAATTTAATCCTGAATTTTTAACTTTACTTTCAAGATCTGCAACCCCAAAAAGAGTCACAATATTTCCTCTTCTTTGCAACTCTCTACCTAAAGCGCACATTGGATTAAGATGTCCAATTGCTGCGGGGCTAACAATACCATAATGGGTCATTAAATTTTATCCTCAAAAAAAATTTAGTTAGATTTTTAGAGACAAATATTAATTTACCAATATTTATGCATTTAATTACGGTATCAAACTAATTAAGTTTTATGGTTTTAGGTCGGAGCGATCGATTAACCCGACGTAGAAAGTGGTTACGGTGAGGTTTTTCTAGCCTTTACACCGTCATACGCTGATTTCAAGGTCTAGAACAATAAGCCTTTCAGGGGGACAATCGGCTTGATCGAGATCCGTCCGGCTTTTCAGCTTAATCGGCATCAAAAAGGAGCATTAACATCCTCGGCGTATTCTAAAACCTTTTGCCAACCCCATCTTTTAGCTATTCGTAGAGAAAGTTTTTCCCCAGATCTAAACAAAATCCGCTCGTGACCATATTCATCCTCAGAAACATCGGCAATTAGGGAATTTCTGATATCTCGACCCCAAACTCTCGCCGCTTCATCCCACCAGCGCAAGCAGGGACTTTTAAAATTGGGGTTATCTAAATACTCTTCTTTCCAGTTTTTAGGCTGCCAATTATTATTGAGAGCTTCAATTAAAAAAGCACTAGGATATTCAAGTTTTTGGCTCTTATTTTGAAGATAATACCAATAAGAGATAGTAGCTTGAAAAGCAGCTTCCATACCAAAAACGCAATTCATAATAGCCAATTGTACGTCTTCTCTTGAGAAGTTGATCCCAATATAATCTAAAGCGTACTTATACTTATCAAAGATTTCTATCGTAATTTCATCAATTTCAAATTCAGATACTTCTTTTAAGCTCCACATGAGTTCGATAACAATATTCGCTCTTTATTATTAATTATGAGTATTTACAAGCTTTAAGTATAGAAAAATAATTTACAACAAAACTTATCGCTCGTTGTACAATATAAGCTGAAACCCTTGATTTTACGTGGTTATGCAGGTAGCATTTTTAAGCCAAACATACGAGAGCCATATCAAAAATGACGAAGAAATGGTACTTCTATGGCTTCGTCAGCACAAACAAACTACCAAAAAAAATTACAACAAAATTATTAGCCAATTTTTATTCTGGTGGTCAAGCGTCTCAACCCATTGCTACGGCGGGACTGGGACGCTAAAGGAAGTCCACACCGGCATCATCGAACAATATAAAGTTAATCTTCTCGAACGCTACAAACAAAACACCGTCAGGGCTAAGCTGGCAGCGATCAAAAGCCTTTTCAGTTACGCTACTAAGTGCGGATACCTCGTTTTCAATCCCGCCGCCGCAGTCAAAAACGTTAGGGAACAAGATACGCTACACGAGCGAATACTAGAAATGGATGAGGTTAAAGCCTTAGTTAACGCCATCTCTAACCAAAAGTATCGATTAGTAGCTAAGCTGATGTTCGGCTTAGGACTGCGGATTAGTGAGGCTCTGGGTCTACGTTGGCAGGATATAAAAGCAGAGCGTCTGACAGTTTTCGGCAAGGGCGGTAAAGTTAGAGTGCTAATACTTCCCCCCTATCTTCTCAAAGAATTAAAGGCAATTAAGCCCCCAGCAGCTTCGACACAAGATTTTATTTTCGCAACTAAAACCCTCAAGGCGATCGACCGTTTTGCCGTCCACCGCGCTATCAAAAAAGCAGCTAAATTAAGCCAGGTCAATCCTCATGTTAGCTGTCACTGGTTTCGCCACACTAACGCCACTGAAGCCGTCAATCAGTTAAGTCAAAACGGAAATCCCGGACTTAACCTTAAATTGATTTCTGTCGGCTTAGGACATTCATCCCTGGCGACTACTACCCGCTATCTCCACGTTAGACCCAACGATTGCCACAGCCTCTATCTTCCCCAAATTTAATTACAAACTCAAAAAAATTATGGAAATTAAACTAAAACCGGAACAGGAAAAGTTTATCTCTCAGCAAATTCAAAAGGGTAAATATCAAAACGCAGAACAACTAATTAGCGAAGCATTGAATCTATTAGAAAAAAAGCTAACTCAAACTGATAAAATAACTCTCGAAGAATTACGCCAAAAAATTGAAGTTGGTAGAGAACAAATTGCTAAGGGTCAAGTTACTGACGGTGAATTAGTTTTTTCTAGACTTCAAGACAAACTTCGCCACGAATATGGATTAAAAGATTAAGCGTGAATAGCTATTCTTTCTCGGATGCCGCAGTTCAAGATTTAAATGAAATTTGCTCATATATTGCTCTCGATAACCCCAATGCTGCTAGCAAACTATTCGATTCTATTCGTCAAAAATGTGTCCTTATAGCTAAGTTTCCTAATATGGGTAAAAGTTACAATCTGCTCTCTCCAGGACTGCGAGGATTTATCGTTAACGATTACATTGTTTTTTACTATCCCAGAGCTGACGGTATTGATATAGCTAGGGTAGCAAGTGGCTCTCGCGATTTAGAATCTTTATTTTAAACTATCATTAAAATATTTCAATTATCGAACGTAATTTTAGAGAATAAGCAATCTAAAATAGGAGGAAAATTAACTTCATAGTTAGGGTCAACATTTTTATCATTGTGTACCCAGTAGTAAAATGTGCCGCCTCCACATTTTTTTCCAATTCCTAACCCATAAGACCACGTTTTATCTTGTTTAATTAGGGGAGCTACTCTTATGGAAGGAAGATGACCTTCTCGATGAGGATTATAGGTTATTCGATAGTTAACTACGTCCGAGTAAATCTCGTCGTGATAAGCACTCAAAGGATTAATACTTATATCCCCTCCTAGCCACTGCCATCCTACTCTCGAACAAAAATCTTTGTTGCTGTAACCTCCAGAATACCCACAGTATTCCCCCTTATCTGCTTTGGTTTCTTCCCAGAATTTCTTTTGGATGCTAAACCCAAATTTACCATCACTAAAAGAGTGCCACAATCGATCGATAACTTGTAAATCTGTTACAGGAAATTGCTCGATAGATTTATAATCTAGGTATTTTTTATCTTTAGCTTGTTTAGAGATTGTTCCTTGAATCTCTGCTATTTCTAACATCAGTATGCCAGTTTCTTTGTTGGCTTCTTTCCATTTTTTCTCTGACAAAAATTCTTTTAGCCTTGTGTAATCTCCAAGAAGCTCTTTTGGTTTAGCTGTCGTGTCTGAATTTTTCTCATTACTCTCATCAGGATTTTTAGATTCTTCTTTGATAGAGTTAATGGTTTCTTGAAGTTCTTCGAGTTTTTCCTTAAGCCCGTCACGATCTTCCTGAAGTTTGTTAATGGTTTCTTGAAGCTCTTCAAGTTTTTCCTTAAACCCGTCACGAACTTCCTGAAGTTTGTTAATGGTTTCTTGAAGCTCTTCAAGTTTTTCCTTAAACCCGTCACGAACTTCCTGACGTTTGTTAATGGTTTCTTGAAGTTCTTCAAGTTTTTCCTTAAGCCCGTCATGAGCTTCCTGAAGTTTGTCAATCTTTTCCAGTTCAATCTCGCTTTTCACTGTTTTTTAGCTTTTTTTCTAGATTATTTTTTACGTCAAAATACTATATATAAAATAGTAATGTCGAGCGAATTATTTCAATAGTTAAAATTACGTATTTTTAAGTTTAACTAGATATTATTCATCTCGATAGTTCTAAATTAAATAAATTTAATTATTATTACTAAAAAATTGTTTGAGGTTAAGATTTTGCTGCTTTAAGTGCTACTTGAACCATCCACTTTGATAGGGACATTCCTTCTTTTTGAGCAGCTTCTTTAAATAAGCGTTTTTGTTCGCTAGATAAAGATATGTGAATGCGGGCATCATTTTCACCAAGCCCTTTAGCAGCAGCGTACTGATTTTTACCTAACGGATTACGAATTTCTCCCTTGGGTGTACCACGCACGCCTTTAGCCATAGCTTTTGTCTTGTAATTCTCTTTACGCTTGTTCTAATTTACATTAGAAGTTATAGACTTATATTATGCCTTATCACAAAAGGCTAGATATAAAAAATAGGGGGGACAGATAGACCCACGTAAATTTTCAGACAGTGTAAAGTTTCTTGGCGGAGACACCACTGAACTGAAAGTTTTAAGTCACACGACGATAGGAAAACCCACGCGGTATGCAGATAAATCGTTCCACGAAGGAAGATAAATCATTTACACAATAGAAGTGTAAATAGTAGGTAGGAGTGGGAAATGTCCCCGCTCCTATTGTAAACGGTTCTATCTGTCCCCAACACACAAACATTTTTAGGACAGAGTGTTGAAAAACCAAAGAGGAGCATTACCAAAAGACCCGATAGGCGTTAAATTTTGTCAGATATTTACTCATGGTTGGAATTTCATCCAAGCAAAGCTAGATTCGCTCGGTTATCTCGCCAGGAGTTGGACGACCGAGACCAGATACCCGATTCAGCCGAGAAACCTGTGGAACAAATTCAAAGATCCAAATCAGATCGTCGGGCTGAGATTTGGATCTTCAACCAATTATCTAGTCTTAGATATCGATCGCCATAGCATATACCATCCAAAAAGAAGCTTAAAGAAATACAAAGAAATACTCCACGCACTTGAAGATGTAGGATTAGTGCGCTACATAGTAATTCAATCCAGTTACAGCGAAGGAATACATATTTACTTTTTCCTACCCGAAAAAGTTTCAACTTTCAAATTAGCTGTAGCAGTACAGAACGCCCTGGAAGATAATGGCTACTACGTCAAAAAAGGACAGCTAGAAATCTTCCCTAACGTTAAGGCATACAACAAAAAATGTCCGACCAACTATAACGGTATCAGACTGCCTTTACAGCCAAATACAGGCTCGTTTATTCTCGATGACGACTCTCTAGCTCCGATCAGCGATAGCATCGAAGAATTCTTAAATATGGCCGAAAGTACGGCACAACAGCAAGATCTAGAGACTTTAAAAGAAGCGATTGCCTCAGCCAAGAAGAAACATAAACCTAGATTCGTATCCAATGGTGCTTCACAAAATAAAGTCCCAGAATGGGAAAAAGACCTATTAGCCCGCATAAACGAGGGTTGGACGGCAAAAGGCCAGACGAACGACCTCTTAAAAGATATAGCCTGTCATGGGGTAGTTTTTAAAGGATTTGAAGGAGATCCGCTAACCCGCTACATTTACGAAACGGCGATTCATTCACCAGGGTATCGAAGATGGTGTCGCCACCAGCACGAAATACACAAACGCTGTCAAGAATGGGCCAGATGTGCCGAGAAATATTGGACGTGCTTATATAGCCGTCCCAGCCGCTATGAAACCTACAGGAAAATGTGGGACAAGCAAACCGCCAATAAAAATAATAACGTCAACGAAAAACGCCATACAGAAGCATTAGAGAGAACTAGACAAGCAGTAGACTGGATAATTAAAACACTAGGGGAACTGCCAAAGTTAGTAGAAGAGAGAATAAAAGCGATATGTAAGGCAGCCAAAGAACTGACAAATAAAACAATTAGTAGAAAAACCCTTTATAAAAACGAGTTTAAAGAAATATGGCATCCAGCATATCTAAATTCTGATAGTACAGAAGTAACAGAAAAAAAAGCCAGTGATAACAATAACTCTGAGAGTTTTTACACCTCTGATGTAGTATGTGAAAATCAGAAAGAAGAAAAAGAGGCGAAATGCCCAGCAGAAAAAGATTCTCCTACACCTCGCCCTATATATGAAGGTTTTGTTGGTATTTCTAAGCCCCTCGAAGCCCCTCAAGGGCGTAGAGAAGGGCTGGAAATTTCTATAAATAGGGGGGTTCGGGGGGATGACAGCTCGCGAGCCACTTCCGAGAAGAGCAAAAATGAGCCTGTTAGCCCTGAGTTCGCGGAGAATGTCCCAAGGAAGGAAAAAGACCGCTTAAACGGGCAAGAAACCCCCGCAGAGGGCAAAAAATCAGAAGAACTGCACCAGGATAAAAATTCCTCCTTGGCGGCGGGCAATTGTAGCCAGTCCGATCGCCCCGACCCAAACAATCAACAATCTTCTTTGCCCTATCCCAACTTTTTCCAGGTTTTAAAGCTCAGAATCGAGTTGACCGTAAAAGCTAGAAAAATGGCTGAGTTAGAAGCTGCTGAGCGAGGGATTAAATCAAAAGATTCAATCGAGGCTATAAAAAGGCGAATTCTAAACGAATTATTTAGGGAGTCTGGCGAACCTGTTTTGATTGCTGAAGTTGAAAAATGGGAGGATGAGAATTTCTAACAGTGTGGAGCGGTATTTTATCGATCTAATCGCCTGTTTTTCCCCGATCATTCTCAAAAATAGGATTTATTGGCTATATATCTATGGTAGTCGTTGCCCTGTAGTATGACAAAGGCGCGATCTTGATAATAAAGGTTTTCGGTTCTATAGTTTTAGCGTTATTTTTTAGTTAAGTTTAGAAAATTAAATTTTCTGGCGAGTGACTAACCGATATATTTACCAGCGATCGTGAAAAAAATGTCGGATAAAGAAATATCGAATAGCAATGATAATGTCAATGAAAATCGCCATAAAGAAGCATTAGAGCGAATGAATTTGGCAATCAAATGGATAATTAAAACACAGGGAGAGCTGCCCGAGTTAGTACATGATAGAGCTGAAGCGATCTGTAAAATATCCAAAGAATTAACCGGAAAAACGTTCAGCAGAAAAACCCTTTATAAAACCGAGTTTAAAAAATTATGGCATCCAAGATATCAAAACTCAAATAATACAGGAGTATTTAACCTAAAAGAAGTTGAAAGTAATAATTTAGAATTACTGAAACGAAATTTAGAACTTACCAATCAAAATTTAGAATTAACCAAACAAAACAAAGAAATTAAAAATCAAAGCTCAGAATTATTGAAATTAAATGAAGAGATTAGAAATCAAAGCTCAGAATTACTGAAACTCAACTCAGAACTAGAGAATCAAAATGAAAAATTATTGAAACAAAACGAGGAACTAGAAAATCAAAATGAAAAATTAATGAAACAAAACGAGGAGATTAGAAAAAATAATTTAGAATTATCGAAATGAAAAAATAGTTTATGTAATGCTTAAATTGGTTTAGAATAAAAAAGCAAAAATATAGATTATAATCTATATAAATCTTGATAGTTATTATAGTTTAATAAATTGAGTTGGATTAGATTAAAATATAGTAATAAGCGTCAATTACGACTTAAATTAATTATATATAGTGCTTGATTTTTAAATAATTCTGGTAACTCAGTCAACCGCGATCGCCCCGACCATTTCCCATAGTCTTCCAAAAACAAAGCGGGTAATCAGCTATCGAGTTTTCCTGGCTAAACCTGTGGTATAATGCCCATAGCTAGAACCCCAAAATTAGTTTCAGAAGCCAGCCTACTCCGCGTGGTGACACAACTCGCTACGCTCCTAATGTCACCAAACGCGGTAGACTGTCTAGGGGGACACCCCCTAGAACCCCTTCTTGGGCAGTAGGAAAAGGAGAAATAACACTGCTTCTAACTGATACTTAATTTCTTAAAGTTCTCAAATTGATGGTAAAATCTAAGCGAACGGATTGGATCAAAGTAAGAGTAACCCCCGAAGAAAAATTAGAATGGGAAGCTAAAGCCCACGCCGCCGGATTACCCATGTCAGAACTTATAAGACAATCGCTACAAAAAGTCAGGGTATGGAACGTAAAAGACCGTTCGATGGAAAGATCTCGAACCGCACAAATAGCGAGAATAGGTAACAACTTAAATCAGCTAGCTAGGTGGGCTAATACTTATAAATCTGCCCTCGACACTATACAAATAATTACCTATTTAAAAGAGATAAAAGACCAACTAAAACAACTAAAATACCCCCCAAAAAAACAAGAGGTTAGCCCTAAAGATGATGATTAAATTTTTTGCCAGAGGAACTGGTGGGGGTAAAGGGCCGGTGGACTATATAACAAAAGAAAGAGACAGTCAAAATCAGTTGAGAGTACCGCCACCTGAAGTATTAAGAGGCGACCCACAACAAACAAAAGATTTAATAGATTCTTTAGACTTTAAACATAAATATACGAGCGGGGTAATTAGTTTTGCTCCAGAAGATGCACCCACAGAAGCGCAACAACAAGCCTTAATGGACGACTTTGAAAAATTAGCCTTTGCCGGATTACAACCAGACCAATACGATATTCTTTGGGTCAGACATACCCACACCAGTAACGGCAGAGTAGAATTACATTTCGTAACCCCAAGAGTCGAATTAACTACGCAAAAAAGTCTCAATATAGCCCCTCCTGGCTGGCAAGATTATTTCGACCCAATTCGAGATCGTTGGAACTATTCTCAGGGGTGGGCTAGACCAGACGATCCAGAAAGGGCGAGAACTCTACAGCCAGGTTATGAAGCTTTAATAGAAGCACAAAATAAAAGACTAAATTTAACAGATAGAGAACCAGCTAAAAGAATAATTACAGATTATTTAGAAACAAAAATATCACGAGGACTGATTGAAAACAGACAAGATATAATCGAAACTTTAAAAGAAATAGATTTAGAAATACCCAGAGCAGGAAAGAACTATATCACCGTATTAGATAAAGAATCCGGTAAAAGATTGAGACTAAAAGGAGCTATTTATGACCAAGATTGGCGACTTGGAAAAACGCTTGAAAGCCAAAATATTGGAAACAGAGAAAGAAATAACCGATATAGAGAAGAAAAACTTAGAGAACTTCGAGAAACGATTAGAAAAAATTATACAAAACGCCTTGAACACAACGCAGAAAGATATCGATCGCCATCAGAAACAATTGAAGCAGTCCTTGAACTCGATGAATCAAGAGATCCTTCGAGACACCCAAACAGTCAAAAACGCGATCGGCAAGTTGTGGCTAACTCAAACGATCTTATGCTCCGGTCTCCTAATCGCTTTCTTCGGCGGGGGTTGGGGATGGATGAACTATCTAGCATCCCAGACACGAGAACACAGGAAAATCCAAGCAGAAGCACTCAAGCAAGTAGAAGCCCTACAACAGAAGACCTGGGGCGTGAGCCTGATGAAAACAGACAACGGCAGATTCGTAATCCTCCCCGCGAACCATCCCCAAAAAACCGAATGGATTTGCTCCGGTCAACCCTGCATCAAGCTAGAGGATTAGCGGATGACGGAACTAGAACAGACCTTGAGCAGTGCCTTGAACCAATTAGCTACTCAGTACAAAGAGGACATGGAGCGGCTCGAAG
>JAAUYH010160897.1_pt1 | contig 15268 bp, 10 predicted proteins | sample 7278061 | NCBI WGS metagenome assembly JAAUYH01 (sample SAMN14350203, study PRJNA611818) | marine sediment metagenome | isolation source: surface marine sediment (0.6m) | place: French Polynesia: Moorea | collected 2018-08
AATGCGGCCAAGGCAGAGCTGAACGGTTCTGACACCCAAGACTTTAAGGCCAAGATCCTAACAGTTCAAGACACACTGAAGACAGATAAGCTACACGTGAGTGGCGGAGGCTCCGTCGCTGGATCATTGACGTTCCACAACAACCTTAAGGTTTTAGGCAATTTTGAGGTGGATGGCGAAACAACCTTCCGTAATATCGAACAACATCAAGGGGATATTGAACTGGGGAATGAAGATACAGATGAAGTCAGAATCCATGGTGTTCTTCGCTCAACCCATAGCTCGAGAGCATTGAAAATCAGCAGCACTGTGGACATCGGCTCCGCCGCCACTCCTGCTAATTTGCAGGTTAACGGTAGTGTCACTGCAACCACCTTTCAAGGGAATGGGGAAAACCTGAGTGGTCTTGTGAAAAAAGCAGGGGATACCCTAACAGGTCCCCTGACTGTTGACGATTCTCTGACGGTCAACGGCAAAGTTGGCATTGGTACAACAACACCCGCTAAAAAGCTAGAAGTCGTTGGTACAATTAAAGCCATCGACTTTGAAGGAGATGGCTCTAAACTCACAGGTGTCGTTGGCAGTAAATGGACTCTCCATAGCAGCGGCAGCCTCTCATATATGGACGGCAAAGTTGGTATTGGTACAACAACACCCACTCAAAAGCTAGAAGTTGTTGGTACGGTTAAAGCCACAGCATTTGAAGGAGATGGATCTAAACTCACAGGTATTAGCGCTAGTCTATGGACAGGAGGAAGCGGTGGAAGCCTTTCCTATACTGGGGGTAACGTTGGTATCGGCACAGCAACTCCGCAAGGCAAGTTAGATGTTCAGGGTGATATTCGGGCTGGTAATTCAGATCTTTACTTCACCAAAACCGACCATAACCATACCGGAGTGGGTAATGCTGATGGTTATGCTGCGATCGAGAATGCAGCCAACTATGGATCGCTGATGATTCTGGGTAGAGCAGGAACGCCCAAGGGACGATATGTCAAATTATGGGACTACCTGCAAGTTAATGGTGGTATGGATATCACTGGTAACGTTGGCATTGGCACTGCGTCGCCAGCAGCGGGAGCGAAGCTGGATGTCAGAGGAAATCTCTATGTGGGAGGTCAAGCAGCCATTGCCTCCAATAACTACTGGCACCGGGCCCAGGCTAACGCCGATAACCACTATGGCTATTTTGAAGTTAGACGAAAAAGCGGCAATAAACGGGGTCTCTACCTAGGCTGGGGTGTCCCTGGTCGGTATGTAGATCTCAGGTTAGAAGAGGGCAATGCTCTGGCTATTACAGGTGGGCGCGTCGGTATTGGAACAAAAAGTCCTGCAACTGCACTGCATGTAACCGGCAATCGCATTCGACTCGAAAATGCTGGTAAGAGTCTAGATATGCGAGCGGATGGAGCCGCTGTTGACTTACAAACAACCACCAGTGATTTGTACATTCACAGCATTGGAACTGGACACGACGTTATCATCAATCCCTATGGCAATGAGGGTAATGTTGGTATTGGAACTTCACGACCTAGCACAAAGTTAGAAGTCAACGGTACCCTTAGAGCTAAGGAGATAGAGGGTAAAGGGGCTGTGACTGCATTTGTATCATATGATGGCAAAGATAGGAAAATTGAAAATGGATTTAACGTAGCTAGCGTTACACGAGTTGGAGTTGGTCGATATGACATTCGTTGGTCTGTAACAACAAATATGTATGGTCCACAAATCTGTTGGGTATGGGGAACTGGAGGTGGTGTAAGAGTGTCGGGGCGAGGCAGTACTCCAACACTACTTCAAGTCAGTGTTTACGGAGCAAACAACCAATTGGTAGATGATGACATTAGTGTGGTTGTCTACTAGCAGCTATAGCAATTGCATTGATCCTAATTGAAATCGTGGCTAAACACTGTGATATCAAAGCCGACTTGGGCGTCAAAGGAAAATCAGGCATTCTCCAGTCAATGGCGACGCGGGAACGGTTTCTGAGTGACCCCAGCCATCGGATCCACTTTGTCTACACCCCCAAGCATTCCTCCTGGCTCAATCAGATTGAAATTTGCTTCAGTATTCTGATTCAACGTGTCCTCAAGCGGGGCAATTTCACGTCGGTTGAGGACTTATCTGAGCAAGTTTTGACCTTTATCAACTATTTCAATCAGACCTTGGCCAAGCCCTTTAACTGGAAATATCAATCTTGCCGTTGGACTTATGACAAGACTCCCCTAGCAGCCTGAAGAGGGTCTCGTTACCGGCACTTTATTTCCGCCAGTCTGCACTAGGTCCTTACAAATAATGGAGGTGAATCACCAGATCTCGGTAACGAAGTTCAACTTTCTGAAGAAGATATTGTGAGTCCTTCTAAAATTTAGTTATCAGGGTTTAGGGGGGGAAATGGCCATACAACGTTCTACCCAGACAAAAGCACCTGAGACGATTCATGAAAATAAAGCTTTCAGCGTTTCTCGATCGCCTCAGCCTTTGCGCGCTCCAATTCACCCCCTGGTACAACTCCAACAAACTCTGGGTAATCGGGCGGTTAATCGTCTGATTCAGGCCAAACTCAAGGTTGGACCGCCGGGCGATCGCTACGAGCAAGAAGCCGATCGCACCGCCGACACCGTTATGCAAATGCCCGGTGTCTCGGTACAGCGCCAGACCGACGAAGAGGACGTCCAAACCAAATCTCTAGCCAGTCAGATTACTCCCCTGGTGCAGCGCCAGTCTGAAGACGACGAATCGGCGCAGAGGCTGCAACGGCAACCTGAGGAAGACAAAGACGAGACCGCTCAACCATTGCAGCGCCAATCTGAGGAAGATAAGGACGAGACCGCTCAACCGCTACAACGGCAGGCCGAGGAAGATAAAGACGAAACGGCTCAACCATTGCAGCGGCAGGCCGAGGAAGATAAAGACGAAACGGCTCAACCACTGCAGCGGCAGGCTGAGGAAGATAAGGACGAGACCGCTCAACCGCTACAACGACAGGCCGAGGAAGATAAAGACGAAACGGCTCAACCGCTACAACGGCAGGCTGAAGAAGATAAAGACGAGACCGCTCAACCATTGCAGCGCCAATCTGAAGAAGATAAAGACGAAACGGCTCAACCACTGCAGCGCCAATCTGAAGAAGATAAAGACGAAACGGCTCAATCACTGCAACGGCAATCGGAAGAAGATAAGGACGAGACCGCTCAACCGCTCCAGCGGCAGGCCGAGGAAGACAAGGACAAGATGGCTCAGGCCAAGGAGATGCCTGGCCAAACGCCCACTGTCTCGTCACCAATTGAAACGCGAATACAGTCCCAGCGCGGACACGGAGAATCCCTGCCGGACGATACTCGTGGGTTCTTTGAGTCGCGCTTTGGCTATGACTTTAGCGATGTCCAGGTCCATCCCAATGCGTCGGAAGCGGGCGCCCTCAACGCCCAAGCCTTTACCGTGGGTCAGGATGTGTTTGTGGCGCCGGGGCGGTATGAACCTGACACCAGCCGAGGGCGGCATCTACTCGCCCACGAACTCACCCACACGATACAACAGCAATCGTCTCAGGGCGTGTCTCGGCGGATTATGCGACGTCGTGGCCATTCTGGGGCCAGTGCGCCTGGAACCCCACTTGGCGGCAAGGTGCTTTGGGATCCAGCCCTTACCCCCTTGATGCATACCCACACAATCGCCCGCCGGTCAGCCAATGTTTTGGCCCGCCGCCGCGCCGACGAACGCACTGCCGACGAACCTGGGATCCTACCGGGCGTCCCGGCTCCCGCCGAGGCCAGGGTTAGCCCGGAAGCGGCGCCAGCCCCTAGTTTAGCCCCCCAACCCGAAACAGCGGCCCCCGCCGCCAGCGCTGAGCCCATAACCGCTCCAGAAACCGCCGCGCCAGGGCTCCAACCCGAGGCTCGCACCGAAGCCGCCCCTGAAGGGGGAGGACCAACCGCGGAGCCTATGGCGGCGGCCCCCGCTGCCGCCCCGGCAGCCGCCGCCCCTGTGGGAGCCGCCGCCGCAACCGCCAAAGCCCCGGCAGCGCCGTCTAAAGAAACGGCTGAAGCTAAAGCGCCTGAGGCGGCGGTAGAGAAAGCCGCCCCTGAAGGCAAAGCCGCCCCAGCCGAAAAAGCCGCAGAAGACGGTGAAGCCGCCGCCGCCCCTGAAGCCGCCGCCGAAGCCAAAGCCCCGGCTTCTCCTGAAGAGGATCCGGAGTTCCAGGCTGTGGTGAAGAAAGCAAAGGGAGTGGCGAGGAGACAACGTCGCCATGCCCCCGCCGCCGCCAAGGCCCGAGAAGCTCAAGCGGCTGCGGAAGAACCCAGCAATGCCGTTGAAAGTAAGGCCCAGGCCAACCAAGTTGGGGAAATGGAGAAGGCCGAAGCCCCGCCCTTTGATAAGGTTGCATTCAAAGAAGCCCTGAAAAAACGGATTGAAAGAGCCACTCCCGAGAACCTGGAGGAGGCCGACAACTTCAAAAAAAACAATAAGATTGAGGCGGTTAAGGGCGAAATGTCCGGCAAGGTCAAGGCTGAAAAAGCCGCTTCTGAGAAACCCTTGGCGGAGAAAACCAAGCAAGCGCCTGATAAGAGCGGGATTGAGCCGAAAGCCGTGACGAAGCTGCCTCCGGCTGCTCCGGGGAAAGCCCCGGCTAAGATTGGGGCGGAACAGGCAGTTCCCAAAGCCAAATCGCCCAGTGAGGTGGAGGCGCCGCTGCAACAGGAGAGCGCTTCGCTGGATCAGCAGATGGCTGAGTCCGACATCACGGAAGAGCAACTTGCCAAATCTAATGAACCTGCGTTCCAATCCGCTCTAGACTCGAAAAAAGAAGCTCAAACCCATGCCGCCGAAGCGCCTCAAGACTATCGTCAGGCGGAACAAGAGCAAATTAGTCAGGCCAAAACCGAAGCTGTTGGGTCTACCCAAGCCAACCTACAGGGCATGCACGGAGATCGCGCCAAACTCCTCACCCAGGTTGCAGGGAAACAGGGTCAGGCGAAGGGTAAGGATGAACAGGCCCGCGCCAAAGTCGCCGCTGATCTGAAACAGATCTATGAGACCACAAAAACTAAGGTCGAGACGATCCTCAATGAGTTGGACGGCAAGGTTGAAGCGGCCTTCGATAAAGGCGCTAAACTTGCCCAAAAAGAATTTGAAGACTACGTTGACCTGCGCATGCGGATCTACAAGGCCGAACGATACAGCGGTGCAGGGGGAACGCTGAAATGGGGCTACGACGCACTGGCTGGGATGCCGGATGAGGTCAATGTCTTTTATGTAAAAGGCCGTGCACTTTATCTTGAAGCTATGGATCGGGTTTTGGATGGGGTGGTGGCCATTATTGGCGGAGAGTTAACCCGCGCCAAAACTGAAATTGCTAAGGGGCGTCAGGAAATTCAAACCTATGTGGCCAAACTGCCCCAAGACTTACAGAAGGTGGGACAAGAGGCGGCCGGTGATATCGCCAGCCAGTTTGATGATCTAGAGAGTAGTGTCGACAACAAGCAAGATGCGCTGATCGATACCCTGGCGCAGAAATATCAGGAAAACCTGAAAGCCGTTGATGAGCGCATCAACGAGATGAAGGAGGCGAATAAGGGCCTGATCGATAAGGCGGTTGGGGCGATCAAGGGGGTGATTGAGGCCATCCGCAAGATCAAAGCCATGTTTGCGAAGGTCTTCGCCCGCATTTCAGAAGTGGTTGGCTTGATTCTGAAGAATCCGATTGGTTTCTTCAAGAACCTGATGAAGGGGTTGAAGGATGGCTTTAACAACTTTGTCAGCAATATCGGCAAACATCTGCAGGCCGGACTGATCATATGGTTGACCGGTGCACTGGGGCCAATGAACATCCAGATCCCAGATGACCTCTTCAGCCTCAAGGGCATCTTCAGCCTGGTGATGCAGATTCTGGGATTGACCTGGGAGACCATTCGCAAGAAAGCCGTGAAGCTGTTCGGCGAAAAAGTGGTCACCGCGATGGAGAAGACGGTGGAGATCTTCCAGGTGATTCAGCGGGAAGGTCCGGCAGGGTTATGGGAGTACGTCAAGGAGCAATTCTCGAATCTGAAAGAGATGGTGATGGACCAAATCAAGGAAATGGTCACCGTCGAAATCATCAAAGCTGGGGTGAAGTGGGTGCTAAGTCTGCTGAATCCCGTGGCGGCGTTTATCAAGGCGGCGATGGCGATTTACAACATTGTCATGTTCTTCGTCGAACGTGCGGCTCAAATTGCTGATTTCCTCAATTCAGTGATTGATGCCGTGGCAGCTATTGCCAAAGGCGCTGTAAGCGGTGCGGCTCAACTAGTTGAAACCGCCCTGGCCAAGTCAATTCCGTTGATTATTGGTCTGTTGGCCGCGTTGTTGGGGATTAGCGGTATTGCTAAGAAGGTTCAGAAGATTATTCAACGCATTCGCAAGCGGATTGATAAGGCGATTAATAAGGTCCTATTGAAGGCGAAGAAATTATTCAAGAAATTTACTAAAGCTGGAAAAGTAGCGGGCAAGAAAGCTGCTAAAGCTGGAAAAGCAGCCGTTGGCAAGGCACTAAATTTCTTTGGGATAAAAAACAAATTTCAGACTGATGACGGTAAATCACATTCTTTGTACTATGAGAACAGGAATGGGAAGCCGGTACTAATGACTGCCACTACACCCAAGACAATAAAAGAGTTTCTAAAGTTTTATGCAGAGCATCGCCCGGATAAAGCTGACAAGATTGAAACAATTCGAACCTCACCTACAATGAAAAAAATTGTTAGGCTAACCAGAGAACTCAGCAAAGCAAAGAACAAGAGCAAACAAGATGAAATACGGAAGAAATTACTTGAGGAAAGCGTTGAACTCTCTAATTTACTTAGGCATCTGTTAGCGAAAGATGAGGAAGTGGGAGGAATTATTGACAGTTACTTACTCGAAGGCCTGACAGGAACTTTCAAGAGCATGCCCAAGCCAAAGGAAGATATATTGACAGCCGATCATCAGCCTCAAGCTGCTATTCTCGAATGGGCTGCTGAGCAACCGTACTTTGGTCCAGGTAGTAATATGTACAAGCGGGGGTTCAGAAGAGCAGTAGAAGGATATGCAATTAATCTTTACCATACAAGGCATGTGGAAGGACGGACCTATGGCTCTAAAGGAGGAGTGACATCGAAGACCTTTATCAGTACGGCAGAAGCAAAAGTAAATAAAGTGAAAAAAGGACATAATGCTGCCACAAGAGAACAAGAGAAGATGCAGAAGAGAAGTATTGTTGTGGATCTTATAAAAGATGAATTGGAGGATGACGTAAATGCAATGAAGCGCGTTATTAAGGGCGATAGCAACTTTGGAGATATTAAAGCTCTTAAGATTAGTCCAGAAGAAAAGGAAAAACTAATTACCAAAATCACAGACAATATCAAGCAAGGGGAAGAGCAACTCCTTTCTCAAGATCTTGAAAGCTTAAAGAATTAACTTTTCACTTACGATTCACAATAATGAAAAATGACGGCTTAACTGACTTGATAGCCAGCTTATTTGAGAAAATTGAAGATATTGGCGGCAATCCTATTAATTTTCAGATAAGACGAGATAGTGCCAAGAAGATTGTGAGCTTGCTTTCTTCAGAGCTTAGTCAGTATTTTACTGTAGTTGGGGAGCACAGTTCCGGATCTCTCGTTTGTTACTGGAAATACGATGATGGAATCTCCTTAGAAAGATCTCCTCTTGTTTGGCTGGATAGTGAAGGCACACCAAATAGTGTGATTGCGTCAAACGAACGCGACTTTTTGTCATTGCTTCCCTATGGTCTTGAAGGGATTTATGATTTTATCAGTAGTTGGAGATTCTACAATAGTAAGCCTGATAGCTATATCTCTCCTCTACAGAAATATGATTCAGCGGCCCTAAGCGAATTAATTGCAATGTGTAGACAGGAAAGCATGGATTATGATTCTCTTATTCCATGGCTGAATCAGTCTCTTGGGGTTGAAAGGTGTGAAGATCCAGTTAGATTAATTGGCAAGGCAATTGATAGACATCCGGATTTAGAGACATGGCTAAAAGGAAAAGGTGTTAGATGATGATTTTTTGTTTTGAAATCAAATTTCGGTGAGAGTGTTGGCATAAATTTTCGACAGTCCTCCACGTCACCCCAGAACAGTTCGATGCGATCTCACTACTGCGATCCCGTTGCCGTAGGTTGGGGTGCGCAAGTCAATATTTTTGAGAAAACCTGTCGATTCAATCATGCGCACCCCAACCCTATTCCCTCTCGTTCATCCATTTATTAGAGTTCCTTACGTTAATCCAACCCATGATTTTACTGACAGTGCAATTTTACTTGGCAAATGCTTTGCGATCGCAAGTTTGGGAACATAGAAGTGCGATCTCCCCAGCTGATATTGCTAACCAGAGTCCTATGCTACTTCACAGACACTACGCGATCGTGGTCGCACTCCATTGCGACCACGATCGCTAATGAGAGGGAAAGAACGATCACGAACTATGCCGAAATTGGCTGCATCGTTTGCTGCATCTGCAAATATTCCAACATGAGTAACCGCAAATAATCCAGGCCTTGAAGATAAGCTTGTACTTTGAGATACTGCCATCTCGCTTCAGCATAGAACTGAGCAATCATATTGCTAGCAAAGACCTGAAGTTGCTGGAGATGGGCGATCGTAGAATCAAGCTGCTTAACACTTCCTGTTACCTGAATTTGTTTTGCATACCCACAAATACTAACAATCAGCAACTCAAACTCTTCTGAAAACACAAATTCATCATTTGAACCAGGATACTGTTCGGCAATTGGCTTCATTTCCGGTTTCAAGGTCTGGTATTCAGCAGTCAACTGATTTAGAAGCTGAATGATGTATTCTTGCTTAGCTTCTAATCTGTTTTGAATTTGTGCCATAACCTTTATGCCTCATTGACGCCGTAGGTGACAATTTTCTCAATGCCTTACCGATCAAGTCTTACAATCAAAAACTCATTTTCTTTCCGATATACAGCTGAACCATCCAACCGATAACCTGATTTTGGAACTCTCTTGGCGCCCTTTTTACTGAAGTTGTACGCCTTCCGAAGGTACTTGAGCGGGTCAAATCCTTTTCTCTCAGGTTTCCAGACACTAGGCGATCGCGAGTTTGGAAAAATAGGAGTGAGATCGCAGGTGAGAAATAGCTGCTCTACAAAATGCACCTATGTGAGGTATGAACTAACCAAAGAAACAAAGGATAAAGTGACTAATTAAGGGGGTTTTGAGTTCATCTTTATCTACTTAAGCAGAATGAAGGGAGTGTTCACAAAATTGTGTTGGACAGGGCTAAAACCCCTGATTTCTCGTTCAAAAATCAGGATTTACACAAAAATCTGAGCACTCCCGAATGAATGATCTCTGAAATATCAATCCTCTATTTCTGATTATTCTACTTTAAACCACAAAAGGTATTACGAGATTTATCTTCTCTAGAATAAACATGTAAGTTTTGAAAATTCACCTAACATTCTATTCTAGAATATTGATATAGCTTAGTCTCAGTAAATTCAAAGGGGACATCGTTATAGCTTTCAGAAATTTGATGGTTATGCCCTGGATTATAGCCTAAGGGAGAAACGATTTTTTGTTTACTATTGGCTTGAAGGTGTAAATTCAATTCACCAGCTCTTGCTATCATCAAGGGCGAACGCGTCAGTTAGCTGTAAACGATTTCTTTGCTGATTCATATAGGTAAGGAGGAGAGATTATGGCGCATACAACCGTTGCTCCGGTTCGAAAGATCACAGTTGGGGCCTTGGGGGGCGCGCTCGTCACCTTTATTGTGGGAGTCCTCAATACTTATCACCCTTTTTTCATCACGACGCCCATTTCCGCTGAAATTGCTGGCGCTGCAACCACTATGGTCACCTTCTGTCTAGCGTATTTCACGCCTCCCGACCCAAACGAAACCACAATTCGAGATAAAACAGGCCGCGTTAGGACGGCAACCACACGGACTACCGCCACAACATCCTGATTGATGAATGGGCATATGGAGCTTCACTAAACCAGCCCACTCGATGCACCCCAATATCATGAAGCTTGAGATCGCTTGCAGCAGCTGCAATCACGTCTTGAAAGCGAAACTTACCGATGCATCCTCTCAAATGGATAACTATCAGCTGGATCGTAATTTAAACTTTTGCGATCGAGAGCACGCCTCCCTGACTACTCGTGTCATCAACATTGGCCTCACCGTCCAAGAAGACACCCTCAACGAATGCCGCCTCACCTTACAAGTTAGCCCCGCCTGTTACCAGCACATTGACACCCACGCCCTCTTTAACCTCAACCCTGAGTTTCGGGGCCCCCTCTCTAACGAGGATTTCCAACCCAATAGCGATATTCAACTCGAAATCACCCTGCAGCCAGACTTACTGCCGCAGCTGTCACAACAGGCCATAACCCCTGAAGCCGCCGCCGCCTATCTCACCAGCCTTAGCGAACAATCCGCCCAGCCACAGCCAGCAGCCCCAGTCGCAACCGCACCTACTTCCCCGACAGCTTCTGATCCCCTGCTCAATACAGAAAGTTGGTTTTGCCTATCCGTTCAACAAACTCAACCAACCGGCGCAACCGGCTATCGAACCTTCTGGAACTACGTCAATCCCGCCACCTTCAATCAACCGACCACCTCCAGCGACACCGTCGCCGATGGCATCGTTAACTTCGTGAAAGACTGGACCCAAGCCAAGTTAACAGAAGCCACCCAGGAAGCCACGGCTGATCTACTCAAAGGAGTCGCTGACCTGTTTGAAGACCTGGAAACCTGGATCGATAGCAGCCTCCCGGATGACGAACCAGACGAGACCATCGGAACGCTGCTAGAGACCCTTATTGAGTTCTTCGAAGAAGACGACTGGCCCTTTACCCGCCTCGACGATCCCGCCTTGTTAAGGCTGGCGTTTCAAGGCGATAACGGTCGCTGGACGTGTTACGCCCAAGTCAGAGAAGAGGCCCAAGAATTCATCTTTTATTCTCTATGCCCGGTCATCGCCCCGGAAGATCAGCGATCGCAAATGGCCGAATTCATCACGCGCGCCAATTATGGGCTGATTATCGGCAACTTCGAAATGGATTTTACCGATGGCGAAATTCGCTACAAGACTAGTATCGATGTAGAAGGCGATCTCCTCAGTCAATCCCTGGTCAAACGCTTGGTCTACACGAATGTCACCTTGATGGATAAATATCTCCCCGGTATTATCGCTGTGGTTGAGAAGGGGATTTCTCCTGCAGCCGCGATCACCCAAGTCGAAGGTCAATAGATAGACTTTGCTGATAATTCTGATGACTAATACCTGGCATAGTTCAAGTACTACGCCATAGTCAGTGCGATCGCCGATCTTGTAGGCTGGGTTTAGCGCAGCATAACCCATGCGGTTCAAGAGTTACAGCCGCCCAGATAGTGCGATCTCAGGTTGCTATTGGGAGCGAAGAGAGGAAGCGTGATCTCGGTTGAAAAAAGCCCCTCTGATCTAACGAATTAGGGACTAATAGGGCTGAAAGCCACGATTCTTGGGAGGGCAGTGTAGTCAAAGTTCAGATTCCAAGGTAATTCCTTAGCCCAATCACCCAAAGCCTGACAAGAGTCCTAAATTGTGAGAAGACTTAGCAGACCCGCCTCATCCGCAACCCAAAGCGTTGATCGCTGCGGTTGGTCGGAAGGCTGAGACACCAGCAAACCGGCAACTGTTTCGGTTTCGATGCCCAACGCTTCACCTAACCCATAAGCAGCTTCCGCACTGGGGGCCAGTCCCCGTACCTCAAAGTTTTGATCCTGGGCTAATTCTTTCAAAGTATTCAGGGCATAGGTTTTTCCGGCGCCCGCTACACCTTGCCAAGCCATGACTTGATCGGAGGTTGTCGCCGCGATCGCAACCGCCCGCCTCTGTTCACAATTCAGCGCTGTCTCCCTCAAACAATCCTCAACCGTGATAGTCGGCGCAATAGCATTCACCGCTCCCCGTCCCTGTTGCATCAGCCGAATCGTGTTTAACTCCCGGTTCAGCGCCGCCTAGGTCGTAAACTTACCTTCCTCAACCTGGATGAGTTCGGGGTGGGTTGCGATCGCATCCTCCAACTCGTCAAAACTCTGCCCTCCCAATTGATGCTCAAAGACAAACCGCTCCAGCTTGGTTCTCCGAAACACTGATTCCCGCTCTCCACAGTGCTGAATGGCCGAGTCAATCACCGCTTGAGCCGATGCCGACACTTGGGTAAGCTGAGGTTTACCCTCAGGTAATTCCGGCAACTCCAATCCCTTGAGCTGAATCAACGCCTGCCATCCCCGTTGCAGCAATCCCTCATCCACTTCCTTGGGCTTCCGCTTGCGCGAAACCAACGTTGCCGTTTCCCGCAGCGCCCGATTGTTTTCAGCCCCGGTCGCTTCCCATTCTGCGATCAATTTCAGGATTTGCTGTCTGCGAGTCGAGAACGCTTTCAGCAGTTCTGGCGAATATCCCTTCAGCCCAAATTGGCCATGAGCTTTGGGCTCAACTGCATAGCCATATTGCTTGAGCGCTAAGGCCAGCTCATTTTGGTAAATCTGACCCAAGAGTTTTTGATTCGCGATCGCCGCCTCATTACTGAAACTAAACCACCTTCCATCCGGCAGCTGCGTGGCGTTCATCACCACACAATGACTGTGCAACTGCGGTTCAGCCTCTCGGCTGGTGGAATGGGTAAAGACTGCAGCGGCCAAGTTCCCTGTGGTTATCTTCTGTCGCCCTGTCGGAGTGGAAACCCGCGTCTGAGCATAACGTTCTTCCAAAATGGACAGCGCCTTGCTGACTGCCTGGTGGTGCGCCGCCAATACCCTCTCATCCTGCTGCACCAGCGCAGCAATGCTGACGCTCTTGGGCGCACTGAAAGTGAAGTCTGTCCCCGCCCGTCGCTTTTCGGGGTCAACAGCTCTGCCTGTCAACGACTGGTCATCCGGAGCCTTACCCGCCAGCAGATTGCTGAAGTCCTGCTGATTTACCACGCCCGACAACCCCAAAGCCGCAGCCCCTTTTCCCACCCATTTCGTCGGGTGCGCTTTCTCTTCCTTCGAGTAATAATCCTCTTTCGTGTCATAGGTCTCCGCCTGGGCCGCAGAGAGGTTGCTCGTGGAAAGCATGGATAGTTTGGGTTGAAAACGGAACACTTCACTGAAGGGAGATTCGAAGCGTCTTACAGAATGGTAGAGCAACCGTTATCGGGGAGGTTGAGCAGGTCTTGCCAGACCCTTGGCGTACTGTGCGGCCTTTCCGCGAAGTCCCCAATTAGGGGCGTAGCATGGTAAACACAACCTGGAACTCATTTCCAATAATATCCCATTTAGAATATTTGAGAAAATATTATTGAAAAATATTTCCCATATATTCCCATAGCCGGAATAGGCCTTATTGTAGAGGGATGTAGCGTTAGGGAAGAGTGTACAAGCAGCATGGCCGCCCAATCTCAACCGGATAAACGTCGAAATCGCAAGCGGATTCTGTTCTCGTTCAATGTGGATGTGGATTCCCCCTTTGGGGTGGTGTTTCAGTATCTGATGCACGATCCCCAGTTGCCCAGTCGCATGGGCAAGCAGAAGGGGGTGGAGGCGATGGCGGCGTTCTGGCGTCCGTTCGCCTATCAGAAGAAGGGCGATGTCAGTGAGGATGAGTTGAAGGCCATGGCGCGAGAATCGTTGACGGCGCTGCAGCGTCAGATGGCGTTAATTTGCGAGACGTTTGATCTGGAGCCGCCGGAGTCTGAGGGGCTGAGTCCAGCTTTGGAGGAAGCGCTAGAGCGGACGATGGACAAGGTGCTGCAGAAGTTTGTGGTCTCAGGCGTCTTAGCCCGTCAGCCCAGTCGGGGCGAATTGCCGAACGTTGGGGTGACATCTACCGACCCGCTGTTGTCAGCGCCAGGAGAAGAGGGCGTAGACTTTGACGCAAAAGAATTATTTGGCGAAGTGTTTAGTGAAGATGAGTTTGCAAGGTAAGGTGAACCAATGGCGTTGACCCCCAAGGAGCCGGAGAGTGAAGTCGGGCGTAAGGCGCGGCGAGTGTACCTGCAGTTCGCCCAGCGGGTGATCGGGGAGTCGACTTTGGATTACCCGACTCTCTATCAACGCTTTGCTCAGAATGATTGGGCGGCCATTAAGCTTGATGACGCCGTGGCGGAGGCGGTGCTGAGGGCTGGTTTTTCGCCGAAGTCAGCGGTTGGCGTTCTGCATCAGGGGCCGTATTTGCAGTTTCAAGTGCATCATCGGAAGACGCCGTTGGCTCCGATGAGTCAGTATGTGCGCTCGACGGTGCTGACGGCAATGCAGAAGGTGGGAAGCAGGGTGCAAGGGCAAGGACCATCGGTGCAGCGGCGGCCTGACTTGGAGCTTGAGTAGGGTAAGGCTGGATGATGCGATCGCAAGAATCACTGCTTGAGGCTGGGCAAAAGCGGCAAGTGCGATCGCATCAACTGGACCGGCGCACTAGGAAGGATTAAGGATCCGTTCAAATCAGTTTCCCGGTCATCCCTAATCCTTCATCCTTTGTCACTACAACTACCCTTCACCCTTCAACAAATACCTTGTCAAAATTGCCATTACCTCGCCTGGTCTCCCCGTCGGCATCGGACGGCTCCAGGCATTCGGCTCGGCGTAACCCAGCTTGTGCAGCAAGTGAATCACCTGCCGCACCCCCGCTGGCGAGCCGAATAGCATGTGTCGAATGGGTTCTTTGGTTTGAGAGGTTTCTTCCGGTTTGGAAGATTGAACTGACGCGCTCGAAGTTGAGCGCTCAGGCGCTTGAAACATGACGATTGACTCCTTTTTGTTCTGGCATAGGAAGCCAGAACTCAAAAAAACTAGCCGTCCCGCGATAATGGGGTGCATATCGGGACGGCTAGCGGAGTAAACTGTCCACTAGCCCGTCAGACTGCGTGCTCAGTTCGGCGGGTCAGCCGCCTAGGGCAGTGGCACCTGCTCTAGGTGGCGCTAGATTCTTGAGTTCTGTTGACACACCGTTACACAATTCAGGTAACAGCTTAATCGGTTACTGTAGGCGATTGGAGGGGGAGAGTCAAGCGCGAAAAAGAAGGAAGAGGGGAGAAGGAAGAGGGGGCGATTTGCATCGGGTGGTTGGGTTTGGGTGTAACCGTTAGCAGATTCAATTCATTGGAGACGTGTTGAAAATCTCATGCCTGTCGAGTCCATTGTCCACAGGTCCACTGATGCGTTAGTCTTCAGGGTCTTCTCCGATTTCGCCGACGAAGGAGAAGGAACGGATCAGGTTGAAG
>JAAUYH010120440.1_pt1 | contig 15266 bp, 13 predicted proteins | sample 7278061 | NCBI WGS metagenome assembly JAAUYH01 (sample SAMN14350203, study PRJNA611818) | marine sediment metagenome | isolation source: surface marine sediment (0.6m) | place: French Polynesia: Moorea | collected 2018-08
ATACCGGGGCCGCTGTCGGCACCAAGCGCGATGCGACCGGTCAGTCCCTCGGTCGGCTGCTTGGTTACGATAGTGATGGCGCCACCGATAGCGTTGCGGCCATACAATGCGCCCTGTGGTCCACGCAGCACCTCCACCTGCTGGATATCGAACAGCTGTTGTGTGAACTGCGCCGGGTTCGGCATTAGAACGCCATCGACGAGTACAGCAACTGACATCTCACTGTTGCGCGCCTGCGAGATTCCGCGGACGTTGATGAATGCGTTTCCGGCGTTCTGCGTCTCAACGAGCGTGACATTTGGAGTCAGGTTAATGAAGTCCCGGGGTGACTCAATGCCGGCCGACTCGATGTCGGCGGCGGTGAATGCGCTCACCGATACCGGCGCATCCTCGAGCGTCTCATCACGTTTACGGGCCGTGACAACGACCTCTTCAAGTGCGGTGGTATCCGCGTATGCTGCGGGCAGTATGGGGAGTGAGACTGCCGAGACACAGGCAGATATGATGAGGAATTGCCAAGTTTTCATTATGACCCCCGTCAGTTGGCTTTTACCGTAAGTTGGTTGATGGTATTATTTTCGATTATCGAAATCAATTTCGATTTACGAAATTATATTGCAGTTTGTAACAGCGTCACTGAGCGGTTGCGGCTCGTAAGACTATGAAACTGCGGCATCGGCTGCTGACAGCGCCCACCAACCGAGCAGGAATATCAAATGTCGGATAAGAAGGAACAGCGAGGAACGACGGCTATCTGCGGTTTCGACGCGGATACGATCAAAGTCCGTGGTAAAGACCTGGCCAACGAACTGATCGGCGAAGTTAGCTTTACCGATTACCTCTACCTCCAGGCGACCGGACGGTCACCGACTGCCACACAGTCCGCCATTGTCGATGCTGTATTGGTCACTATCATGGAACATGGCCTCGTACCCTCCGCCATCGTGACTCGCCTTACCCACTACGGCGCGCCCGAGTCGTTCCAGGGTGCCGTAGCGGCGGGCCTGCTCGGTGTCGGCGATCGCTATGCGGGAACGGCCGGAGAGTGTGGCGCAGTGCTGGAACGGCTCGTAGCGGTGCCGGAAACCCAACGCGAAGAAGCCGCGGTCAATGAGGTCCGGACCTATCGCGAAATTCGAAGGCCGCTACCTGGCTTCGGTCATCCAATCCACGCTGAACACGATCCGCGCGTGCCGCGACTGATTGCGGTCGCGGAGAAAGCTGGCGCCGAAGGCAGCTTTATCGGTGCCATGCGAACGCTTGAGAAGGCTCTGAACGAAGTGACGGGCAAGAACCTCGTAACGAATATTAGCGCGGCGATTGGTGCCGTCCTTGGCGAGGCGGGGATCCCTGCAAGCTTGATGCGCGGTATCGTTTTGACGGCCCGCTGCGCGGGACTCGTTGGCCACCTGCACGAAGAAATGCAAAACCCGGCCGCCCATTCGATGTGGGAAGGCGCACAAGATCGCGTCGACTACACTGGCTAGCCGCCGACCCCGATGCGGCGCCACTCGATAGACGTAAAAGACGGCAGAGTCTTCGCCGTCTCGGCCGGCTCGGGCGATGCGTTGCTGATGCTGCACGGCTGGCCGCTGGACCACCGCATGTTCGACCGGCAGCTCGACGCCCTGTCCGACCAGTTTCGTGTCGTCGCGATTGACCGTCGCGGCTTTGGTCAATCGTCCGCGCCGCCGAACATGGGTGAAGAGCTGAGCGATATCGATCGCATCATCGACGAGCTGGACCTGGGTCAGGTTCACCTGCTCGGCGTATCCCAGGGCGGCCGCCTTGCACTCCGATACGCCGCAAGCCGGCCAAGTCGAGTAAAGAGCCTGATCCTGCTCGGCGCGGTCGTGGATGGCTTAGACGTCACAGAACCGGACGAGGAAAAGATTCCGGTTGCTGAATACGCATCGCTGGCGCAGGACGGAAAGCTAGGTGACGTCGTTGAACACTGGTCGGCTCACACAATGATGCAGATGCCAGGCGGTGCGACAGCGCAAAAGCAGTTGGTTAGCGACATGCTTGAGGCCTACGGCGGCAAGGACCTTGTGAACTTCGACGCTTCGCATTACAGGTTCGACGGCGACATACTTGGCGCGCTCGCCGTTTCGCGCCAACAAGTGTTGCTGCTGACCGGCGAATATGAAACGGACGCGAGAAAGCTGCATGCGCGGGCCATCGAGGAAAGAGTTCCGAACAGCAAGGAAGTCATCATTCGTGGCGGCGGCCACCTAAGCAACCTGACACACCCCGAGCCGTTTAACGCGGCGATCCGCGACTTCTGCAGTCGCGTAGCTTAGCGATTCGAATTAGTTCGACGCACTCTTGATCGAGTGCATCAGGATCGGGTAACGGGCGAGCTCACCTTCGATCTTGGCCGCCGCGCGACGGAGCTGCGGCAATCTTGAGTCGACCATTTCTTCTTCGGTAATTCGGGTAGTTGCCGTCGAACAGTTAATCGCGGCGAGAATATCCCCATCCGGGGCGAAGATCGGCACCGCCACAGAGACGATGCCGTAGTCCAGTTCGTCCTGAATGGACGCAAAGCCGTTGTTCCTTACCTCTCGCAGCGTCTTTCTGAGCCTCGGCACCGACGTCACCGTCTGGCTCGTAAGTTTCTTCAATTCAACGCTGTCAAAGTAGTCCTCAATTCGGCCCTCGGGCTGGAATGCTAGCAGCACGCGGCCGAGCGACGTCGGATACACGGGGAAGCGTGTACCGACACCGGCACCCATTCGAACCATGCGGAAGGTTGAAACATGGACGAGATACAGGATCTCCTGGTTCGAATAGACGGCGAGAGAGGCACTGTCACCGGTCTTGTCGCGCACCTTCTGCAGGTGCGGCTGCACGACTTCTTCGAGATTCATCGACTCGAGAAAGGCCGAAGCGAAGCCCATGACCTCGGGAGTTAAAAGAAACATCTTGCCCTCTTTACCAACGTAGCCAAGCTCGACCAGCGTGTGCAGACATCGTCTCGCGACGGCAGGATTCAGTTCGGTTGCGACGGCCACTTCGCTGAGCGTCATCTCCGGCCGCTCTTTTGTGAAAACCCGCAAAACGGAGAGCCCTCGCGCGAGTGTGCTGAGGAATTCGGTGTCTTTTTTTGCAGGTTTTTTGGCCGCGGGCATCGGTCGATGGTAGGTCGGCTTTCGTCGTTTTGCCAGCAGCGAGCAGGAGCAGTGACGTCAATAGTTACCCGGATCGACCGCAGAATCGGCCCGCAGACGAAGTCTATTCACTGCCCTTAAACGAGAAAACGGCGACACCAGAGGTGCCGCCGTTCTCGTTGAGACGAGCCGGTCCGGCACGTGCTTCTATTGCACGCTCGGACTGCTCCGAAGCCGCTCCTTACCGGGTAGCCATCATCTCCTTGCTGTCATCAACATCCAGATCGAAACGATCCAGCGTCATGACCTTGGACCAGGCGTCGACAAAGTCCGCAATGAACTTGTCTTCACCGCCCTGTTCGGCATAGACCTCGGAGACTGCGCGCAGCTCAGCATGAGAACCGAACACGAGGTCGACCGGCGTCGCCGTGTACCTGAGGTCACCGCTTGTACGGTCACGACCCTCGTAGACGCCAGCGTCCTCTGCCTTGGTCCAATTCGTGTCCATCGACAGCAGGTTGACGAAAAAGTCATTCGACAGCGTGCCGGCGCGGTCGGTGAACAGGCCGTGCTCGACACCGGCCACGTTCGCACCCAGGGCGCGCATACCGCCAACCAGTACCGTCATTTCAGGAACCGTCAACGTCAGCAGGTCAGCTTTGTCGACCAGCATCTCGGCCGGTGAGCGATAGGCGCCTTCGCCGTAGTAGTTGCGGAAACCGTCAGCGGTCGGCTTCAGCACTTCGAACGACTCGATGTCGGTCTGCGCCTGGGTGGCGTCGGTCCGTCCCGGGAAGAACGGTACCGTGACGTCGTAGCCGTTGGCTGCCGCCGCTTTCTCGATCGCGGCAGCGCCGCCCAGAACGATCAGGTCGGCCATCGAGACGGCCTTGCCATCCCGGCGACCCTTGTTGAAGTCTTCCTGGATCGATTCCAGGCGTCCGAGGACGCGGTCGAGCTCATCCGGGTTATTGACCGACCAGGAACGCTGTGGTGCGAGCTGGATACGCGCACCGTTTGCGCCACCGCGCATGTCGGAACCGCGGAACGACGACGCCGATGCCCATGCGACGCGAACGAGCTCGTCAATCTCGAGACCGGAGTCGAGAATCTCGGCTTTCAGCGCTTCTGCGTCTTTAGCGTCGATCAACTCGTGGTCGACAGCCGGGACGGGGTCCTGCCACAGCAGTTCCTCTTCGGGAAGATCGACTGCGACGTAGCGCGCACGCGGACCCATGTCACGGTGCGTCAGCTTGAACCAGGCGCGGGCGAACGCATCCTCGAATTGCTCCGGATTCTCCAGAAAGCGTTTCGAGATTTTCGCGTACTCAGGGTCGAACTTTAGCGACAGGTCGGTCGTGAACATGATCGGCGCGGAGCGCTTGCCCTCGACGTGCGCGTCCGGCACGAGATTCTGTGCCGCGGCGTCGGTCGGGATCCACTGCGTGGCGCCGGCCGGGCTCTTCGTCATTTCCCACTCGAAGCCCCACAGGTTCTGCAGGTACTGCATCGTCCAGCGGGTCGGTGCAGCGGACCAGGCGCCTTCGAGGCCGCTCGTGATCGTATCCTCGGCGTTACCCTTGCCGCACTTGTTCGTCCAGCCAAAGCCCTGCTCTTCGATATCGGCAGCCGCCGGCTCGACGCTGAGGCAGCCGTCGGGCTTCTTCGCGCCGTGAGCCTTGCCGAAGGTGTGACCGCCGGCGATCAACGCCACCGTCTCTTCGTCGTTCATCGCCATGCGGCCGAAGGTCTCGCGAATGTCCTTCGCGGCCAGCAGCGGGTCGGGGTTGCCGTTCGGGCCTTCCGGATTCACGTAGATCAGGCCCATCTGCACGGCCGCAAGCGGCTTGGCCAGTTTGCGGTCGCCGCTGTAGCGCTCGTCGGCGCCGAACTGGGTCTCCGGACCCCAATAGACGAGATCGGCTTCCCAGTCGTCCTGGCGACCGCCGGCAAAGCCGTAGGTGTCGAAGCCCATGTTCTCGAGAGACACGTTACCGGTCAGGACCATCAGGTCTGCCCAGGAAACGGAGCGACCGTATTTCTGCTTGACCGGCCAGAGAAGGCGACGCGCTTTGTCGAGGTTCGCGTTGTCGGGCCAGCTGTTCAGCGGCTCGAAACGAAGCTGGCCGCCAGCGGCGCCGCCGCGACCGTCAGCGACTCGGTAGGTGCCGGCGCTATGCCACGCCATGCGAATGAAGAACGGGCCGTAGTTGCCCCAGTCGGCGGGCCACCATTCCTGCGAATCGGTCAGGACGGCGTCGATGTCCTTCTTCAGCGCATCGATATCGACTTTCGAGAAGGCCTCGGCATAGTCGAAGTCTGCGCCCATCGGGTTAGACGCGCTGCTGTGGTCGCGCAGCGGCTTCAGGTTCAGGCTGTCGGGCCACCAGAACTGGTTGGACTTGGCTTCGCCCTGTGCCTGGGCGGCGCCTGGCAACGCTGTCAGCGCTGCCGCAATCGCCACAGCGGCGATTGTTGCGGAAGTTTTTCTAAGCATTTTGATACCCCCGTTTAAGGTAAATGCTCAACAACCATACTCTCTTGTTTTCTCTATAACGAATCATTTAATCGATCATATTGACCGCAAAAATCGAACCGACTGAAGCTCCCTCCCGGTTGCAGAAGGCGCTGGTCAAACACTCAGAAAAATACAATCAATTTAGAGGTTTATGTGGGACAGAGAGGTGCCGGGTTTCCCCCATCTTCTGACAGTCGGTACTCGACAATCTCGCCGGTCACCGGGCACCGAAACCTCAGCAGACAGGCAGTGAGCTGCAGGTCGACACCGTCGTTCTCCCCGTCGCCATAGAGGCGGTCGCCAAGGATCGGGAACCCGAGCGACGCCAGGTGGCGACGGACCTGATGCTTGCGCCCAGTCTCGATCGAAACATCGACAAGGCTCGAGCCATCCGCCTTGTGTAGGAAGTTAAATTCGCTGATCGCCTCCCTGCCATCGACAGGCTCTTCGACTCGCACAGGCATCTGTAGCGAGGAAAAGTCACCGGCCACCCTGGCTCGATAGCGCTTCTCCACTTGCCGTTGCTGGAAAAGAGCGGACAATTTCGAAGCCGTTTTCTTCGTATGCGCGACGAGGATCAGTCCGTTGGCGGCGCGATCGAGCCTGTGGACAACGAATGACGGTCGCTCGGGCTGCAGATGCTGCTCGGCCCAGCGGCCAACGGTACAGTGATCGCCCCACTTCGAGCCCTGTGAGCGCAAGCCGTAGGGCTTGTTCCATACGGAGTAATCGCCAATATCGGCCACCAGCGTTGGCGGACTGGGCACTTCATCAAGAACCTCGGGCTTGTAGTAGAAGTGCAGCTCGTCGCCAACCGTTAAAGAGCGCTTCGCGCGGCGCAGGCGCCGAGTCCGACGGCCTCGAGTGATCCAGACCGCTCCTTTGCCCATCGCCGACTTGATGCGCCCACGTGACAGATCACTCACTTCGTGCAGCAGGCTAACGGCATTGTCATCCGTCGACGCAACGCTTACATGAAATTCCTGGCGATCCTCGGGCTTGTTCATGTCGTTGCAGCGATCGGGTGGCAGCTGCTTTAGAGGCAGTCGAACTAGTCGATATCGTCGGTCGAGTACTGCCCGGTGAGCCGTCGCCAGACATGTGACCAGCTCAACCCGATCGCCAGCAGGAAGGACAGCACAATCAGCACGACCCAGGTCAGATCCGAACGCGAGTCGATGTTCAGCCAGCCGAGATCGATGAGCAACCAAACGATACCCGCAAACAGCGCGCTGCCGAGAATGAGTCCGAGCGCCCCCATGGACCGTGATGTCGCCGTCAGCAAGATGATCCACCCGATGATCAGGACGATGCCGACGACAAAGTGCGCCGGTCCGAGCGCGCCGTCGGCCATCGAGTCGCGCACCCAGTGAAAGAACGACCAGCCGGTGGGGTTGTACGTGGCGAAGATCATCGTCGCCGTCCCCAGCAATCGCAAAAAGAAGCCGGACACGCTGAAGTCGCGCGCGCCCATCCGGTTACCTGAAGACGTGTCCTTGCCCATCCGGGTGATCCCCCTCACATTGCCAGTCGAGAATAACTGGTCATCCTATGCCGGCCTGCATTCTACTGCCGAGCCCGCTTCCGGTCGAATAGCACGGTGGTGTAACTCGGAGGTGCTCCCGGAGGACCTGGCCAGGGCGCGTTCGCTGGCGCGGAAAGTCAGAGCAGCACGGACTTCATCGGCACTTGCTGCGCGAAACGCCAGTTGCCGTAAAGCAGTCGGTAAAGCAGCCACGGAAAGAAAACCACTGAGCCGCCCATCAGGACAAAGGTCGCGATGACGGAGACCGGTGCATCCGTGTTCACGCCGCTCAAACCGACGAAGAGGAGTACGAGGCCAGCGGCGATTAACGCGAGAATCATGATGCAGGTTGCCAGCTGCCACTTCACGTGTGTGCGAAGCTCGAAATGCGTGATACGCAGGCGCAGCACAAGGAGGTAGACCAGGGACGCGAAAAACATCGGTGGTATGACGAGCATGGACCACTGCAACAGGTAGCCGTAGCGGACCAGCTCCTCCTGCCGTTCTGTCTCCTTGCTCTGCGTCATGTCGAGGCCTTTTGGACCATTTGCCCGCACCAGTGTAATCGGCGATGACGCTTATGGACCGTGCGTGTGTCTCAGCTATGCTCGATCGCCGAAAACGACCTTATTCCCAATTGACCTAAACCAAGCCGCCGGCCAGCGCATCTAAGAAATATTAGGGTGATAGACCAGGGGATAGTCTAATGACCAGGCAGAGAATCGTGGCGCTGCTCGTATCGCTTGCAGTGCTTCCCTTCGCGTCCGTTTCCGCGGACGATTCGAAGAGCAAAGACGACATGATCGTCGCGAAGAAATCGCTTAGCGAACTCAGATCCGAGCTGTACAAGTCTGAAGAAGCGTTTTACGAGCTCTTCAATGAGATCAATGAAGACGACGACTATGACGTCGACTGCTTTTACGAGCGGGCGACCGGCACGAGAATCAAGAATCATGTTTGTCGCGCCAAGTTTGTGTCCGATGCGTTCTCCGCACACGCGGCGAGGAACCGAGGCGACGTATCGCGGGTAGCGAACCAGTCAGCGAATCCGGAGTTTGCGAGGAAGTCCGCTATCTTCGAAGAGAAGCTGGGGGCGGCCGTTGCGTCCAGCCCGGAACTGCAGGCAGCGCTCGAGAAATACAACACGGCGCGTGCCCAGTTCGCCATCAAACGGGAAGGCCGCGGCAAACACTGATTGTTGTGAGATGATCCCACGCCGCTCGCGTTGGCTGTTTGCATCCAGCGCGAGCGTTCTCGGTGTTCGCTAGACGGCGCCGATCTCACTCAGGGCCGCGTGCAGCTGCTGCCAACGCTGCTCGACCGTCCCGGTGTAGCCGACGGACATCCTGACCAGGCCGCTGCCAATGCCGGCCGTTGACAGGTCCTCGTCCGACATCTCGCTTGACGTACTCGTGCTCGGGCAGGACATCAGCGTGTCAAAATAGCCGAGACTGACGGCCATGTAGCCAAAACGATGCTCGTTTTGCAGCGAGTCCATCAGTGCGTTCGCCTTCTCCTCCGAACCGAGGTCCAGCGTCAGGATGCCGCCGAAGCCATAGTCCTCGCAGCGTTGCCGGTCGAGCAGTTCGTGGTCCGGGTGGTGAGCAAGGCCCGGATAGGCGACCTTCACGCCAACCTCATCGAGTTTTCTCGCAAAATACTCGGCGCGCTCGGCGTGCTCCCTGACCCGCAACGCCAGGTGCGGAACTCTCAGGCTGATCTTGGACGCGACGGACGGGTCCATCGTCGGACCGAGAATCATCAGAGGCCCGAGATGAAGGTCCATGAGGCCCTGGATGAATTCCGTACTGCCGCACACGGCACCGGCAATGATGTCGGACGCGCCGTTGATGAACTTGGTCATGCTGTGCACGACCACGTCCGCGCCCAGCGCCGCCGGACTGATCAGCAAGGGACTGAACGTGTTGTCCACGATTAACTGCGACCCGCTACTGTGCGCGATGTCGGCCAGCGCCGGTATGTCGGCAACGCGCAGCGTAGGATTCGCAATACTCTCAGCGTAGACGATGCTCGTCTGGTCCGTCATCGCCGATTTGACGGCATCCAGGTCCGAGATATCCACAAAGGTCGTCGTGATGTTTGCCTTGGCGGGCAGGAAGTCATGCAGCAGCGCGTAGGTGCCGCCGTAAACCGTGTTGGACGCAACGATGTGATCGCCGCTCTCACAGAGCTGCAGGATCGCAGCAGAAATCGCGGCCATGCCGCTGGCGGCGCAATAGGCAGCCTCCGTACCCTCGAGCGCGGCGAGCTGTTGCCCGAGGTGATAGACGGTTGGATTGAAGTGCCGGCCGTACAGGTAGCAGCCTTCCGGCGCCGACTTCCGTCCGGCGAAGAGCTCAGGCATCGTGCCTGGCTTCATGACGGTGAATGTCGTGCTTGCCTCGATGGACATGTTGACGCCGCCATGTTCGCCGAACTCGTGGCGTAGCCTGGCGAGGCGCTCGATGGGGTCAGATGCTGTCACTGGATGTCCTCCGGAATTCGAATGCGACGACCTCGAATACTGAAACGCTTAATTTCAGTCGTAACAATAAACACCCAACGCAGGTTCTCCTAGTTGCGGAAACTACTGCGATTCAGGCTGGACTTCCGGAAAAACAACGACTTGGGCCGGCCTGCAGGCTGCCGACACCGTAACAAGCAGTAGACTGCGCATTGATCGTCGCGCGACAGAGACTGCCGCTATGACGCCGCCTCAATGGCCTCGCTAGCCTCTAGCCACGACCATTCCAGCGCCTCTATCGACGCCTTGGCATCGGCCTGGTCCCTGATCAGTTGCTTGAGCTCGTCCTTGCGTCCCTGGTCGGCGTACAGCGACTCGTCCGCCAGCTGCTCCTCGAAAACGGCAAGCGCTGCTCGTTGCCGTGCAAGCTCAGTCTCGACCTGCCTGACCTTGTCGTGCAGCGGCTTCAAGCGCCTGCGCCGCTCTGCCTGCTCCTGGCGAAGCTGCTTCTTGTTGACGCTCCTGGCGGGTTGCTCTTGCCACTTTGACTGGGCATCGGCGGCATTCTCGTCCTGCTCACGCAACCATGCGGGGTAGTCGTCGAGACTGCGATGGAAGCGATCGACGAGTCCATCGTGCACGATCAATAACTCGTCACAGGCGCTGCGCAGCAGGTGCCGGTCGTGAGAGATGACGACAAGGGCGCCCGTGTATTCGATCAGAGCAACGCTCAGCGCCTGTCGCATCTCCAGGTCCAGGTGATTCGTCGGCTCATCGAGCAGCAACAGGTTCGGACCCTGCCGAATCATCAACGCGAGGACGAGGCGAGCCTTCTCGCCGCCGGAAAACGGCGCTACCGGCTCGAAAATACGCTCCCCGCCGAACGCGAATCGACCGAGATAGTTGCGGTGCTCCTGCTCCCGATCGTCGGGCGCGATGGCGCGCAGATGATCTATCGGACTCTGCTCCATTTTCAGGAGGTCGACCTGGTGCTGTGCGAAATAGCCGATCCTGGTGTCCTTGCTGACGGTGCGTTCACCGCTCAAGAGCGTACTGCCGGTCGACAACGCCTTGACCAGCGTCGACTTGCCGGCTCCATTGACGCCGAGCAGGCCGACACGATCGCCCGCCGACAGGTGCAGGTTGATGTTGTCGAGGACGACGGTCTCGCCGTAGCCGACAGATGCGTCGCTGAGCCCTAACAGGTGCTGCGGCTGCTTGTCCGGCACGACGAATCGAAAGCTGAACTGCGAATCGACATGTGCCGGCGCGATCTCCTCCATGCGCTCGATCATTTTCAGCCGGCTTTGTGCCTGTTTCGCTTTCGATGCCTTGTACCGGAAGCGATCGACGAAACTCTGCAGATGCTTGATCTGCTTCTGCTGCTTGGCGTACATGGCCTGCTGCAACGACAGCTGCTCGGCACGCAGCTTTTCGAAGTCGCTGTAGTTGCCGGTGTAGAGATTCAGCGCTTTGTGCTCGATGTGGGCAACGCGCGTGCAGACGGCGTCAAGGAAGTCCCTGTCGTGCGAGATCACGAGCAGGATGCCTTCGTATGCCCTGAGCCAGCGCTCGAGCCACAGGATGGCGGGCAGGTCCAGGTGGTTGGTCGGCTCATCGAGCAACAGGATGTCGGAACGGCACATCAAGGCGCGTGCCAGGTTAAGGCGCATGCGCCAACCACCGGAGAAGTCGCCGACCGGCTTGCGATACTCCTCCGATGCGAAGCCCAGGCCATGCAACAGCCGGGAGGCGCGTGACTCGGCCGTGTATCCGTCGATGACTTCCATGCGCTCGTAGAGGTCATGGAGATCGGTCTTACCCGCCGCCTCCCCGTCTGCGATTCGGCGCTGCACATCCCGGAGTTCGGCATCGCCGTCCATGACGTAGTCGACCGCCGCTGCAGCGCCGTGCGGGCTCTCCTGCGCGACGTGAGCAATGACATCGGCATTATCGAGCGCCAGCGTTCCTTCGTCTGGCTCGAGTTCGCCGAGCAACATTGCAAACAGGGACGACTTCCCGCAGCCGTTGGCGCCGATAACGCCCATGCGCTGCCCGTCGTGGATTTGCACGTTCGCGTGTTCGAGCAGCAGCTTACGGCCGCGACGGAGTCCGATGTTGGTCAGGGCAAGCATGGCTGCGGCGATTATAGGTCAGCTTAAACCTCGACATTGGGCGTCGAGCGCATTGGCTTCAATAAATGGGCCTCCCGGCAACGGGCGGCGGGGCCATTGCTTTTCTGGCTGGCGCAGCGAAACCGGCCACGGGCAAGTACGTGTCGGAATCAAAAAAAAGCGTTCAACTGTCGCTGTTACGCGAGTCCGAGCCCCTGGACCAGCAGGTCGGCCTGGTCCTTGATGTGCGGGGCACGCCTGGCGAGATCCGCCGCATCGACGAGTTGGCGAAAGCTCTCTGTCGGAAGGCAGTGCTCGTTTATCTCATCGATCAGTTCGTCGTCGGACAGGCCTGCGAAACCTTCACTGTTGAAGATCGTCACGTCCAGCCAGTCCGCAACCTCGATCAGCAGTACGGTAGCCTCGATGCTCGCCGGCGCGATCTTTCCATCGAGTTTGTCGTGGTGTCGCCGAACGGCATCGGCCGTCGCGTCCGGCAGGCCCCAGTGGCGGCACGCGAGGTAGCCAAGCTCGCTGTGCGTGTATTTGAAGACCTCGACGTCGGCGTCGAGCAGTTCCGCCGGCGAGTGCCATTTCGATTCATCGACCGCCAGTAGTTCTTCCGGCGCGTGCTCGAACATGACAAACCGTCCGATGTCGTGTAGCAAACCGGAGAGATACGCGGTACCGGGAAGGATCTTCAGCTCCGGCAGCATTCGTGCGAGGGTTTCCGCACCGACGGCTACGCGCAGCGAATGAGTCCAGAGCCCTACCTGCGATGGCGATTTGGGCATGAACACCCGCTGCACGGCCATAGACGCGACCATGTTCCCGATCGTCACCGCACCGATCCGGGTGAGTGACTCCTTGATAGAAGTAATGGGTTCCGCCGGCGAGGAGCTCGCGGAATTCGCCATCGCCAGCAGCCGAACGGCAAACGGTGGATCCTCGCGTGCGAGCCTGTCGATTTCCTCGAAGTAGTCCATCTGCGATGGGTCCAGCTGCAGAATACGGACCAGTACCTGCGGCAGCAGCGGAAGCTGATCGACCTTTCGCCGCATCTTGTCGAGCGGTGATTCGTCGCCACTGGGCTTTCTATTCAGGCTGGTTGCTGACACGACTGACCCTTGCAGACTGCGCGAGCGCAGGAATTCCTTGATTCTTGGAACGGTTAACGGCAGCGCCCGGTAGTTTCTTGAGCGAAAATACGGGTCGTATCGGGCAGCATTTGACCGGTCGCTGCTCGCGGCGGCAATGTGCGGGTCACTGGCTCGGGATCGGACATCGAATCCCGGGGTTCTGATATCACCGAATACGTAGCGGGCTGACGGGAGGATCAAGTGCTGGATGGCATCCGAATTATCGAAATAGAGGGACTTGGGCCCGGACCTTTTGCCGGCATGATGCTTGCCGATCTGGGCGCCGAAGTCATCGTCGTGCAACGTGAGACAGCTCCTGCGGGCACGGCCGTCGACCATAGCCTGCTCGATCGCGGCAAGAAGTCCGTTATCCTGGACCTGAAAGACACAAAGGATCGCGAGTCGCTCATCGCGCTGGTCGCCACCGCGGACGCACTGATAGAGGGCTTTCGCCCGGGTGTCATGGAGCGACTCGGATTGGGGCCGGAGCAATTCAAGGAGAACCATCCGCGCCTGGTCTATGGTCGGCTTACCGGCTGGGGTCAGAGCGGACCGAAGTCTCATTGCGCCGGACACGACTTCAACTACGCGGCGTTGTCGGGTGCGCTCTGGTATGCATCGGAGGACGATGAGCCGCCCTTTGCGCCTCCAACACTGGTTAGCGATATCGGCGGCGGCGCGCTGTACCTCGTGGCAGGTATTCTGGCCGCGCTGATCAAAGCCCAGCGCTCCGGTATTGGCGCCGTCGTCGACGCCGCAATGGTGGACGGCTCGGCGCATATGATGAACCTGCTGATGACGGCCCGTGCCGTCGGACTGGTCGGCAGAGAACGGGGAACCAGCATTCTCGACGGCTCTCCGTGGTCACGGTGCTACGCCTGCGCAGACGGCAGATGGCTTTCGGTGCAATGCCTCGAGCCGAAGTTCTACATGGAGTTTCGCAGCAAGCTGGGCGTCGAAGAAGACAGCGCCTTCGACCAGAACCCGAATCCTGAGAAATGGCCGGCGCTATCCGCAGGCATCGCGGCAATCATCGCGACGAAGACGCTGGATGAATGGTCAGGCATCTTCGAAGACTCTGATGCCTGTGCGGCGCCGGTTCTGAATCCCGAAGAATCGGCCAGGCACCCGCACATCGCCGCGCGTGAAATCTGGGTGGACGTCGACGGGCAGCTGCAGGCCAGGGCCGCGCCACGCTTCGATGGTCAGACGCCTGGGGAGCCGCTGTCACCGCCACGCCGCGGTGAACACACCGAGGAAATCCTCGGCAGCCTGTGACAATCAAACGCTTGAGTGAAAGACGAGCGCTCGCTACTCGGTGACCGGGGAACATGGCGGGCCACCGAGCGCGCTTGCCCGAATCGACAATCAGAAGCGGAACGCGATTCCCACGGACAACATCTCGATGTCGGCGTCTTCGATCTCGTAGACCTCGTATTCGCCACGAATCTGGATGGATGCCAGTTCGAACGATACGCCGAGGCCGTAGCCCGTGTCGGACCCGTCGTCACTGACCGAATCGAAGCCATCGATTCCGGCCTCCACATCCCAAGAAATGAAGCCGAGCTTCGCGAAGACGTCTACGGGACCCACTTCGAGGCCCGCTGTGCCCCAGACGTTCAGGCCGGTGGTCTCCAGTCCGATTTCCTGCGTTCCGATAATCGTATCGACTTCAATCTCCGGCTCGCCGAGATCGACATAGCCACCCTCGATACCGAGATCGATGACCGGCAGATCGAGCTTGTAGCCGAGAAACAGTTTGAAGGCGGTATCGTCCTCGTCGATCGAGGCCGGAAGCTCCGGGAAATCAGTGGTATCAAAATCTGCCTCGATGGTCGCCCCACCGATACTGCCACCCGCATAGAAGCCGCCGTCGGCGTGCGCCGGCAACGAGACACACAATAGCGCTGCGCCAAGCGCGAGCAAAGAAACACGTACGTCTGAAAGTGCACGATTCATATCGATATCCTCAAATTTTTGCCCAAGCGGCAGGGTCGGCGAACTGCGACCCTACCTGGAACCCACTCTTTCAGACGGCAGCGACGCAATCAAGGGCCGGCGCTGCGGAAACGGCGCTGCGCGATATATCGATCCATTATGTCAACGCAGATCCAGTTCTAAACCCAATTTCAGTCGCGAGCGGTTCTCGTAGACCTCGAGTTCCGCGAACCAGCCGAGTCGGTCGAATCGCGCGAACCCGCCCTCGAGCTTGGTCGCGAGCGCATGGCCGAACTCGAGGAAATCCTCCGCCAGGTCGGCACGACGTCCGAAATCGGGGCCGGTGTAGGACTAGTAGGTGAACCACTCGATGGGCAGCGTGCTAAAGCTCAGCTCTTTCAATGTGCTGAGTACAACCTTGCAGCTACCCTAGGTGGTGTTGTGGATGAACTCAC
>JAAUYH010104382.1_pt1 | contig 15259 bp, 9 predicted proteins | sample 7278061 | NCBI WGS metagenome assembly JAAUYH01 (sample SAMN14350203, study PRJNA611818) | marine sediment metagenome | isolation source: surface marine sediment (0.6m) | place: French Polynesia: Moorea | collected 2018-08
GGGTCCGGCTCAAGCTAGCAAAACCGCTTACCGAGAAATCGGCTGCGGATAGATTTTATATATTGCTGAACGGTTATAATAGAAACTTCACACTGTTAACAGATAGTCGACAGTGCGAGCCTTGGTGACAGAACGACCTTGCTGGCAGGGCGACAAGCCTCTCCGAAAGGTGTGAGGCCGTCCGCACGAGCCGCCCTGAGGTACTTGCAGTTTAAGCATGTTTTTGACTACTGTAAGATTACAGATGGTTTTCGTAGAAATCTTGTCTTACGTAAAATTGTAAAATATCCCAGATTTCGGATAAATCATGGGAAGTTCAGGTTCAGGTGCATCTGTTGGAAGCGGTTCTTTTCTATCATAAATCGTTGAAATAAAAGAAAAGGGTATTGATAGGGGACCATATAAATATACTAAACAAAAGGAAAAAACGGGAAAGAAGACAAATAAAGGGAATTTAGAAACAAACGGGAAAGAGTAAAAATAGTGTTTCATCAGGATCATAGTCTGTAAGGACTGCCGCTGCTTCAAACATTCTCTCTTTCTTTGGGCAATTCTTCTTTGCCTGTTTTTTTACCAAATAACCTGCGCATCTAGCCTAATCGCTTCACAAAGTCAAACATAGCAATGTGCTCCAATTCTTCACCAGAAGTTGCAATAGGTGTTTGCTTCTTCGTTCTCTAAATCAAAGTCGTTCGATGTATGACGATGATCCAGCGCGAAGTGGATATCGGGTTGGATCTTGCAGTGGGTTGCACCGAACGATGGTATCTAAGACCTTAATTCACCGTCCCTGCAACATTGTGAAGAACTTTACGCACTAAGGACAAATGTCACTTAGTCAAATCACGCACTTTACGTGCAAGAACAGCAACAGCAAGTGATGTATAGAACGTACTGTATAAATTGCCAAATAGATTAGGCTCACGATTAATGAAAAATTGTTCATTGTCTTAAGCGGGGAGGAGATTCGATGTAGTTGAGCAATGGTATTCAACCGTTTGTATTTTCCAGGCCGACGTCTTCGAGGATTTGCGTGACACAACCTAGTCAATCGATGCTGATTCCTGAGTGTGTGCGGCTTGTATTCCAACCAATGAAGTTAGACAAATTTCCGAACAGTCGAGCATCAAAGGTTGCGTCTAGTTTTGAATCAAAGCCACGCAACAATGATGCGAACTAGGAAGACAATGCCAGATCTTCAACGAAGATAGCGAGCATAACGAACTTAGAACCAGTAACATAGAAACAGATACGGTTGTAGTACTCTTAATTCTAGAATCCACATTCCTTGAGCTGTTTGTGCAACAACGAACATCATATTTCTAATCCTTGCTTGGTTTGATGAAGAGACTTGTGTAACGTGCAGACATGACCTGGTTTAGCTTGAACTTGAGAAGAATCGGTTGGCTGCTCCTTGATTATGGGAATACTTAAATCTCCTTAAAGTTAGGAATTGCTCACATCTGCTCTTTCGAGAAATGGTCCTGCGGCGGCGTTTAGAGAGATTAGCATGCAGATGGAATCGTGAGAGCCTACTGGAGCGTAAAAATTCATAGGTTCATAGTCGAAGTTGATCATTTGTCGATCACCGCGTAGACAGCATATGGCTTTCTCAGTGAATTACTTGCCTTCAGCGTTCAGTGGTTTCTGTTTGAACAGCGAAGTGTAAAGAACTGGTTTCATGTCGTTTCTTCGTTTGACGTAAGATCAAGTTTGATGCTTGACCAATGCACTGTATTCGAGGTCCAATAGGTCACTGCATCCTTTGTATTGGCAAGCCTATGCAAAAGATCCCAGAATGTTAGGGTCGTTTTTTTGGAAACGCAGATAGCTTCATCCCAAAGTTTGACTAGGATTCCACAATTCGATTTTTGACGAAAGTAATCGGTTTCTCCACCAGTTACCATATAAGACGGCTTCAGAACAAAGAAATTTCGGAAGACTGTTGGACATACACATAACTCTGACTCTAGCCCATTGCTGCTGCATTAATCTTCTGCCGGTGCCATTAATTTGCAGTCGATAGGCCGATGAAGATTCATTAACGATTCTATTTGCGTTACAGAATCGAACGAAAATAGCTGATAATTTTATCCAGCGCGATCAAGGCGAATTTTCTTCATCTTGAAATTTCGAACCTGGACTTGATTTTTACTGAGCTACTTGTAAATCTTCAGACAATCAAATAATTAGGACTTGTTCTCGGCGAACTTAATATTAGATTTGGCAGTAAAATCATCTAGTAAAGCAGCAGTGTACACATATCCGCGCAAATATTCTTCAACTTTTTCAGGAATATCCAAATGAACGATCTCAAAGGGAAGAATAGTTGTTCTGGTTGGGTCTGGAATCGCCGAACGTATTTCTCTCACCGCGATTCAAGGCATATATTCGAAACGATTTGTCACGTCCTTCTTCAACATTGGAACATTCTCTGCCATTTTCGAAAGCATAAGCAAACGGTCAGAGCTTATGTGACCGAGCTTTCGATAGCATTCGTCATACTTCTCTGACCTAGTATAGCGGTTGTACAATTTTCGAGTAATACAAGGCAGATTGAGAGGCTATGGTCTTCCTGGAAGAGGATATTGTGAGAAGATTTAGACGGTTTTCTGGCGAATAAAGAAACAGCCAAGGTAATCTTCGATCGATTTCGCGAACATACGTCATAGTAATCAATCAAAAATGCAATGGAAAGAATATAGGCGGAAAACGTAGGAAGGCCGTAGGCTTGAATAAGGGTGCCACCTTCGACTGGTAATTTCATGTACCTTTTTCTGAAAATTTTTATAATAATCGTTGCACCTTGCACCGGCTCTTCCTTCATCGTCTTATGGTTCTGAAAAAATTTAGCGTTCGTGAAAGAAATGATGAGTCGCACAAGAATCAACGTACCTATCATCGAACTCCATTGTAAAGCACTCAGCTAAGTTGCTTCTGAATTTGATACTTCCCATAAATCCTCCAAAAGAATGATTGGAAGATAAAGACTGGTTTCCAGCATTTGGCAACGAAAAATTTCGTAAAGCTCTGAGAAGAGTTCGACTCACTATAGATTAGGCTTCGTTGTTCAGCTGCGAATTATTTTCCTGCTTATTCGTCATACTTGGATTATTTCGGATGTTCAAGCGAATATGATTCCTTTGATTTTGTTTGTTTGAATTGTTAGAGTTAATCGCATTGCACGGCTGGTTGTTACTTTGGGCGGTTTGTTCTGCCACCTCTTTCGACAAACTCGTTTGAAGTGACTGTATTTCCAACAGTAATGGCAATTACGCTTCTTTCGACCTCCTTTTTGCCGTTGCGATTGATTCTCTGAACATTTTTTCGTAGCTTCTAAGCTTGATTGGAACTTGATGTGATGTTTTCGTTGGGATTAAGACCTTATAAATTGTTTAGATTCTTCTGTCCGTCCAGTATTGCGTGAATGAAAGCGTCTAAAGTTTCAACAGTCACGTCAGGTTGAGCACTTCCAATAGTACACAGAAAAGAAGGAGATTCAGCTCGTAATCAGATTAGCGATGAATTCTTTACCTTTTGCTTAACGTGAAAGTTCTGAATCGAAAGCTGCAAAATTCAAGCATTGAACTCATTCAAGTGTTATCCAAATCCGTTCCTTTGGAATACACCAAGGAGTCTAGTTCACAACGGACATTCTGCATTACTTGTTCGTTACTCTTCGTGAATGTCAATTTCGGAAATTTCTATAGGCAATACGCAGTTTTCTCATCTTGATCTCTATGAGCCATAACTCGAACCTGCATTGGTTCTGTAAGAGCAAGGGTAATCGAAATTTTTGCAGCAAAATTGCCTTTTTCTCAGGCTGTTCGAGCAACAGCAGAGTTTCCATTAGGGTCAGGTCGAAGTACCGGCAATTGAAGGTAGCGATGACATAGCGAACATCTCGTGCTTCGGCACCAAGTGGGATAATCATTAATTCCATCAAGAGGTTTGATTTCGAGAACCTCTGACCGTTCTGGTTTTCGCTGGTAATCTGCATAATCTTCTATCAATTCTTGATTTTTTCTTCGTTCTTGAAATTCTTCGTTCTTGGTTACGCACTTGTCGGCGGGTGGAGCCCTGACTTAACAACAGTAGCAAAAGTGTTTAGGGTGCATGCGCGGATCCATTTTGGAGTAAAGGATCCTCAGACCTAACGCTCAAAGACTGAACCCGTGCGTTTTTGAAAGAAGAACTTTCTGAATTCAAAATTCGTTGACTCTAGATAGGTGCAAGAGCTTTTCCGTGTGTGCTATCAAATTACTTAGCCCAGTTGGTGAAGCCGCTCAACAGGCATTAAAAATGCTGAATGATATTCCGAGCTAGCCGTCCAGACCATGAAAGTGGATGTCGGTAGAAGGGGTACGCAGATGACCATGCAAGCTCGTATAATCTTCTCGCTTAGACAGTGGTTGCTTCAGAGGTGTTCGAGAAGCGTGTTATTTCAGTCACTCTTCGTCTGAAAAAAATACACGTCAGTGTTTAACAAAACCAAAAGCGGAATCAAAACTTATCATAATGTGGAAGCAATACTTCACGTTTCATAAAATTATAACATTAACTACAATAGGCCAGAAGTGGAAGCAAGCATAAAATCAAACACTAGTGAAATGACCTAAGAAAGAAACATGCAAAACACCAAATTAGAATTTGTTTCTGTTCATGGAATCCTCATTTTCAAGAACTTGAGACAAATTCAAATTTGCAGAGTGCCTTAATTGAATATGAATGGTTTTCTGCATTAATGAAAGGCTATTTGGATAGCGGTAGCAACGCAAATAGGACCGGATGATCAGTGCCGAGGAGCAGCAATGTATCCAAGCTTTCCAGATTTTCGTTGCAATACATAGAGGGATAGCTATCGTAGTGTGCGGATTGACAGCAAGTTGAAGGCCATTTTGGCTGCAGTGCGTTCTATAGCCGATGAACTGCACTTCCTCTCAGAAGAGTTGCTGATAGAGCAAGAGAATAAAAATGCAATTACCGATCGACTAGCCTGCTCGAAAGCATAGCGCCGCATAATCACCTTCATTTGGTCCATGCGAATAACCGTGAATTCACCGATCGAGATGGCGTTGCACAATGAGATATTTCGCAGCAGACCTGCAACGGCCCGCGGTACGACGGTTTTGATCGCGTCGGGATGGTGAGCAGTGAGGAACATGATGAATAAGATGAAGAAGAGCATCCGAAGGAAAAGCTTCGAAGTCAGACGGGTTCCTTTTGGCCGAAGGCGACGATACTGATGGCATTTCAACATAGTAGCAGTGGCGGTGGTGACCAAGACCTCCCGCCAGATGCTACTATGATGGAAATGAAGGAGTCGTGCAAAATTATCTGCCTTGGGAACGGTTCCCAGGGCACTCTTTAAAGTAACCAAAAAAGGCCTAGTTTCTATTCTACCCGTCTTTACTATCAGGACATAAGCCGTTTAAGGCAACATGCCTAAACAAGCTTCCAAGAATTTAACTAAACCCTTGTTTTTTTCGTTTTTTTTCGCAATTTAACGTTTTTGACACGGCCCTGTAACGCTCTTCATAAGAAGGACAGGAGTTTGCGGTGTTGCTATCATTTAGTATTTTTCTGGTTTTCGATTGATTTATTTGGAAATTTTAGTTTTACGATTAAGAAGCACCCATGCTTCCTTGGAACATGAGTATGATGCACGGGTGTTTCTTAATTAAAAATTCATCGGAAATTTATTTAAAACGGGGATGATTCGTAACATTACATTCTTCAGATCACCGTGTCCCCTCAGTGTGGTTTTCACTATCACAGTTATTAGAATACTACAATTTATGTACCAAATATGCATACAATGGTGATTATTATCATTTTTTACACATGGTGCATACTCGTATAAGCGTGACAGTATCAGATTGCTGCCATCTACGCCGGCAGTATCACTGCCTACTGCTTCGTATGCAGAAAGCCGTTATTCATTATATTCGTACTTTAGTTCCTCTTTTAGATTATTTCCTACACGCCTATCATGCCAATTTAGCCTATATAACCCTGCTGGGCCACCGATATGCTCAGCCTGAGCGCCTTTAAGTAGTGCCCCTCACTATTCCACCAGCCACTCCAACAATCAAAGTAATACAACTGAAGATACTTTGATCACAAGGCGAGCGTCCATCACATCTCTGCAAACCTCGCACTCGTTGTACTACAAACTTGGCCTGTGATGCGTTTTACGCTACGAAATATCTTAATTATGCATTTACTTAACATGGCATTCGCATCAATCTAAGGACAAAATTATGGCAACACTTTACAACGAATCTTGTATGAAAGCTAATTCTCTGAAAAATTTCTAAATTATTGCACAAGTGTCCTACGATATATAGAGAGAATGCTACTCGTGTAGGACTTACAGCCAATATCTAAGTCGAAGCGCAAAACTCAAAGCGCAACTACCTTTCACGATTCTTTTAAGAATTGCTGTAATTGATGATTCTGAAATCGTCGAATTTTCTGTTCTGAAGAATTTGAATGATTGGGCATTGTTCTAGAAAACGAAAAACACGTTTTGCGTTGTGCTGTCTCCATACCGTTGATCGTCAATCTGCACTGAAAATTCCGAATGATCGTGTGAAAATGTGAGCAAATGCGTATGTAGGACATCCGAAAGATATCCATGCACAGTTCGGACCTCAATTTCGTTCAGTAGAATGGAAGACATACGCCAGAACGTGTGAAGTCATGTTCCATATGCTGAGGGTGGCGGGAAACAAAGCAATTGATGTATGCGAGAAGCATCACGAGTTTCTACGCTAAGTATATCCCAGAGTTCGGTTCGCACACAAAAATATAGAGCTAGAATATGACCTATATTTGTCGATTCATCCAGTGAACCCAACTGCTGGGAAAAAGTTGAGCCCATGTTTACTAATCTTTGATGTATCTTCATAATTAACTAAAAATCTTAGTGAGGGAACTACAGGAGTAGGGCTCAGGCTAGTATACCGGTGACCGAGAAATCGGTGGCCGATCAAGTTTATATAGATTAGGTAGGTATGATAGGAACTAATTACTTGGCAATTGCACTGTCAGCAAATGATGCTGGCAGTGGTTCATTGCAGTGACAGCAGATGGTGTTGGCAATAGTTTTTGATGCTGTGTCAGCAAGTGATTGCTGCATCCGCAGATGATGATAGTAAAGATTAACTGCTGACAGATAGCTTTTGTAAGCTTAAAACAAAAAGCTTAAGGAATTAAAAGGAGCTAATACAAAAGGCAGAAATGAAAGAAAATCTAATTAAAGGAACCAAAGAAAAGATAATTAAAAAGAGATGGGCGAAAAAGGAAAGTTGTTTCACCTAGAGAATTTCGAGAATAAAAGAAAAAGAAGAAGGCGATACATACTACTCGACCTGAAATGCTGAAGCCGACATCTCGACAACGAATATCTTCAGAAGTTAGACAGAAGGTCCCTAGTGCGACTGACCGTGAAATATGGATTGAATCTGGCGTACTGCAAGAAAAAGAACGCCCGCTGAACGATATATCGTGCCTTTTGAAGTGTGGCTGGTGACAACAAAAACGTTCTATTAAATATCGAATTCCGTTTACTACCATAATCGATTGACAAATTCAAAACATACCAGAAGGCGATTTCTCCATAATTTCACGTTACAGGAGATATGGATTTAGTGCTGCATCATGTTATTAATGGCAAGACATTTGCGGTATAGATAAGGCCGAGTATTCAAAAAGCAGGGTTGAAGTTCCAACAAGCGCAAGAAAATTCAACCAGCAATTTGAGCGAAGACCTTGTTGCGAAAATATTAGAAGCTTCCGATGAGCCTAATCAATCCAAGTATTTTCAAGATTAAAAACAAAAAGAAATCGATGGACTGCAGAAGAGACAAACTTGGACAGTTTTCGATCCAAATTCATTGCCTAAAAATGCTATAATCATAGGAAGAAGGTTTTGAATCGTTCTGAAATACGTTGGAACTGAAAAAGAGTACGACAAGGAAAGATATGTTGCACAAAGATCTAAGGATTAGATGAAGACGTACATCGTTCAGACTGATCCACCTTACGCCAAACGTATACGAAGATTAACATCTACTGTTCAGCTAACCTTGTCGTCAATGGATGGATGCTCGGCATCATATATGCATACGTCCAATATAAAGACAGACTCACTTGAGAGGTTTACGTCAAACCGAAAATAGAAGACATGAAGTTATTTCGTAACGATGAAGGAAAGGTCCTGCGATTAAGTAAGCCATTGTATGGAATAACTTATTCCGGTGACTATTGGAAGTTACACTGAATAATCATGTACCTCTTTACCTCGATTTTGAGCGTAGGACCAGTGATCCCTTATTGTTCTAGAGAATTCATTAGCAAACGCAATTGGACTATGTTGTTACTACATCGATGACTGCATATTCGATGGGAATGATGATTACGTACCATTCATTAAGAAAATGCTGAAGCGTTTGAGTCGAAACTAGTAGAAAAGAAGGATATGATACATTGGGAAACTGAGCAAGATAAAGACGAGCATTGATTTCGAGCAGTTCAAATCCGTGTGAGCTGTCGTATCTTAGACTTTTACTCAAGGCCCGACAAGTCTTACTTGGCGAATCGTGACTGTCAAGTACCATCAAGTTTCTGAACCATGCTCTCACAAGAGTCAAGGACACAAAGAGACTACGTCTCAGATGTCGTCCACTTGATCATAATACGATACATCTTCGTGTCTGTTCCGACGGATCATTTGCCACAAACGAAGATCAAATTTCCGAATTGGGCTACTTTATGTTGTCAGAAGATGAGAATTTTTGTTAATTTCAGTAATTAGTCTAAGAAGGTAGTTGGATCGATAATGGCCGATGAGGTTCTTGCATTTGAGCATGCGATTGTAATTCAAAACGACTTAAAATCTATTCTTGAAACACGTACTGGCCTCAAGATGTTCACAGACTCGAAACGATTATTCCATGTAATTTCTCGCTTTTCACACACGACAAAGAAACGGTTAAATATTAAAAACACAACCGCAAGATAGAATTACAATCAACACATGATCGGTAACGTTGTATCAAACCTTGAAAGTCAAATCATCCGGGGTATTAAATAAGCCTATAGCAAGTAAGACACTGAAAGACTGGATGGAGGAAGGCGAGGACAAAACACCCGTACCACAATGGGTTTACCGCCGTATTTAGAACGAAATTGTCTTGTCTGACTACTGAAAGTCGAGGGACTAACAAACGACAGCGAAAATCAACAAAAGGCCATACCTGCGAGGCGCCTACAACGACGTTTGCGACAAGACACACGAAGCCCACCGCTTTATCTTGTGCACTTCAGGAATTGTAGTAGTTTTGCACATTGGATTGGATATATACAATTATCAGCCACTAAGTCTCCGATTTTAATCTGAAACGTAAACCTGACGATGAAAAGCTAGCTCTTCGGTTTTTCCGAACATTCGTAGGAACTTGAACCAAACTAGTAATATAATTGTTTTTTTCAAAGCTAAGTAGTGCTTGATACGGATTTTTGCTTGGACTTGAGCTTCGATCGAGGAGAATCAAGGTTATTTTTGATAGCTGAAATCAGAACTACGTAGCGATTTATCAATGTACTAATAATCATTTTGTTTACATTTTGCCTAGAGTGAGAGGTTGATGAATCCACGAAGGCAATTACAGAACTAAAACTCATGTTCAACCGAGAAACTACAAAGAAAAATTATTTACTTGGCACAAGCATTCCCTATTCTTGTTATTCATATAAACAGCCTATGTTTGAAACTCAACACAAAGAATTGGTTACAATTGGCATTGAAATTTGGCTGAATTCTGGTGTTCGAGTACCTGCAGACAGAGGAGCCGAAATTTGACCCGATAACGTGTCTGAGTCGATTACTGATTCCTAGTTAAACCTAACTACGTGTCAAGGGCTAAAGTCAATTGAGTAGCAATTATTAAGCGATACTGGTTCTGTTTCACAATAATAGGCTAATGACAAACCAAAAAAATGCTCGACTTCCTCTCTGCTGTTCAACTTTTCGCTCAAGATGAAATAGAATGCAAAAAATATCAAAGAATATGGTTGGATACCATCTTACTCTCAGAGAAGTATTTAAAAGCGATTGGTACGAAAAATGAGATTTGGGTGGCCGAGACAAGTAAAAAACAACTTGGAGAGCTACTTTTGCAAGCCATGAGTTCCACATAAGCTCTAGTGCTTGATTTAGCACACTGGAAAATCCTGAATTGATCAATTTGTTTCGCTTGAGAAATCTTAAAGCGCATTTTCCATCGAGAACAAAGCTATTTGAGACAATACTTGACAGACTAATCGGAACAGAGGAAAAAAGGTTGAGAACCTATATGTGAATAGTATACAATACTGTTTGAGTAGGCATGATAGTTCAAAACGCAAAAACAGAAATGACTGGCCTTTTGCAGGTTCAAGAGATTTGTGAAGAGTGTAAAATAACTGATTAATTTGTTCGAACTCGAAGATATATCTGAAGCTAGTGAGATCGAAGCTATCTAATATCAGTTTCCAGAGAAAATAAAAGCTATTTAATTTTTGTTAGACAACGAAACTAATTGACCTGGGTCAGTCGTAAAATATTTTGCTTCGTACAATATTGATTGTGAAACACAACGTTGACGATATTCGCCAATTTTTGCTTTCTGTAATGTTTCTGTCATCAACTGAACTTGACGGTAGGAAAAATACTTCCCACACTAATTGCAGGAGTACAACAACCCCAGCCAAATCAATTCTATTATTTTTCAAACACAAATCGAGCCTTCTATTGAGCGATTTCAATCCATTAAAATTTGCTAGAGCCAGGGGTTAACTCAGTAGCCGAGTTTAAAACATTCTGGCATCCACTCTATAGCCTCTTTCTATGTCTTTTGAATCGCATGAAAGCGAAGAATAGCACAAATTTCTGCGGCTGAAGACGGTTATACCTGAAGAAAAGCAAAAGCTTTGATAGTTGTATTAAATTGGCAGTTCAATATTTCGATTAAACTTTGAATTATTCAGAAAGCGTTATCATATAATTGAAATTGATGTCACTAAGAGGCGAGGCATAAGTCTAACGCATTTTTCTCAATCGTTTAGGACGATCGATATACAAGCTTGCATTGCCGCTGGGATAGAGGAAAGGCTGTTGTGAAGCATAGCATGGATGCTTCAAAGAAATGGAGCCATGTGCTATTTTGATCCCTCTGTTGAGTAGATGCAAGCCGCGTGTCAACATAACGGATGGTTTTTGACGACTTTATTACAATGGAGCGAACTTTTAACATAATTTTGTTTGTTTCCGAATAATCTTGTAAATCGTGAATTTATTTGATGACGCCAATTAATTATAGCAATCGAGACTATTTACAATTTCTTCAAATTTTTTATTGGAAATTGAGAATTAGACACATGTTTACACTGTGTCTGTAGGTCTTCGTTTTTTCCACAAAAGAGGGCGATGTACGAACTCGAGAAGATACTATGGTTAAAGGAAGAGATAGTTTTGAAAATTGAAGACTTAAGCAGCATAAATTATCGCACAACGATTCATAGATTGCTTGGCAATACACTTATCGGTGAAATAAATGGGTCCAATTGAGAAATACGTTAGCTGGTGGAATCAATGTCGTAGTCAAAAGCAAAAACTAGGGCTACAGACTTCTTTTTGGATACTGGAATCGCAATACGACTTACATCAAGACACGAAGATAGGATATTAAGAACAACGAACATGCTTCGCAAAATCAGAGTAGTCGTAGTGGATATTTAGTCAAGAACCGACGATTATTGCAGCAATGCGGCATATTAAGTCTTCTTCGAACATAGTAACATGAGACGTAAATCAGACAAACGAAGGAGTAGATGATGGTGGATCTGTTGAACTAACAAGAGCTTTCAAGTTGAAGGAGAAGATGAGAGAAAATGTGTGCAACGATCATGTTATGAAGCTACCATAAAAAGAAGGTCTATTATGGAATAAACTTCTGTCTCAACATGTAGCACGGTCTTAGAGGCCCGGAATTATAGGACTGGTAGCATTTCTGATTATTGTTGCAGTGGCAACTGCTTCTATCACTTTAGTTCTCCATTTTCCTTATTTTCTTCCTGCACATAATCGAACTATTTTTATCATCTTAATTCATGTCGAGGATGTACTGTAAAGTGCAGCACCCTACGAATGGTTTCACAGCTCAACAATTGACACTGAACATGTCACACACGCGAAAAGAATGAAGAAGCCTCGGCAGCCCCTCACTGCCTTGTACCCGTTTATAGCATCTAATTTGATTTTCGAGTTCGATTGACGCTGCAACGTTGCGTTCTAGACAAAGATACTGCATTCAGTCCGGCAGGATGGGAATTTGCATTATGAAGGTATAAAAACTGTCACAAACTATAATCACTGCAAGCATTTTAGAACTCCTATTCAGCATTTTGTGTCATCTAAAGGTCTTTCATGGTAGGAGTGGCATATTTTCGGCAAATCCTGCTAACGACAGCTATAATACTTATATCAGATTCACGTGTGGGAGATAGAATCGATTGAAGTTGAACCTTGTCTATTGCCTCGCATTTTCTAGGCCTTACAAAATATTTCCTGAAGTCTGTTGTACACTCTTGCCTGGCTTGGACGAACAATAAGGAAATTATTGAACGAATTTCATCGATTCTCTAATTCATTCACCCTGTTTTGATCCTTTTACCCCTAACAGTCAGAAAGTCAACATCTAATTCGTACCCTCAATGGACCCACTCCCGGAGAATATTTTCGACCTGCGACTTCTCGCACGACAATTCCACCAGCATAGATCTAGTTTGCCAAGCTTCCTTGCGTTTTGCCTAGGAATACAGGTAAGGTTCATTGTTAACTGTATATCATTGCTGTCATCACTTTTTCAGCAATGGTGTATTTAAGTTTGCAGCTTCTACTACGGCGTTTGTTACGCTTCAAAGAGCGTGTTGAATCTTTCGACAAAATCCAAAAAGTCGTCATCGTAGAATTTCTCATGCACTTTCTCACAATTTTTCTACGTAAACAGTATCCAACGAAAAAATTTTCGCTAACACATGAAGAAAGATGACGAATCGTCTACATTCTGCTGAATGCAATAGCTGCAGAAAATTCTAGCTTCTGTAGCACATCCTAGCGTCTTTAGACGACAATTTTTGATAAGGTAGCCTCATTGAGTTGCCATCATACGCAATTATGATATGGTTTCTGATAGATTTATGACCATACTGGATGCAATCATTCAGAATAAGCTCGTACATTAGTTGAATAAGAGTCTAGAGCGGTAAGTACATAGTCGTGGGTTCGAATACCGTCATGAAAAAAGAGAGCTTTTTTAGGCTGAAGTCAAATAAATCGCAAAAATCATCTGGAACATGACTTTTCGGTAGTTAACAACGGTATCCGTCAGAAGTCAATTGAAGGCGATTTATCACATGCGATTTGGCAGATCAAGGAAAGAAGCTGGCTCAATCTAAATGAAATGACGTTCTTTATTTAGCTATTCTGCTGATGAAAACGCGCGCAATTGAGATACTTAACGGTACGCGCAGAAATACTGCGCAACAGTCGACAATAATGGTATTCTGAAAAATATTGCTATGCTGGTTCGCAACTTCAAAGGAGAAAAATTTACAAGTGCAAATCGATAGAGTTTGACAGCAGGACTTTCACACTCTATATTAGTGCTCGCGAGACATACAGGGTGTCCCAAAAGTAATTGAGCGGTTTTTGTGTTGAATTTTGAAAATGTTGCTCTTCGATTTAATAGTTGAAACTCTATGGCTATTTATTAAATGTCAGGGGCCATTAATTGAAGGTACTTACATATTAAACAAAGTCATAATAGAGAAGCTAGGTTTGATTTTTAGTATTTTATGATTTAATGAACTTTTTGTATTGCTTGTCCGTAGTTCACAGGCCATTGAGTTAAACTACTACCTGGATTCTGTTTCATTTTAATGTCAACACATTGGTAGCTTGGTTAAGAATCTGTACAACCATAATTTTCAATTAATTCACTGGAACAAAACATTTTGCAGTATGCCGAACATTAACTACTCATTACCACGAAAAGCAGAATGTGTGGAAAATCTGATCGAATTGCGTTCAGTTACTGGAGTCAGACGATGGTATGCTGAAAAATATGGCCTCCCAGTACCAATTGAAAAATCCCTGAGGTCGTGGCTTCAATCCTTTAGAGACCGAGGAACACTGGTTGATCGACCTCGATCTGGGCGACCGTCTAGGACCGACACAGATGTAAGCAGGATCGAATCATTACTTCTCAATAATCCAGAAGTGTCTATAAGGACAGCCGAAAGAGAGTTAAATATTCCGAGATCAACCATTCAACGCGTGCCTCGCAGAATTTTGAGAATGTTTCCGTATAAAATTTCTTTTCTTCAACAATTGCTACCTAACGATTATCAAAGTAGGCTTGAATTCGCCCAACATTTCCGTCATGAGATGAGGAATGATCCTGGATACATAAGTAGAATCGTGTATTCAGATGAATGCCTTTTCCACAATAATGGAGTTGTGAACAAGCATAATGCACGAGTCTGGGGAACTGCGAATCCTCAAATGGTGATAGAAGTGCCGTTAAGGTCCGAAAAAGTTATGGTTTGGTGCGCAATGCATAAAAGTAGGATTATAGGCCCTTACTTTTTTTCTGAACCATCAGTGACTGGTTCTAACTACAAAAGGATGTTACGATACTATGGGCTACCGAAGATCCAAGAACTCCCAGGATCCCCGATTTTTCAATAGGATGGTGCTCCTCCACACTATAGCATTCCTGTGAGAAACTATCTGAATCAGAAGTTCGGAAAAAATTGGATTGGAAGGAGTGGGCCAACTGCCTGGCCACCACGATCACCAGATTTAACTCCTTTAGACTTCTTTCTCTGGGCTACGTTAAAGACAAAGTTTATTCAGAACCAATAGAGTCTTTGGATCATTTGAAGACTCGCATTACTGATGCTATTCAGCTAATAGAACCTGATACATTGACGAAAGTTTGGAGAAATGCAGAAATGAGAATAAACTATATGATTCGACAAGGCGGAGGACATATTGAACAGTTAGATATTTAATAAAAGTCATGAACAGTTTAACTATTATTACTCTCAATATGAAGTTGTAAATCATGCGATAAAGCACTCTTAAATCAAAATAAAAACCGCTCAATTACTTTTGGGACACCCCGTATAAAGGTTAATAAGCAGCAGA
>JAAUYH010176895.1_pt1 | contig 15259 bp, 13 predicted proteins | sample 7278061 | NCBI WGS metagenome assembly JAAUYH01 (sample SAMN14350203, study PRJNA611818) | marine sediment metagenome | isolation source: surface marine sediment (0.6m) | place: French Polynesia: Moorea | collected 2018-08
GACCAGCCGCCGCTGCAGGTCCGGCGGCAGGTCCATATCGGCGGCGGGAGGCTGTTGCGCGCGCTCAAGTCGCGGGCGAGATCCGCCGGGCTGGCCGATCGGATCGAGTGGCGCGGCATGCAGGATCAGGCGGCGGTGATCGCCGCCTATCTGGAGTCCGATTTGTTCGTTCTTCCGGCCCGCATCGCTCCGGGCGGCGACCGTGACGGCCTGCCGAACGTGCTGATGGAAGCCCAGGCGACCGGGCTGGCATGCCTGTCGACCGGTGTATCGGCCATTCCGGAACTGATCGCCGACGGCGAGACCGGCCGGCTGATCGCTCCGGACGACCCCGCCGCCCTGGCCGCGGCGCTGCAGGCGCTGATCACCGACCCCGCAGAGCGACAGCGCGTCGGTGCGGCCGGTGCCGCCCGTGTCCGCCGCGATTTCGCCTTCGCGCCCGGCCTGGAACGGCTGTCCGGGAAGTTCGGATTGGCGCCGCCGGCCGAGCGGCTGCAGGCATGAGAATCGCATTCTACGCGCCGATGAAGCCGCCGGACCATCCGGTCCCGTCCGGTGATCGCCGCATGGCGCGCCTGTTGATGCGGGCGCTGCGTCTGGCCGGGCACGAGGTCTCGCTCGCGTCCCGCCTGCGCAGCTGGGAGGGGGCCGGCGACCGGCGCCGGCAGGCCCGCATCCGCGGCACCGCCGCGCGCGTGGCGGACCGGCTGATCGCGCGATGGCGCGATGCCGAGGACCGGCCGCAGCTCTGGTTCACCTACCACCTCTATCACAAAGCCCCGGACTGGCTCGGGCCGCCGGTGGCCGACGCTCTGGACATCCCCTATGTGGTGGCGGAGGCGTCCTACGCCGCCAAGCAGACCGACGGACCCTGGGCGACGGGGTTGGCCGCCAGCATCGACGCCCTGAAGCGTGCGAACGCGGTTCTGGCCATGTCGGCGATCGATCGCCAGGGGCTTGCCGCGATCGTGGACCCTGATCGCCTGTGCCAACTGCCGCCATTCGTCGATACGGCCCCTCTCGCCGCAGCCGCGGCCCGGCGTCAGGACCATCGCAGGCGGTGGTGGCGCGGTGAACCCGGCCCCTGGCTGTTGACGGTGGCGATGATGCGCCCCGGCGACAAGCAGCGGTCCTACGCCGTGCTGGCCGACGCCCTGGCGCGACTGCGCGATCTCGACTGGCGGCTGGCAGTGGTCGGCGACGGATCGGCGCGCACGGCGTGCCTGGCCGGACTGCCGGAGGACAGGCTGCGCTATCTCGGCGAGCGCGATGCCGCGGCGTTGGCCGCGCTCTACGCCGCGGCCGACGTGCTGGCTTGGCCGGCCATCAACGAGGCGTACGGACTCGCCCTGCTGGAAGCGCAGGCGGCCGGCCTTGCGGTCGTAGCCGGTCGCAGCCTCGGCGTGCCGGATGTCGTGGCCGACGGCGTCACCGGCCTGCTGACCGCGCCGGGCGACGCCGCGGCATTCGCCGACGCATTGCGCGCCCTGATCTGCGACCCACGGCGGCGACGGGAGATGGCCGCGGCAGCAGCCAGGCGCGCCGCCGATGAACTCGGCCTCGACCGCGCGGCCGACCGCCTGATGCGGGTCGTCGCCCGGGCGGCCTCATGAGCCGGCTGCTGGTCCTGCGCCATGGCCCCACGGAATGGAACGAGCGCGGCCTCATGCAGGGCCGCGCCGACCCGCCGCTTTCGACCGCCGGGCGCGAACAGGTGCGCCGATGGCGGTGCCCGCCGGATTACGGTTCCGCGCATTGGACCGCAAGCCCGTCGCGCCGGGCCATCGAGACGGCCCGGCTGATGGGCGGCGACCCGGTGCCCGACCCGCGACTGCTGGAGCTGGACTGGGGCGAATGGCAGGGCCTGACCCTTGCGGCGCTGCGATCCGATCCGCGCTACAACATGGCGGAACGCGAGGCGGACGGTCTGGATTTCCAGCCGCCGGGGGGCGAGTCCTATCGCATGGTCCAGCAGCGGCTGATGCCGTTCCTGCACGACCTACAGGCCGGTGACGGGTCGACGGTTGCCGTCTGCCACAAGGGCGTCATCCGGGCCCTCTACGCGCTCGCCACCGGGTGGACGATGACCGGACCGCCGCCGGACAAGCTGCTGAATGATTGCTGCCACGAATTCCGCCTCGACGACGACGACCTGCTCCAAACAAGCCGCCTGAACCTGCCGATGCTGCCATGAAGATCCTGTTCTATGTCCAATACCTCATGGGGATCGGCCACGTCCGCCGTGTCTCGTTGCTTGGCGAGGCGCTGGCGGCGGCGGGGGCGGATGTCACGATCGCGTTCGGTGGGTTCCCGGTCGATGTCGTCGATTTCCCGAGCGCCCGTGTCATCCAGCTGCCGCCGGCCCGCGCCGCCGATGCAACGTTCGCGACCATCCTGGACGAAGCCGGCAAACCAGTCGACCGTGCCTGGAAAGAGGCCCGGACGCGCCAGCTGATCGAGGTTTTCACCGATCTCAAGCCAGACGCGCTGATCCTCGAAACCTATCCGTTCGGTCGCCGAAAGTTCCATTTCGAGCTCGAACCATTGCTGGAGACGGCGCGGGCGGCGCCGGGGACGCTGGTCGTCGCGTCGGTCCGTGACATTCTCGTTGCGAAGAAGAAGCTTGCCTACGAAGCCGAGATGGCGGAACGGGCCAGGCGCTGGGTCGACCTGGTCCTGGTGCATGGCGACCCGGATCTGATTCCGTTCGAGGCAACCTTCCCCTTCGTCGACCGCGTCAGCGATTTGATCCACTACACTGGCTATGTTGTCGCCGATCGACCGGCGCCAGGTTCCGACGACGACGGGGGTGACGGTACCGGCGAGGTCATTGTCTCGGCCGGAAGCGGTGCGGGCGGCAGCCAATTGCTCAAGGCTGCCATGGCGGCCAGGCCGTTGACCTCGCTGGCGACGGTGCCCTGGCGCTTCCTGCTGGGGCCGGGAGTCCCGGACGAGACCGCGCAGATTCTACGGCGCGGCGCTGGCGACGGTGTCATCGTCGAGCCGGCCCGCACCGACTTCAATGCTCTCCTCGGCCGCTGCCGCCTGTCGATCAGCCAAGCCGGCTACAACACGGTCCTGGATGTCCTGTCCGCCAGATGTCGTGCCGTCCTTGTGCCCCTTGCCGTCGCCGCCGAGACCGAACAAACCGTCCGAGCCCGGCTGCTGGCGGATCGCGGTCTGGTGCAGTTGGTCGAAGAGGACGCACTGACCGCGGAAACCCTAGCGGCGTCGGTGGGCATCGCAGACCGATCCGCCCCGGCCGGACCGGCGTCGATCCGAATGGACGGCGGAGAGACCACTGTGAAGCTGATTGTCGAGGGCATCCGCGCGCGCGATCGGTCCAGGGTCGGGCGATCGTGAGCGCCGGCGCGCCATTCCCGCTCAATTGCCGGTGATTCCGGGGCGATGGCTTGTTTCCAATTGCGAGTCCCGATTTATAATGCCTCAAAAATCCGACAGGCGAGCATGACACATCTCGGTTTCCCCTCAACGGCGCGGCCCACCGGCCGCGACCGGCCGCCAGTGGCCATGTGGGACCGGCTCGCCGCGGAGCTGGACCGATGGGATGCCGCGGGACGTCGGGCGACGTTCTGGTGGCGGGATGATGACGCCGCGGCCGGCGCGCTGGGCTACCTTGGCCTCAGCACGAGCGGCCAGCGCCATCGGGTGAACACCCATATCGATATCATCGACTGGGCCGGCGATCCCGGAATTGCCGGCGACGACGCCCGGCTCGAGGCAGCCGTCGCCCATCTGTCGGACCGGCTGGACGGGCGATGCGACGCCGACGAGCCGACCGGCCTCCTGACCCACCATCTTGTCCAAGATGAGGCTTTCTGGCGCTTCATCGACCGCTTTGTCGGCGCGATCCGCCGTCATCCTGCGGCGGCATGGATCGACCTGACAGAAACCCTGGGCGCGGTGAACGGATGAGCCTGCACACCTATCCGATGCAGGTGCAGCGCTCGGACATGATCCGCGGCGGCGTCGGACTGCTGCTCACCGTGGGGCCGCTGATCGCCCTGCCGATGCATTGGAGCGTGACGCTGTTGTTCGGTATCGCAGCAGCCCTCTTCGCGCTCTTCACGGCCAGGATCGTGCAGCGCGCGCTGACCCGCTACGAATTCGGCGAGCGCGGCATCGTCGCCCATGGGCCGCTGGGCGTGGCGATCGCCTGGGACGATCTGACGGCGCTGAAACTGCAGTTCTTCTCGACCCGGCGGGACCGGCGCAATGGCTGGATGCTGCTGGTGCTGAAGGACGGACGCCGGACCCTGAAGCTCGAGTCGACCCTGACCGGATTCGACGAGATCGTCGACCATGCGGCGGCGACCGCCAAGGCCAAGGGCCTGGCCCTCACCGATGCGACCACCAACAATCTGCTGGCCATGGGCGCGCCGGTCGCCGACGACCCTCCGGAGGACCCGGCGTTCTCGTCTCGCGCAGCGGACCCGCCCAAGGCCAGTGACCGGACCTCCGGCGGGGAGCACCACGCATGAGCGACCTGCTGCGGGTCAACGACCTGAAGGTCGAATTCAAGGTGCATGGCGGCACGATCAAGGCGGTCCGTGGAGTGTCCTTCCGAGTGCGGCCCGGCTCGACGGTCGCGATCGTCGGCGAGAGCGGTTCCGGCAAGTCGGTGGTGTCCCAGTGCATCATGGGAATCCTGCCGCGGGCCGGTCGGATCACCGGTGGCCAGATCCTGTTCGACGACCCCGACGGGGCGGCCGGCCCCAAGGACCTGGCGGCGATGGACCCCAGCGGCGCCGAATACCGCAGCATCCGCGGCGGCCGGATCTCGATCATCTTCCAGGAGCCGATGACATCGCTGTCGCCGTTGCATACCGTCGGCAACCAGATCACCGAGGCGATCCGCCTGCACCGCGACGTATCGCAGAAACAGGCGCTGGAGATCGCCACCGAGATGCTCGACCTGGTCGGATTCCCGAGTCCGGTCAAAGCGATCCGCACCTACCCGTTCGAACTGTCGGGCGGCCTGCGCCAGCGGGCCATGATCGCCATGTCGTTGGCCTGCCGGCCGGCCCTGCTGATCGCCGACGAGCCGACCACCGCGCTGGACGTGACCATCCAGGCGCAGATCCTGATGCTGCTGAACGATCTCCAGCGCGAGCTCGGCATGGCGGTGCTGATGATAACCCACGATCTCGGCGTCGTCGCCAACATCGCCGAGGAGATCGTGGTGATGTACAAGGGCGAGGTGATGGAGTCCGGTTCGCTGGACCACATCTTCCGCGACCCGAAGCATCCCTACCTGCGGGCGCTGTTGAAGGCGGTGCCGCGCTTCGACATGGACCGCGGCGAGCGACTGGTGCCGATACGCGATATCCCGCACGCCCCCGGCAAGCTTCTGCGCGAGAAGCCCCAATGGCCGGAAGGCGCGGACGCCGCCGGCCCGCTTCTCAAGGTCGAGGGGATCAGCAAGACCTTCACCATCCGCAAGGGCGGGCTGGGAAGCGATTCCGCCGCGTCGCAGGTGCTGGCAGTCGATGATGTCAGCTTCGAGGTCAAGCGCGGCGAGTGCCTGGGGCTGGTCGGCGAGAGCGGCTGTGGCAAGACCACAGTGAGCAAGATACTGATGCGGGCACTGACGCCGGATGCCGGCAGCGTGACCTTCAACGACCACGGTTCGCCCGTCGACGTGCTGGCCTTGCGGAACCAGCACCTCAAGGCCTTCCGCCAGCGCATGCAGTTCATCTTCCAGGACCCGTTCAGCTCCCTCAACCCGCGCATGACCGTGCTGGACATCGTGACCGAGCCGCTGGTCATCCACGAGATCGGCGACACCGCCTTCCGCCAAGAGGTCGCCAAGGAACTGATGGCGGTGGTCGGGCTGGACGTGCGGTCGCTGCAGCGCTATCCGCACAGCTTCTCCGGCGGCCAGCGCCAGCGCATCGGCATCGCCCGCGCGCTTGCCTTGAGGCCCGACCTGCTGATCTGCGACGAGCCGGTCTCCGCCCTTGACGTGTCGATCCAGGCCCAGGTGCTGAATCTGCTGAAGGATCTGCGCGACGAGCTGGGCCTGACTTACCTGTTCATCAGCCACAACCTGGCGGTCGTCGACTACATAGCGGACCGGATCATGGTCATGTGCAAGGGCCGGCTGGTCGAGGTCGCGCCCCGCGAGACGCTGTTCAACAATCCCATGCATCCCTACACCCAGGCTCTGCTGAGCGCGGTTCCACACCCCGATCCGGACGCGCCGCTGGACCTGAAGGCGCTGATGGATGGACGCGCATCCGACCCGGATGCGTGGCCAATTCCTTACAGTGCAAGAACTGATTCACCCCTTTCTATGATAAAGGTCGGGGACGGACATTTCGTCCGAGCCCATGATCAAGCAGGTCAGTTGGAGGTCGCGTCATGATCCGTACCGTTTTCCGCCTTGCCCGAACCGGCGTGGTCGTCGGGGTGACCGGCTGCCTTGCCGCGGTAGCCGGCGCGCAGGAGCTGGTGGAAACACCGATGCTGGAAGCGGCTGTGGTCGATGGCAGCATGCCGCCGGTCGCCGAACGCATCCCGGACGAACCGGCGGTCGTGGATCTGGCGTCGATTGGACGGATTCCGGGACGGCCCGGCGGCGAGATCACCTGGCTGGCGCGGCGGGCCCGCGACATCCGGATCATGAACGTCTACGGCTACGCTCGGCTGGTCGCCTTCAACGAGGATTTCGAGCTCTTTCCCGATATCCTGAAAGACATAACCGTCGACAACGGCCGTATCTTCACCCTGCATCTCAGGCCGGGACATCGCTGGTCGGACGGCGCTCCGTTCACCGCGGAGGACTTCCGCTACGCTTGGTACGACATCTACCTCAACGAGGATCTGAAACCCTACGGGCCGGACTCCCGGCTGCTGGTCAATGGCGAACTGCCGACGGTGGAGATTCTCGACCAGACCACGATCCGCTACAGCTGGTCGGCGCCGAACCCAGAATTCCTGCCCGCTCTCGCCGGCGCCCGGGCGCTCTACCTCTACGCACCGGCCCACTATCTCAGGCAGTTCCACGCCGGCTACGCCGCCTCCGATGAGCTGAACCGCATGGTCGAGGAGGCCGGAGCACGCAGCTGGGCGTCGCTGCACATTCGCAAGGGCAATCTCTACGAGGCGACGAACGTCGACCTGCCGGTGCTTCAGCCCTGGCGGAACACGACGCCGCCGCCGTCGGAGCGTTTCGTCTTCGAGCGCAACCCCTTCTATCACCGGATCGACGCCGACGGGCATCAGCTTCCCTACCTCGACCGGGTGATCGTCAACATCGCCGACAGCGCGCTGATACCGGCCAAGACCGGGGCCGGCGAGAGCGATCTGCAGGCGCGCAGCCTGCGGTTCGACAACATCACCTTTCTGAAGGAGGGCGAGTCCCGGAACAACTACTCGGTGCGCCTGTGGCCGACCGCGTTGGGATCGGAGATCGCGCTCTACCCGAACCTCAACGCCAGCGACGAGGTCTGGCGCGAACTGAACCGGGACGTCCGGTTCCGGCGGGCACTCTCACTGGCGATCGACCGCGATGAGATCAACGCGGTGATCTATTTCGGCCTCGCCACCCCGGGCAACAACACGGCGCTCGCCGCCTCGCCGTTCTTCAGCGAGGAGCGTCTGAACGAGTGGGCCACCTTCGACATCGACCAGGCCAACGCCCTGCTGGACGAAATCGGCCTGACCGAGCGCAGCAGCAGCGGCATCCGCCTGCTGCCGGACGGGCGGCCGCTGGAGATCGTGGTCGAGACCGCGGGCGAGCGCACCGTCGAGGTCGACGTGCTGGAGCTGATCCGCGATACCTGGCAGCAGATCGGCGTCGGGCTGTTCACCAACACCTCGCAGCGCGACGTATTCCGCGCCCGGGTGTTCTCCGGCGAGGTGGTGATGTCGGTCTGGTTCGGCATGGACAATGCCTTGTTCGGGCCGGAATCGGTGCCCAACGCGCTGGTGCCGGTCGACCAGAACTGGCTGCAATATCCCAAATGGGGCCAGTACGTTCAGACCGGAGGCGAAGCCGGCGAGCCGCCGGACATGGATTTCGGGGTGCGGCTGATCGAGCTCTACGACGCCTGGCGCACCTCGGTGGACCGCTACGAGAAAGCGGCGATCATCGAGGAGATGCTGGACATCCAGGCCAATCAGGTTACCTCCATCGGCATCGTGCAAGGGGTGCTGCAGCCCGTCGTCGTCAGCAACCAGCTGCAGAACGTGCCCGGCGAAGGCATCTACAGCTGGAACCCCGGGGCGCATTTCGGGATGTATCGACCGGAAACTTTCTGGCTCAATAACTAGCAACGAAAAAACCGTGGGCCGGGGGGGCCTCAAATGCTGGGTTATGTCGCGCGGCGGCTGCTGATCATGGTGCCGACGCTGTTGGCGGTGAGCGCCATCAGCTTCGTCATCATCCAGCTTCCGCCCGGCGACTTCCTGACGACCCAGATCAACGAGATGATCGCCCGCGGCGAGGACGTCGACAGCGGTCACATCAAGTTCCTGCGCGACGTCTACGGCCTGGACGAGCCGCTCTGGAAGCAGTACTTCACCTGGATCGGCGGCATCCTGCAGGGTGATTTCGGCTGGTCCTTCGAATACGAGCTGCCGGTCCAGGACGTGGTCGGCGACCGGGTCTTCCTGACCATCCTGGTCACCGCGGCGACGACCCTGTTCATCTGGGTGGTGTCGTTCCCGATCGGCATCTATTCCGCGACCCATCAATACAGCGCCGGCGACTACGCCCTGACCTTCCTCGGCTTCATCGGCCTGGCGACCCCCAATTTCCTGCTCGCGCTGGTGCTGCTGTACTTCGCCAACGTGCAGTTCGGCACCTCGATCGGCGGGCTGATGGACCCGGAGTTCGTCGACGCGCCGATGAGCTGGGCGAAGCTGCAATCGGTGCTGGAGCATCTCTGGATCCCGGTGATCGTGATCGGCACCTCCGGCACCGCATCGATGATCCGCCGGCTGCGCGCCAATCTGCTGGATGAGCTGCAGAAGCAGTACTTCGTGACGGCGCTGGCCAAGGGCCTGCCGCCGCGCCGCGCCCTGGTCAAATACCCGCTGCGCATGGCGCTGAACCCGTTCATCGCCGATATCGGCAGCATCCTGCCGGACCTGCTGTCCGGCGCGACCATCGTCTCGGTGGTGCTGAGCCTGCAGACCACCGGCCCGATCCTGCTCTCGGCCCTGCAGAGCCAGGACATGTACCTCGCCGGGTCGTTCGTGTTGCTGCTGGCCGTGATGACGGTGATCGGCGTGCTGATTTCCGACCTTGCCCTGGCGGTGCTCGATCCGCGCATCCGGCTCGGCGGGGGGGCGACCCGATGACCGCAACCGTCGGAGAAGACCGCCCGGGCGCGGCGATGAACCACTTCGTCAACGCCGAGGACTGGGACCCGAACGTCTCCGAGACGCTGACCGCGGAGCAGGAGAGGTACTACCTGGCCTCGCAGTGGCGGATCATGTGGTGGAAGCTGCGGCGCCACCGCCTCGCCGTCATCTCGGGCTCGCTGCTCGCCTTCTTCTACGTCTCGATCCTGTTCGTCGAGGTGCTGGCGCCCTACGGGATGAGCACGCGGCACACCAGCCATATCTACGCGCCGCCGCAACAGATGCACCTGTTCCACGAAGGCAGCCTCATCGGCCCCTTCGTCTACGGCTACAAGGCACAGCTCAACCTGACGACGATGCAGCGCGAATACGTGCCCGACACCAGCGACATACAGCGCATCCGGTTCTTCTGCCTTGGTGAGTCCTACGAATTCTGGGGGCTGGTGCCGGGCCGGTTCCACATCGTCTGCCCGCCCGAGAACGGCACGATGTTCCTGTTCGGAACCGACCGGCTGGGGCGCGACATGCTGAGCCGCATGATCTACGGCGGCCGCATCTCCCTCACCATCGGACTGGTGGGCATCGCCGTCAGCTTCCTGTTGGGCATCACCATCGGCGGACTGGCCGGCTATTACGGCGGCTGGGTCGACAACGTCATCAACCGGATCATCGAGATCTTCCAGAGCTTCCCGCAGCTGCCGCTATGGATGGCGCTGTCGGCGGCACTGCCGGCCAATTGGAGCCCGATCCTGATCTATTTCGGGATCACCATCATCCTGGGGCTGGTCGACTGGACCGGGCTCGCCCGGGCGGTGCGCTCCAAGCTCTTGTCCCTGCGCGAGGAGGATTTCTGCGTCGCCGCCCAGTTGATGGGCGCCAGCCCCAGCCGCATCATCGGCCGGCACCTGATGCCCAGCTTCATGAGCCACCTGATCGCCTCGGCGACGCTGTCGATCCCCGGCATGATCCTCGGCGAAACGGCGCTCAGCTTCCTCAATCTCGGTCTGAGGCCGCCGATCACCAGCCTAGGCGTGCTGCTCAACGAGGCGCAGAACATCAACGTGGTGGCGCTCTATCCCTGGCTGATGGCGCCGGTGATACCGGTCATCCTGATCGTGCTGGCGTTCCAGTTCCTGGGCGACGGCCTGCGCGACGCGGCCGACCCGTACAAGTAGCCGGAGCGGGACTGAGGCACGAGGTCGGGCCGGCTCCGGGTCCGCGTGCACTAGCGCGACAACACCGCCAGATCGATCGGATTGCCGACGCCGCCGACGGCGCATGCCGGCACGATGTCCGGCTCGGCCGGTGGCTCGTAGCCCTGCTCCCGCGCCAATGCCAGGGTCTCCGCCGTCGTCAGCCCGGCGACCCGGAGTTCCTTGTTGTGCTTCTCGAGCTTGGCCGCGAGGTTCACGGCATCGCCGATGACGGTGTATTCGAGCCGCGTCTCGTCGCCGACCGCCCCGTAGACGACCGGTCCGGAGGCGACGCCGACATTCACCGCCATGACCGTGGTGTAGCCTTCCTTGGCCCGGAAGCCGTTCCAGGCCCGGGCCGCCTCGAACACCGCATCGGCGGCCCGTAGCGCGTCGGCCGCCGGGGTCTCCGAGATCCGGGTCGCCCCGAAGGTGGCCATGATGCCGTCGCCGAGGAACTTGTCGATGGTGCCGCCATTGGCCTGGATCACCGGCACCATATGCGCCTGGTAGCCGGCCAGCAGGCGGATCACGTCGTCGGCCGATATCGTCGACGCGAAGGTGGTGAAGCCGCGGATGTCGATCATCATGATCGCGGCCTGGCGCGTCTCCCCCTGGCCGGCGGCGATCTCCTGCTCGGCGCTGGTGATCTGCCGCGCCGTCTCGGGCGCGAAGAACCGCTTCAGATCCTCCGCCGCGGTCCCTTCGCGCACCGCCGTGACCAGCAGATCGTGCGCCCGGCGCAGGGCGACGGTCAGGATCACCGTCACCAGCAGGATGGTGACGATCTTGTCCACCTCGGCACCGATCAGGATCTTGTTGCCGGTCAGATAGGCCACGTAGTTGCTCGTGACCATGTTCTCGTCCTTGCCGTAATCCACCACCACCGCGTAGGCGACCAGCCCCAGCCAGCCGAGCATCGCCATGATCCCGGCGGTCAGGACGAAGCGATAGTCGAAGCGCAGGGCGCGCAGCGAAATGAAGATGAAGACGTAGAGCAGGGTCGGCGCCTTCAGGTAAAAGGAGGGCGGCTGCTGGTACTGGATGTGGATGCTCCAGATCAGGCCGATCAGCAGGCTCATGTCGACGACGATCGACACGGCCAGGAACCAGGCCGGCGCGAAGCGCCGGTAGGCGAGCCAGAGCCTGATCACGGCGAACACGAAATACACGCCCAGCACCCAGGGCACGGGCTGCACCGCGCCGTCGGGAATGTCGGTTGGCCGTGGCGCGACGATGTAGAGCGTGCCCAGCGTGACGACGATCAACAGCTGGACCCAGCCGATCAGGCGCTCGCTCTCCTCCTCGCGGGACAGGATGGCGGCCCGGACGCGCTCCGGCAGCGCGTCGACGGGCACGTTCCTGCGGCGGTCGACCTCTGCCCGCTGCACCGTCTCAGTTACCGTCATGTCCCGGAATCCGCCCTCATAGCTCGCCAGACGCAGTCTACCCGCCCCTTCCGGCCACGCAGCGTCAAGCCTGCGTGATATCCCTGCGAGCAGTCAAACCAGCGGCCCGACGGGCGCGGCGGTCTTCTCGAGCCACAGGCTGGTCTCCGGCGTACCTGGTGCCAGTGGCAGGCGGCCGGCCACGCAGGCCGCCACCTGGTCGGCCATGCGGCTGGCGACGTAGTGGCTCGCGAACAGCGGCCGGAAGCCGCCGCCCGCCAGCAGCGCCGCGGTTGCCTGCTGCTCGTTGTAGCCGCGCCAGCGCCAGGCGGCCGGATAGTCATCCGGCAGGCAGATGTCGTGCACGTGCACCAGCGCCCCTGACGGCAATGCCGGCAGGACCCTTGAGAAGAGGAAGTCGACATCGGTGCCCGGCATGGCGATGTGGCTGGAGTCGATGAACACCATGTCGCCGGGCCCGAGCGCCGCGTAAGGCTCCAGCCCGGCCGATTGCGCCGTCATCCGCAGCAGGGTCAGCGGCAGGCCGGAAAGGTCGGCGCGCGGCGCCGGATCGACCGCCGTGATCCGCGTGCCGACTCCGCCATCCGCCGCGGCCCGCGCCAGGAAGCGCGTGGAATGGCCGGATCCGACCTCGACGATGCGCCTGGGGCGGCGGTCGCGCACCAGGACATAGGCGGCGGCCCCGTCCAGCCGCGCGAACCACTGTTGGGTCCAGCGCGGGGCCGGCGGTTCTCCGCCAAGGGCCAGCAGCGCCTCGGCATGCCGGTCCATGCTGTCCAGGACGTCCTGGAAACGGTCCCGACAATCGGCGAAAAGGGCTTCGATCGGCCGGTAGGCGGCCTGCCGTTCCTCGATCCCGGCGGCGTAGCGATAGGGGATGAAGAAGCCGCGGCGGGCAAGCCCGGTCACCGTGGCGAGGCCCATCTGCAGGAGCCGCAATCGATTGCGCAGGGTCATGATCCGCAGCCGGCCCGGCGGACCTCAGAGGGTCAGCACCATGCCTTCCTTGGCGACCAGCGTGCCTGCGCGCGCCGTTTCCGCGTCGGCCGCCACCTTGTCCATGAAGTCGTCGTCATGGGACGGGTCGTGATGGAACAGGACGGTCGTCTTGACGCCCGCCGCATCGGCCACCCGCAGCGCCTCCTGCCAGGTCGAGTGTCCCCAATCCTTGTGGGCGGGATATTCCGCCTCGGTATAGGTGGCGTCGTAGATCATGATGTCGGCATCGCGCACGAAGTCGACGATCGTCGTATCGAGCTCGCCCGATCGGTGTTCGGTGTCGGTGATGATGCAGACACTGCGGCCGTCATGGTCGATGCGGTAGCCGCAGGCGCCGTCGGGGTGGTTCAACGGGCAGGTGTTGAGGGTGACGCTGCCGAGCAGGATCGGCTTGGTGCATTCGAAATCGTGGTAGTGGCAGGTCGAGAAGACGTGAATGGGGATCGGAAACAGCGGCGGCGTCATCATCTGGTTCAGCACGTCCCGCAGGCTGGTGGTCTTGGGCAGGTGGCCGGCATAGAAATGCACCGCCGATTCCTCGACATAGGCCGGCTGAAAGAACGGGATGCCGCAGACATGGTCGAAATGGGTGTGGGTGAGGAACAGGTTGATGCGTTCCGGGCGCTCCTTCGCCAGCTGCAGGCCCAGCCCGCGCACGCCGGTCCCGGCATCGATGATGATCAGCTCGCCGCCGCAGCGGATTTCGAGGCAGGTGGTGTTGCCGCCATAGCGGACCGTGCCGGGTCCCGGGACCGCGATGCTGCCCCGCACACCCCAGAACTTGACGAAGAACTCTTCCCTGTCGCTCATGCGCTGCGTCCGGCAGCCCCTGCCCGGAATCGGTTGGCGGCACCGGGTCGGGCCCGGAACGGCCTCCGAATCTGGCAGGCCGGGAAACCCAAGTCGAGACAAAACGCCACATTTGCCCATGGGGCGGCCGTCGGACGGGCGCCTGGCAACGACGGATCGGCACCCACATGAACCGCCCGGAAGCGGCGCCGCGCCCGGCCGATCCGGCCGGTGTGGCCTTCGGCGCCCTGCTGGCGGTGCTGGCCGCCTATCAGCAGTTCAAGCTGCCGCCCGTCCTTCCGCTGCTGACGGCGCAATACGGCCACGATCCGCGGGTCTCGGGCGGGTTGATGTCGGTCTACGCGCTCGCCGGCCTGGCCCTGTCGCCGGTGTTGGGGCGGCTGATCGAGCGGCACGGGGTGGCCGGCTATCTCTATGCCGCCTTCGCCCTGTTCGGGGCTGGCGGCGCGCTGGCCCTGGCATGGCCGCAATCGCCGGCGCTGATGCTGGCGTCCCGATGCCTGGAAGGGGCCGGCTTCGCGGTGCTGGCGATCGTCGGACCGGTGCTGGTCACCGGCAATGCCGGCACGCGGTACCTGGCGCTGGCGATCGGCCTGACGGCGACCTGGATTCCCACCGGCCAGCTGATCGCGACCGCGGCGGCGCGCCCGATCCTGGCAGCCGGCGATTGGCAGCTGCTGTGGTGGGCCGGGCTGGCGGGGACCGTCGCGATGGCGGCATGGACCGGCCTTCGCGGCCGGTCCGGGCTGGATGGCGGCCGGTCGCCCGGACCGGCGACGCAGTCGCCGGCGTCCCGCACGGCGGCGCGCGATCGCCGTCCGCTGCTCTGGGCCGCGGCGGCGCTGTTCTGCCTGTGGTCGACCCAGTTCATCGCCTACATGACCTGGCTGCCCAGCTATCTCGTATCGGCACACGGGCTCGACCCCAGGACGGCGGTGCTCGGCTACACGCTGCCGGTCGTCACGCTGCTGGTCTTCAACCTGTTGACCGGCTGGGTGATGAATCGGGGTGTCCGGGTCGGACCGCTGCTGACGCTCGCCCTTGCCGGGCAGGCGGCGGTCTGGGCGACCCTGCCGCTGACCGGTGCCGGCTGGAGCGGGATCGCCTCGCTGATCGTCTACGGGATCGGCGCCGGCATCGTGCCGACCTGCCTGTTCGCCCTGCCCAACGCCATCGAGGGCACCGGCCGCCCCGGCGCCTTCGCCACGTTGATGACCGGCCGGAATCTGGGGGTCCTGATCGGCCCGTTGCTGCTGGGATGGGTGTTCAGCAGCACCGCCGACTGGAACAGCGCCGGCCCGGTCTTCGCCGGCAGCACGCTGCTTGCCGTCGGATTGGCGGCGGTGGTGGCGCGGACCCTCAAGCGGCGCGACCGTCCGCCGAGCCGGCCATAGCCGTCGGCCCGCTCTCGTTCAATATGTTAGACCAAGATTCAGACGTGGGGTCGAGGTGACCTCACGTCATCTTGGTCTAGGCGTCAGGGATTCAAACGGTATCCGCCCGGTTCGGTCACCA
>JAAUYH010086434.1_pt1 | contig 15258 bp, 13 predicted proteins | sample 7278061 | NCBI WGS metagenome assembly JAAUYH01 (sample SAMN14350203, study PRJNA611818) | marine sediment metagenome | isolation source: surface marine sediment (0.6m) | place: French Polynesia: Moorea | collected 2018-08
ATTTGAGCGAGATGCAGAAGAGCGTAAGGCGACCGCAGACTTTTTGCGCAATTCAGTTTGTAATTTAGCTAAGCAGTAAGAAAAGTAACGCGTTCTAGTTGTCTACCATTTCAAATCTTATTGCCTCCGGCGAGCCGCTCTTGCGGTCCTAAGTCCTACGGACTTCCCTCCTTTCGGTCGGCGCTTCGTCGTCCTACAATTTGCGCCTCGGTTCCGCTCGCCACTGGCGAAGCTACACTGCTCTAGTCACTTTTCAGATAACTCCTTTCATGAAATTTATCTTTTCTACTTCACAACCTGTATATTTACTGCTCACAATCTAAGTAATTTTCTAGAGAAGAAGATGCACTGTGAAATATTATCCTGGCTGAGCTACACTATCCAAATACTTCTTGACATTCTGAAATAGTATGCTTACGATGTAGCGATTCTCCACAGGTTCTTTGCGCACCTGCAGTTTTCGATGGTAATCTTGCGATACGGTGTCTTGCTTCACGTTTTTGTAACTCCATTCTACAGATAATCGAGAAGCGTTAATTGAAGTTTTGAATGATTGCTGCAGTTATATTGCATTCAATCGGGTCTGAGCTGTCTGAATCCACGGGCAGTGCAGATATGCTTGGTGTTAATAGATTCAATATTGAATTCCATTGACGATCAAGTGCTCACTCAGTAAATCGTCCATACCGGAAGCAGGATAAAGGTACACATCTGGTTGCCGGCCTTCAATGGGTCGGTAAATATGGAATATTAGTCGATCAGGGGTAGTGATAGTCTCGTAAGCCAAACAGAGCATTCACTTTTGTCCACTGTAGACAGACCTTTGATGCATGTTCATAGAAGTCAGAGCAATTTGAATCTTTGTGCCATCGATAAACCCGACACGATTGCTCAACATTCCTTCACTTTCATTTAGCGCTTCTACATACATATTCGCATCGTATCTCATTAGATTAGTACGAAGTTTCTATACTAAATGACCAAACTTAGAAAGAACAAAGTAGTCACATTTTCATAATACTTCAATTAGTGCAGACTGGTGCATACTTTGGTGCCACGACCGGTCACATCCCACTGCCGGGCGACAGTGTAGAACGGTAGGACAGGGTGTCTACTCCCTACATTACACGAGGAGCACAGATAGGGCTTTCCCATCTGGGGTTCCTTGCTGCTCCGAAGGGGGATGTTAGTTTTGGGCAACGGTCCTATCCTTTAATTTTATTACTGTGTTATTTTTAATATTTTAGGTAGCTATTTTAGGTAGTGTATTATTTCTAGTTGGGCTACTATAAGTAGTCCGGGGACTCAGATAATCAAACCAAGGAGTGTTTCGGCCCAAGCCTTCCCGCCTGCGGTGTCCAGTTCTTGTCTACCATTAGTGGTGCTGTGTTTGCTACTCCTTGCGACGGTTTCAGGAGACCCGTGTACGTTCCCTTACCGGATCTGCCCTCAGAAGGGTTACTGAGGTGCCTGATCCCCTCCGGGGTGGTCTTCTTGCCTCTTTGGTGACCCAAAACTCACCCTCTTCTCCTCTTCCCACCCCCTTTGGTGCGAGCATCCCTCTCTATGTCGGTGCTCTCGTTGCGGTTGAGTATCTACAGTCGCCTCATCCCCCTTTGGGGTGTTTGCTACACTTCCCCATTTGGGTGGCCGTCTACTAGCTAGACTTGGTGGTGATATTTGTTCTGCCTCCTGTGAGGATTGCACCGGACATACCAAACTGCTCTTCCAAGTTTTTCAGATACAAGGATATGCTAGTCGACATAGCACAATGTAAGTTACAGTGAATGGTGAACATTTGTATTTGTTTCTTTGTGTACTTCCAGTCCAACAAAATATGTTATTCAATTTCAATACGTCTGACTTCATGAATCGATACTGCCGGCATCATTCTTCTTCACTTAGAGCGTCGATACAGAAATTAGTGTCGGAAATGCACATACACCAGTACATTTGCAATCTTATTGCATTCAATACTTCGCGCAGCTTTCTTACTGCACGGATTTGTAACACTCTGTTACTAGTTCTTGTGGCAACACATACTACAGCTCGATAACAATTCTGCTTCCTTAGTAATAGTTTCCACAGTAGCTGCTTCTGGCTCATCTTCAGTGGTACTAGCAATACTTAGACACCTACCACTTTGCATTGTCGGAATTTAATACTCAATTAGCTAATGTGTTCTGTTTCGTAAACTATTTTCGCCCAATTGGTTACAGTACCGGTTATAGTTATGATTCACAAATTTAACCGTTCTCCGATAACCGATGTCAGCTATTGCGTGAGTCCTCTATTACAGACTATTTTACCTAATATGGCCGACTACTGGACCCCTATTTACAGGAAGACACATGAGAATTGTGAGCAGAACAAAAGGTCCGATAGTGAGCATATTCAATATTCGCTTTATTAATTTTACCAGATTCAAACCTAAAACCATCAACTTCCGTTGGAACCTGTTTTGTAACAATTTTTGTAGGCAATGCTTTCTAAACTCTAATCTCTCGTTTCCGTGTCGTACGGTTTCCATTTAGTAATATCTCTCACCCGGCCTTCATGCTACATGTGTTTACGGTACAGTAAAGCATTGTAATCTTTTCTGGATTACAAAACCCTTTAACTGCAAAATCACCAGAAAAAATAGATTCATCGCAATCTTGGCTTCCTGATAATTTTCAGTTTTGGTGTATCTCGAATTTCTTTGCATCTAATTTTAATCAAATTAGATGGATGCATCGTTTTCAAACGTCTAACAAACGAAGCATGTTATTCTAACAAACGAAGCATGTTATTCAAAAGTGTAGAAAAGAATACTACAAATTTGAAATAAATATAATTTAGTTGACGTGTAGAGCGTAACATTTTACATAGGGGGTCCAGGAGTCAGCCATATACGGTATTATTTGTACTGATGACTTTACAGTATAGTACGGTATAATTACATTGTCACTTAGATCGTTATCAGCTGATGTGATGAAATTTCGCATTAGTGCTATTATCACCATATTTCCGTGACTCAAATGTGGAGCTGAGTTTATTTGGTTGACTACATTGCCATTACATCGACTGTAATGTACCTGTACAGGAGCTTGTCAAAAAATAGAATATTTTGAAACGGCAATTGAGGTGAGAGGTGCTGGGTACTGAAAACCCCAGCAATTTTTATTTAAAATTCAAGTAAAGCAGTTAAATCTCAGTACTTCTTTGACATACCTCTATTCAATTTCCATAATGCTACTCTTGTAGGCATAGAATGTACTAACTTTGCGAAATGAGAGTCGAGTATAGACATCCACGGCCAGAAATTGATGTCGGAAACTTGGACCAATTGCGTAGCTTAAGTTTCAGAATAGACCATGCATTTTCAATCGGATTCAAAACTGGACTCTGTCCAGGCCATCTCATGAGCTTGAAGCGTTCGGCATTCATGTATGTTTCAATAGATTTGGCCCGATGCAGACCACAATTGTCTTGCTAAAAAACAATATTAGATACACTTCTGTAATGTTCTTCCGCAAACATGACAATACTTTCTTCTAGAACAGATTAATGCTGTTCCTTTTAGGAGTATAACTCTGCCCATACAGAAACATCAACATATCCAGACTTGAAGCTGGGTACCAGATTAAAAATCTTGTAACTCTCTCCCTGCATCCCCCAAACTCTTTTCTTGGGTGACTTTGGACGCGCTGTCACAGAAGTCTCATCGCTAAATGTGTCAGTGTCCCATTGTGCTTCAGTCTACGATCCATCCATAGGTGCCCACTTCATGCGTCTTTGCTTGTTCGACGGCGATAAACATGCGTTGAAGCTGCCACATAATCAAGCATCTCATTTCCATGTAGTATTCTTCTAATGGTGCTCCTATTTATTTTTTTCAAGTTCTTGGTTAAACGCTTTAGTAATAATACGTAATGACTTGAATTTATTCTTTCTGGTACATTTTAGTAACGCACGTACACTTCTTGGGGACAATATTTTATTCTGTCCGCGTTTTTCAAGTTCATTGTTAACAACGTTTTCTTTGCTTCACCTTTTTATGTTTGCTACAGTACACTGCTGCATACTATAATGTTGCACAATTTCCTTCTGCTTCACAGCAACAGCAGAAAAATCTAATATTGCATTTATTCGTTCTCTTGATACTACTTCTGCTCCTTTCGGTCGACCCATGTCAGGTTGCGTTTTGGGATGTGCAGTGGGGTCCCAAAATTGTGAACCTGGTTTTTCAATAAACGCACATACCCCGATGTACAACCAATCAAATTTACATTTACATCCCTATCAATATTTATACGAGGAGCTACAAAAGTTTTTTATAATCGTGCAGCGCTGGATCATTGAGTGAGACAGTTTCATAAAGAAGTCACCAGGGAGTCCATATCGTAGTGCAGATAGTTGTTCGTAAATTTCATCAGCAGTATTTGGGTATTTATGTAGAATACGTAGATTTCGTTTCATTATTCTCAAAAATTTTCGATAGGATTAAGGTCAGGACTATGTACATGCCAAGTTAGTACATTAACATCATTTGAATGCAAGAATTCTTCCACTCTTAGCACGGTCGTTCCACACCAATCATTTTGATAAATAAATCTCAGATTATCATCCCGGTGAGTATTCCTAAGTGGTGGTACGTATCGATGTAGAATCTCGACTTATTTGAATTGATTCAAAGTTCCGAAAATGCGTACTAAAGGACTGCGTTTGTAACTGGAAAACATGCCCCACATGCACAACGATGCATTACCAGATTATAATGTAGGAACAAAATTCTCAGTTTCGTGACGTGTTACAACTTTTCTCCATACACGGGAATGGTTCTTCAAAGGGCGCGATATAAATGATGACTAATCACTTAATGCTACTGTATCCTCTTTTTGTTTTGTCTACCCTTTCTGTACACCAATTTAAGCGAGCGGCTACATACTTTGTAGATAAGTACGGCTTAACTGCAGCTACGTAATTCATGACCTTATTCTATCCTTAGAAAGTTTTTCTCCTGTCGGGGTACGGTACTGTAGAGCAATTACGTACAAAAGTTTTTTTCGATGTAGATTTAGATAATGAAGTAAATGACTGTGCTGTTGAAGACGCAACTTCAGTTTCAGTCCAATTGTTTTCGAATTACTAGAGTTACTACTCTGTTTATTGCGTCGTATAATGCTTTTGCTAGTTTCTCTGGATATTTTGTAGTATCGGGCATTTCTCTCTGCTTCAATCCAACATTATACATTGTAATTAATACTGTTTTTCTGTTCTGGTGACACATTTTTGGAACCGATGATTCGACCCATGTCCACTTCGGGTTTGGGATAGACTAAGTGTTTCGTTTAATTCAGATTTTCACTGCGCAGTATATACCATGAAATTTGTCTAAATTAGAGAGGGTTCAGACTTTTGGGACCCCACCGTACTACTTTTTGTGTTAAATTTCTATTAAAATTTCCAATTCACATAGATTGAATTCCATCTAATTGATTGCCGAAGTTCGTCAATTCAAGGGTATTCTATTATTTTGGAACACTACGTCTTCAAAGGCTCTACCATTTTACAAAGCCCGCGGACTATGATTTGATAATCCTAGTTTTATTAGGATTTCCTATTTTAGACCAGGAATCTTTTACTCCATTCGTTCGGGTTTTACGGAAATATGGCGTGGTACCTAGGGAGTACCGTAGTAACACCAATTGCGTTTGGACCATTTGGTGTACGGGCACTTTGGCATTGAGGCATGAGATCATTGCTGGAGATACCTGCAGCGGGTTGAAAGCGACCGGTCTAAACAGAACTATTAGATGAGCTGCTAAAAGTCTACAATTTGAAGGATATTATTCACCAACAATACAGACATGGTAATCGATTCTAATCTATAAAAATATTGATTGATTGAGCATATTCCAAGATTCTGTTGACGGAATTTTCAGATTTCTCCTGAATTTGGACGAAGACAATGCCAAGCTGTTGCTTAGAAATAACGTCATCACCACGCATACCAAGTTGTGAACCACTGTTCAACGGCAGGACTGGTTCTACTGATCGAGATGAATTTTCATTCTGAACCATGTAGGTCTCAGATTGAAATCAACTGCTCACTTATTGATTGGCCAAGTCTTCTTTGCCAAGAGTATTCATTGTTCCTCTGAAACACATCGTTCCATTCGGTTCCGCTTTCGACATCGCCCCGAATAAGGACGATATCAGAACCGTAAACGATGGGTTTTGCCAAGCTGTCATTGACCCCCATTCATCAGGCATGAAGAAGTTGGAAGCCGGCACTGATGTAATGAGCTGTTGTTCGACCTAGGGCCACGTGATGAGAGAAACACTACCAGTACTATGACTATGGGTAACGACATAGTAGCTAAGGTTCACTATCAATGTTCACTTCTTCCACGCTATCACCCGCCAACATGAAGACTATGGGCCAGGAGTGGACTGCCTTTGTTCTATTTTCAGTATGATGGTATACTTACGGCTGGCCAACGAAGCGGGACCATTTTTGTTTCACCTGCACGAGGGTTACACTGGTGACAGGCGAAGCGGAAGGCAGCGATTGCGAGAACCGAATCTGTGATTCCACCCAGCGTGGAGCGGTGAACAATTACTACAAGCGGACGGGCCTCCGCCATTGTGCGAGTCCCCGCCATAACGCGGTGTTGTGTTGTGTCACGATCGATGATTCGAAGTGTCCGAGAGTTGTGTATTCAGGGTGGATGTGGGTTTCATTTTTGGTGTGTACCAGAGTGTCGCAGCGGGGGACCCGCGAGCAGTGGAGCCGGGACGAGGAGGCAACGATGTCGCAATGGATGCGGAGTGGAAACAATGCGCCGGTTGCAGACAGTGCGAGGCGAGTGCAAACGGTGTACTGTACAATATAGCGGGACATTTTGTAATTGCGACAGATCGACAGATCAGGCAGCTGCAATAATGGTGACGAATACAAAACGGCGGGGCTACTGTTATACGGGGCCCGGAGCCAAGGCGTGCCAAAGAATCGAATCCCATTTATCAATAGAAGGATCAAGCCGAAAGGAGGTGGGTAGTACAAGAAAACCATACAGTTTACTGTTTGTCGCGGGGCGGCAGTGAGGGGTAGTTGCCTTGTGCCGCGGCGGCGGCGGCACGCGTGGAGTTAGCGAGCTGCTCGTGCAAGTGGCGCATTTGTTCGCGCAGCTTGTGGTTCTCGCTCTGCATGACGCCGACCTGGTCCTCCAGGTTGAGCTTCTCGCGTTCCACGTGCATGAGCTTGCCCTCGAGTTCCTCGACGTACGCGCGTCGCCGCACACGCGACACGGCCGCGCTTTGGCGATTCAGCTCCAGTCGACGATTGTATCGCTTCTTCTTCAGCTCGCTCGGCGAGGCGTTCTTGTCCTCCTCCGATAGCGGCGCATCGAGCTTTCCCTCCTCTTCCTGTTGCTTGCGTGAACGTTTGCGTTTCTGTGCGAACTTGTCCGCGCGCTCCTGTGCATTCTGTTTCGCTTCCTCGATGGCGTTACTGGCCGCGTTGCGACGCCGCGGTGCCGCGGGCGGTGGCGCTGCTGCTAACCCGAGACGTTGTGCACCGGGTTGCGCGTACATGTCATTGTATGCGGCAACGGTGGCGGGTGCGTAGCGTTGTGCAGGTTGTGGCGGTTGTACTTGGGTAGTGTGCGGCAATGTACGAGCTTGCGGATACGCGACTTGTTGCGGTTGCGGTGCCGCCACATCACGCTTGATTTGCGGTACCGTCATCGGTTGCGACATCATGGCGGCTTGGGCACGCGCGGCAGCAGCATCGACGCCGGTGGTTGCGGGTAGTGGTTGAGGTAAGGACTGAGACACCATGATTGCGGCAGTAGTTTGCAATGGTTGTGACACCATCAGTGCGGCAGTGGCAGGTAACGAGGTGGATGCCATCAACGCGGCAGCAGCAGCGGCGGTGTTGGATGATTGTGAGGGCTGTGGTTGTGGAGGTTTCGGAGGAAGTGGTGCAGTGCCCGTAGCAGACGGTTTATTCTGCGCTGCTGCGGCTAGTGTCTGGTACCCGTCGACAATGAAAAGCTCGGCCAAGCTTGCGTTGCTGGCCTTGGGCGCATCAGCGTTGGGTGCGATGCTTCCGCTGACGCCGGGGCTCATGCGCAGGTTGTCGAGCATGAAGCGAGGGCTCATCCCACTGCCCAGGCCGGGACCGCCGGACGACAGCAAGCCGCCGGCACCCCAGCCGGGCCCGTTCATGCCGTCGAGGACGGGCGTGGGGAGCTTGAGCGAGGGTGTGTTGAGAGCGGCCGGCATCCATCCGGCAGCCATGCTGATATTCACGGTGGGCGTCTCGAGCGCGCCCGACGTCGTGGCGGCGCTGTTGTTGGTGGCGGTGGACTTGTCCATGGCAGAGGTGTGGTGAGCTCAAATGTACTTTCGCTGTTCACTGCTGTGCACACATTGCTGGCGCGGGCAAGGGCCAGTTTTAAGTCGCTGCGGGCGCCGAGTGGGGGGCGTACCGTATGACAAGCGGTACGTAGTTTAGGGTATTCATCAAAGCAAAGCCTTGCTGTGCGGCGCCGCCTGATTGGACCCCGCGAGCGCGCGCTAAATCGTGAATGTTTTTTTGATACCGCTCTCATATTCCACTACCTGGTTGGCGCATTTCGCTGCGTTTCCTGCGTTTGGCGGAATTGGAAAGCCAGATTTTTCCGCCATTTACAGTGCGTGTTTCACGGTTTCTACCCTGTAAGCATCGCCCCCGCAAAGTGGAACGCTCATCTTCGCTCCACTCCGCCCAACCGCCAGTGTCTCATTCCTTCCGGCGCCTTTTCATTTCTGCTCGGATCAATTTGTACGCCTCGATGGAGTACTTGCATCGCTGGGTACGCCATCCAGCTTCGGATTGAGCCGAACCCGGCCCTGAGCACTGTGCACAGCGATGAATGTACCTCGCGTGCACTGGGCATTGTCTTCGTGATTACTACAGTAATGGTGCTACTTCCACGAATGTTTGTGCGTATTGCACGTGCATTCGTCTTTCCGTTTTTACGATTTCGACTCTCCTCACCTTGCCTCCATCACAACCTCGCCTCTACCAATGACGACAGTGTTAGGGACGAAGATTGATGTAATAATCCGGAATAAAATGTTGCCAGATCGAACGCCCACTCATCGCACCGTGCACGAGATTATTGAAGTGTTTTGTAAGTTCCCACCGTGCTGTGTTCTTCGTTCGCTCACCGACACACCGACCACGCAATCTCACTCACCGTCAAGTGCGTGTTATCGTTTCGCAAACTTCCGATAGACAAAAGAATACAAACCTAGCATCTAATGTACAGTACGGTACACTTATTGTAGCGACACAATATTCTCGCCCTCCACTACAGTATGCCCTAACTGAATGCCCAGCCGTCATCAGCTCGTTCATAGTGGTGGAGGATACTGTTGGTGGCGGGAAAGAGAAATACGCACGCGTTTCGAGATGGAATGTCGCTGTTTTAGCAGATGCAGTTGATGACTCCCCGTCGTTAGCGTCCGATATACAGTGGGTTTGCTGTGGGCGACATGGGGAAGGTGGTGCTCACCAATGACTCTGAAAGCACGCTCTCACAAAGGATATCCAAATCAAAGTGCGGGCATTTCTTCCTGGTGCCCGGGTTGCGTGCAGAATTATTTTGTTGACGTGATGCCAATGGGGCAGCAGGTTTGGGGAGATGCGGGTGAGGGATAGCGAATTATTGGATTGCGCGGCTGAGGTTCGAGAAGGTGGTCGATGGTTGTTACGGGCGGTTTCCCATTGCCTTAGACGGTATCTACGTATTGGTCGACAAGGATGTATGTAGAAGGTGCGAATCTATCGACGACGAAGCAGTTACTACTCAACAAGAATGACGATTGATTACGAAGTTGATGGTGTGATGTTGGTTAGTGATGCACGGTATTGTGTGGTGATGATGGTGATGCCGTGGCACCGTAGGTCGGGATCAATTGAAGAGAGTGCACGGCACTGCACAACAGTACAGCGATGAATGCACCTGGAATGTCGCCGTGTAGTACAGTACCCCATTCTTACTGACAATTGTTTGATGAGCTCATTTCGCATTTGCCGTTTGACGACATGAACGAACCGTGAAGTGCCACCGATGAACGTGAATTCGGTTCATTCTCGCAATTCATATTTGTCGTGCTGCCAGATCGTCATGTGAGCGGACGCGTGTGGAAAGTCATCGGGCGGTAGCCGGTGCGGTGCACGTATTTTCGTTCATACCAAGTTAGGGTTGTTTCTGCTTTTTTGTTCGCTTGTTTGTTTGTCTAACTCGCAAACATCATCGTATTTCGGAGGGGGCTCATGTTTCAACCAATCTGATACAACTTGCATCTACCGGTACGGTACAGTACTGTACCGTGCCAGCCAAATTCTCTGTCTGTCCTTCCCAGCTAACTGTCTGTCCTCTACACCCCTAAATCTCCGTCGACTTGTGCATCACGTGCAAATTTGTAGACCGCCGCTCGCTTGCGTGGATGGAAACCTGCAGTGGTGCATCTTCACAATGGGACATTTTTGGCGCAGGTGAGCGAGCGAGCGCACGACGGGTTGTGTAAAGCTCTTGGAGATCTATTGGGTTTCAATATTTGTCCGAGCAGTACAGTACCAACGTTCTCGTCGGTTGCACAGGGTAACGCGTGCTCAGTACAGTATGTTCGTTCGTCCATCGGAGTGGCCAAAGTGTAACCGGGAAACACCGAATGCGAAGGTGCAACACCCAATAGTTGGGGGAATACCACCCATTGTCCGCTGGTGAATCCTTCGTTCCTTTTCCGAAACGAAGCACACCGAAAAAACGCTTCAACCTCAGTTCCTTTCCCTATCGCAATTCACTGTTTCAGATTGGGCTGTACCTGTACCGATACCCAGTATTGTAGTGCAGTACCCTACGGCTCATCTACTACACGTTGTGCAACAAACACCAACTCGCGCTCTAACACTTACCAACAATTGCATTGGTTTGGATGTGGATGGGTCCACAGCCTGAGTTCAGATGCGCAAACATGCTGCTATTTTGTAGCCCGGGACAACGGAGCATTGAATGGTTGGACAATTTGTAATGTTCTGTCGTTGGCACGGTGGCCAACATATGAAGATAGTCAACTCTTTTGAGTGTGATAATGTATAGATTGACAGTTCATCTTTCTCTCAATTCAGCGGTTGTACTCCTACATTTTCCTCGTAAGTACAATACAATCGTACTGTACGGATATTGCTGAGCTCCCAGGAACGGTAGTAACTACGAGTTTTCGCATGCAGCACTTCCTCAACTCCTCTCCATTTTCGTATATTTCTTTCGCTCTAGTTTCCGACATGCCCGCAATCATTTCGGCAACGGCGCTGCTCACACTACATTATTGCAATCCACCATGGTAAACACAATTTCAGCGTGAACGGGGTTTGGAAAAATACAATCCTTGTTTTGCTACGCAACACTGCTGAGATATCCGCACCGTACGGTTAATGTAAAACACTGCCCACAAGTAAGTACAGTAGCGAACCTGCACAGCGATGATAGAATCTGATTTTGTCGTGTTGTACTTACAACACGAGCACCGTACCCATTTGGATGCCATCTCATTCTACAGTCAACATTTGAGGATACCTCTGAGACGAGCCGTGCGGTGACACCAATGAATGCATTATGAGCCTGCGCTCCTCGAATTCCGGAAATAGATTTTGCCGTGCTGCTAGGTTTGGTGTGCCAGGCACGCTGCTGGTAAAGACTAGTGGTAGGGAAGGTGTACAACCGCATTTCTATTGTTCTGCGTCGGTTTTTTGTGACGAGGAGAAGCGCAACCTTTTCTGCATACAATGGGAGTTCGCAATCCGATGTTGGTCGTTGCATTGTTCCGCGCTGAGTAGCATGGCCCTGCGATGAGGCATCATCGAACTGCGATTTTCAGCATGGCTCTGGTTACTCGCCGCATCAGAACTACAACCACAATTCGAACCGTCGCTTGATTCAGTTGATACCGTCGCATGTCGATGCCACCATCACTGGACCCTGATTGCCAGGTCTCGCACAAACCGTCTTCTTCTCACTACGGTACGTTGCGCCGAGCAGTAATCAGCAATGATTCGTTTCATGTTTTTGCGACACTTTTTAGTAAGGAACTTTTCTCCACTTATCGCCGCTGAGACGAACCGCGTCCGTTGCCCTACTCCCTGAATCCCAGTCCTGAGTCATCGCACAGTACCGTGCCCAGGGCAGTACTTCGTTTCGTCATGCTGACGCGTCATGGCGCTAGGACACATACCGGAATATTTTACACATCCCGAGGAACACTGTCGGAAAACCCATGCACCGTTGCACCGCAGTCATTGCTTGATTACTCCGATAACACGTCGTGGTGTTGAATAACTGCCTTCAGCAAGTGTTCTGTACTTCCATGTCGACTGCCAATATTTTGTTCGGTGGTTTACTCAGCAGTCGCAATTCTCTCACCATTTTATCAGACTGAGACGAAACGAAACGTGAACCAATCTCATGATGAACCGATACCAGTCATCTGTGAATCATCCCACACGATTTCTCGGCCAGCCAATACACGACGCGAGCGTTCTCTTGAAAGTATTCGCAGGAAGATGGGCGAGGCGGAGAGACGGGTGCAGTGTGATTCCAGTTACCAATCACCCCAGAGCACTCATTTGACAACTCATCCTTTGCGCACAACTCAGATACCAGGTCACAGCGACGGGGTCTTCACGCAGTTGCCATGCCCTGCAGTCACTTGTCTTCATCAAGCAGTCTTCTCACATCATTCTTCTCAACTCTGCATGACGTTGTTCGCCACTACCATCCATTTCAAAAGCAATAGTAATTTCCTCAGTTTTTAATCAAAAATATTATTATTTTACTAGGAGACGGACAAACACTTACAGTAATTCTATTGAATTGTGGTCACTTCGAATATGTCCCTGTCGCAAGTAAAAGGGTGCTACCGTTTGTTTGGAATAAAGAAAGGGAAATTAGTACAACTGAATCAATCCATGATCGATACTTATAGTTCAGAAGAAAGAGGTAATCTTCTACTTTACAGAAAAAACGTATTCAGAGGTAAACTGTGAAATGGACACATCGGAAATTTTGAAGATACTGTAGATTTGCGAGTTGAAAGCGACTTATTCGCCACTACTTCAATTTGTCAATGTCAGGAATGTTCTATGAATCCGCATAGTCAACAAACTAATTCGTTTTCCAGAATATTACTCCGAATGAATGTGGAAGGATTAGACATATGTTGATAGTAAAACTGTTTTCCCGCACGAGTGAACAAATAAAGTAATTGTTGAAGGCGTGCTTTCTTCACATAGGAAAGAGCTCATTGGAAATTCAGAGTTGTTCGGAACCCATAAAAAGTCGAACCAAATATCTGAATAATTTCGAGTCGTTCAGGGTTCCCACACCAAACATTCTCTGTTATTCTGTGTAATGAGGGTGATTTAGAACGGCCTCATAATTTTGCTTTTTGAGAGTGAATGGGATTGCAAACAATTCGATTGCAGAAGCAGCGTAGTACCACCAACGTCGACATAATCGAGTTGCAATTTTGATTCGAAGGGATGTCAGTTCATTATTGAAAGTAATCGAAGGATTCTCGATCGATCGATCACTTCATATTCAGCTTCCCAATGGAACCAGAGAATACTCGTATATCTCGACCAACTGCTGTGGACAGCACTGAAGAAAACAGCAATTACAAATTAAAAAGTCAACTTCTCAATTAATAATTTCTCCTTTTCCGGCACATCCTTGGATTTCATTGGTTGAGCTTCTTAATTGTCAACGTGAAAATGGGGCTCGTTTCCTGATGACGTTTTTGTGTAACGCCAACTCTATAAAACAGCAGTCGCTTCCGTTTCGATCGAACAAACCAAAACAAACTCAAATCAGAATGGCAAGCCTATGGGACAAGATGGCAGAATCGTACTCGCAGCAGCCGGTCAAGGATGTTGACGGCTGGGAGGATACACTGAATCGAATTCGCAACAACCTCAACAAGACTTCGAAAGTGTTGGAAGTCGGATGTGGAACTGGAAGCTCAGCACTCAAATTGGCCCCATCTTGCGCTTCTGTTCTCGGCACTGACTATTCCCCCAACATGGTCCAGATTGCACGCAAGAAGGCGAGCGCTGCTGGGGTCGCCAACGTTTCGTTCGACGTGGCCGAGGCCGAAGCCGTGCCCGTTGAAGGTGCCAGTTACGATGCGGCCCTAGCGCTAAACTTGCTGCACCTGTGCAAAGATGCACCCAATGTGTTGAAGACCTTGCATGGGCAGCTGAAACCAAGGGGAATTGTTGCTACAAAGACCCATGTCCTCGCCGGAAAATGGCCACTCAAAATAATACTGCCGGTTGCTCAGTTCTTCGGGAAAGCACCCCACATCAGTTTCTTCAACGAACAAGAACTGGTTCAGATGCATGAAAAGGCTGGTTTCGAGATCATTGACAAGGTCTCTTACGACAAGGGGGAGAGGAACCTGATAATTGGACGTAAAAAAGAATAATTCAATAAAACTTGGGTCTTTTTCTATTATCTTTGCTTCTTTATTGCTTTAGTAAACAATCTGAGGTAACCCAAGAAACTTTAAGGGCTCTTAGCTTATCTCATGATTCATGAAAATTTGGCTCATAACGTCACACTACAACAAGGTGGCCAAGAATCTTGAATCAAGAGTATTTTCAAAACCGAGTGGCTAGAGGCGTTTTGAAACAAGAAAGTAAAAAATTGAAAAATATTGGTTATTTCCGAGCATCTGAGCTACCTTTGAAATCGACGCTTCGTAGTACTCAAATTCAGCTATAAATGTTACTCGTGTTGTCGTAGCTGGCATCATTCAACTGAATTATCAATCATTTTACACCTACAGTCGATTCGAATACAATCGAATAAATATCTTCGAATAGCACTGTCTAAAATTTTTTCGAATTAGTTAACTTTTCAATTCATAAAAAATTCATTTGACCATGTAACATAGTTCGAATGCTCTGACACTATGCATGTTCTAAGCATCCGAGCAACTTTATGAATTCCTTAACAAGCCAAGCAACGGCTGAGGAGAGTAATGAAGTGACCAAAGTCATGTGTATCAAGTTAATTGCATATAGTATTATTTTAGGGCCAGGTAGTTAATAATCTATAACATATGGTGAAGCAATATTTAGTTATCTTGAATTTGTTTTAAGTACTTGTGGATATTAGTGGTTTCTATTTCCAGGCAACCAGTCACTGGGAAGAAAAG
>JAAUYH010226564.1_pt1 | contig 15258 bp, 6 predicted proteins | sample 7278061 | NCBI WGS metagenome assembly JAAUYH01 (sample SAMN14350203, study PRJNA611818) | marine sediment metagenome | isolation source: surface marine sediment (0.6m) | place: French Polynesia: Moorea | collected 2018-08
CTCACAACCAATGTGACACTGTTTAATGATGCGGCAACGTGAGGTGAGATGAAGTTAGTCTATAGCCTCCACCTCGGCCCGTATCCGTTCAGCCCAAGCACGCAGACTGTCCATTGTGCTCTTGAGCACTTCGGGCGAATCGGCAATCTCGGCGATCCGGCGGCCGAGCAAGATCCGACCATCGCGAATGCGGGTCTTAACTGTGCCCAAGGGCACACCGACAATTTGCGCAATTTCCGATGCCGTGAACCGCTCCCAATAATGCAATTCGAGGGCGACTTGATAATTGAGGGGACTGCGGCGCAGCGCTTCGAGCAGTAGACGTCGCTCACTGCGCTGCATCGCCGCAAAGTCGGGCCCGATCGGCGGCTGCCCCATGGTGTAGGCCGACTCAAAGTTAAAAGGATCCATCGCATTGGTAATCGAGGAAATCTGCACCTCGCGCTTCTGCCGCCTCCTCAGCGTACGAAAATGCCCGGCGAGAGTGTTGTGGGCAATGGCGAAGAGATACGTGCGAAAACGCGCTTCGCCGCGAAACTGGTTCCGCTTCGCGGTACACTTCTCAAAGACTTGTTGCACCAAATCATCGCCGTCGGTTCCGCCGACCTTGCTGCGAAAAAAACGGGCGATGGCCTCGTAATGACGCTCGAACAGAGCTTCACCTGCTCGATCATTGCCACCGCGCCAGGCTCGCAACAGTTCCGCGTCGGAGATATGTGCGGAATGCACAATATTGCTCAATGCCAACGTATCAGATATAGACGAACGTCGTCCCCGAGATATATCGAGCGTACGATGACGTCGTTCGCTCGTACCACCATTACTATTCTTGACTCTGGCCAGAAGCATCGTGGTACAGATTACGTGAAGTGCGCGCAAATTAGAATGCATTCCTGCTGCCATATCAGAAACTCACCGAGTAGATTTCCCTGCCCAACATCGGGCCTCCTACTGGTAGTCGCTGACGCGTCGGCAATGGATCGCCGACGGTGACATTTGCGGCTTATTTTTACGATCGGGCCTCCATGGGGGTCCCAATTGCCGCTCGACAATTCATTCAAGGCCTCATCAAGAACGACCAAGAACGTCTCATGACATCGCGATCAGCGCGACGCCGCCTCATACGAGTAGGGCGTCGGTCATGATTTCTACCAGCGCCGGGCCTTTTTGACTAAGCGCCTCCGCTAGCACGTTATCCAGATCATCGTCGCTCGTCACCCGACGTCCCCACGCGCCACAGCTCTCGGCGAACTCGGCAAAGTTGGGATTGTGCAGTGCGGTCTGCCATACATGCCAGTGACCCGCACGCTGCTCCTTGGAAATCTTGCCCAGCTCGCTATTGTTGAGCAACACGTGGGTAATGTTCATGCCATACTTCACCGCCGTAGTGAAATCGCCCAGATATTGGCCAAAACCACCATCACCACTAATCGACACCACCTTGCGCCCGGCAAATTGCTCATCGCTTTCTTGCGTAGCCACCCAGGCCCCCATCGCCGCGGGGAAGCCAAAACCAATTGACCCCAAGTAGCCGGACATCAACACCGATTGCCGATCACACTCGAAATAGCGGCCAAATGAGTAGGTGTTGTTGCCGACATCGACGGCAATGATTGCATCCCCGGGCACTTGGCGCGTGAGCGCGGCAAATACTGCTGGCGAACCGATACCGCTGCCAGTCTCCTGCAAGCGCTGATGTTTCTCAGCCCGCCACAGCGCCCAACGCTCGGCGATCTCAAGGCGCTGATCGCGGGCCTGATGCTGACCGGCCACACGCTCGAGAATGGCGGCCGCAGTCACGCCAATGTCACCCCAGACGGGAATATCCACCTTGTGGAAACGACCCAACATCATGGGATCGTAATCGACTTGGATGATGGGCTTTTTCGGCGTAATGCCGGTGTGGTTGGAAAAGCTGGCGCCCAAAACGATCAGCAGATCAGATTCATTCATGAACCAACTCGCGATCGGCGTGCCGCTGCGCCCCAGGACCCCACAACCGCTGGGGTGCTTGTCGGAGATAACCCCTTTGGCTTTGAACGTCGTCAGTACTGGCGCCTTGAGCTCATGGGCCAGCGCCCGCACCTCATCCATGCAAAAGCGAGCACCGTGGCCACAGATGATGACGGGCCTTTGTGCAGCTTTGATTTTTTCCACTGCAGAATCGAGCTGCTCTCCGGGCGGGGCGATGGTCATCGGAGTGATTCGGCCCGCTGGCTCGTCGGCTTTTCCGTCCTCGTAGGGCAAGCTCGCCACGTCGTCGGGGACGACGATATGAGAAACGCCACGATTCAGGATCGCACTCTTACACGCCAGCGTCATCAGCTCGGCATGGTTCGAGTCGGGCGCAGACTGAATCGCCCATTGCGCCACTTGGCCGTAGGCGGCCACGAGGTCGACCTCCTGAAAAGCCCCCCGGCCGATGAGTTTCGTCGGCACCTGACCCGTGATCGCCAGGGTAGGACTGCGATCGACGTGCGCGTCCCACAAGCCGGTCAGCATATTGGTGGCGCCTGGCCCAGCAATGGCAAAACATGCAGCCGGTCGCCCAGTGAGTTTGCCATAGGCCGAAGCGGCAAAGGCGCCGGCCCCCTCGTGACGAATGGCGATATAGCGCAGGCGTCCGGCCTCCTCCTGCAGGCGCATTGCATCGGCTATACCGAGATTCGAATGCCCCACCATACCGAACACTGCCGTCACGCCCCAATTCACCATGGTTTCGATCAGCACGTCGCTGGTCGTCTGTACATGCTCGGCTTGTTCGGGAACCCCGACATAGACCCCGTCGTCACGGACCTCAACCGGATAGGCAGGCACCCCATCGTCGTAACCACCGGGAGATTTACCGGTCAATGGATGAAAGTCCCAACCATGCCAGGGACAGCGCAGCCAACCATTCTCAATCGATCCCTCGCCCAACGGTCCTCCTTGATGGGGACAATGATCGGACATCGCCGCGTACTGGCCTTCAAATCGACTCATACAGATTCTGTGCAAACCGCATGTCACCGACTTCACTCTGCCATCGGCAATTTCGTCGTGCTCGAGGGCTTTATGCCACTGCCTCTTGGTATCTTCTGCCATATCTACATTCCCCTTGAACGCATATTTCGCTGAATCGCCACGTTCCGCGTTACTTTGCCGTATGCTGACTAATCAACGCCCGTCCCGCCTCGACGGCCGAGCTCAAATAACCGGCGACGTCATTCGCGCGCTGTGCCGCCTCGACCTGAGTAAGCGTCGAGGCCAACAATAGCGCGCCGGTGAACCCCGCGGTGTGCCAATAGCCCCCGCCCTTGAGGGTGGTTATCTCTGCATCTTCAGCAATCGGCCACGGTGTGATGTAGAAATACGGCTCAGCAATATTTCCGTCTCCCGGACTCAAGCCAAAGCCGATTTGCTGGGCTTCGTGGATGGAGGCATCGGTCTGCAGAAAGATAATTCCGCCGATATCAAAATGATGTGGCCATACCGCAACCGATGTAGCGCCGTCATTCTCGCGAGCAAACTCCTCCAAAGTTGCTGTTGCTGCAGCAAAGTAATAACCGAGTTCGGCGAAACCGGCGTCTGGGCTGGAGAACGCGGCCCCATCTTTGGCAACTGCGTGCTCGGGCATGTCGTAGTCGCGTACGGACAATGCTTGCGGCAAAGCAAACGTCTTGCCAGCCCAGGCAAGTCCATCAGATAACGTCATTCCGGCCAGCGGTTTGCGTTCCTTGATTTCGCCCCCCTCAATGGCTAGTAGGGAAAAATCCGCAAATGCCAGACCGATTTGTCGCTGCCCTGGCAGCTCACGACCAACGAGTGCGCCGTAAGCATCGTTCCAGAACAAATTCGTATGGCTGTCATCTTCGGCGTGAGAGAGCAACGCGTCCGCGGTGGCACCGAGAATTTGTGCCGCCCAGTGGAGCTCGATGCGTGCTGCTGAGAGCTCTGTTGCCGAATAGGAGCCAATTGCCGTCCATGGTGTGTCTTTTGTCATAGTCATCTTGTTGCGTTGTCTTAACGCCTTAGAGTTATCCAAGGTTACAGGAAAACCGGGTGGCTTTGGGTGACGACGATTTCGCAAAACCAAGCCTTGACTTCGTCTCCATGCGAAAGCACAGTGTCACACATATTCGTGACGCAATGCGTCGCAAGGAGGACCTAGATCATGAGTGAAACCGCAAACCCAACCGCTAGCAGTGCAGACGTCAAAGAAAACCTACACTTCATCGCCAAGATGCGAACCAACATCGAGACTCTGAGCCGGCAGTGGGCCAGCATGAGCCTGAATGTCAGCAAGACCGCCCTCGAAAGCGGAGCCAACAATCTCCGCACCGCCGCCGATTATCTCGGTGAGCTCGCCGCACGTATAGAAAACCCTGCAGTGGACGTTGCAGCCGCTGCCGCGACCGGCGAAGCGGAGCCAAGCGAAGTCACGCCAGGCGAAGATAAGCCCGCACCCAACGGCGAGAGCAAAAGCGCCGACGCCGGGAATGCTGGCGACAATCACGTCAGCGCCAACTGAGCCGCGCAATCAAGATAGTAGACACCGCGCACAACATGGTCGGTGATGTGGGCTGTATGCAGAAAGCCTTGCCGGTGACGACAGCGTCATTGTTGTACACTCTGGCATTATTATGGCCGACGCCAGCAAACCGTTGCATACCTATGCTCACCTACATCAGGCAAACCGTCGTTCGTGGAACGAGGCCACCAAGGCACATAACAGCCATAAGCCCAACCAAGCTGATTTCTTACGCGCAGGTGGCAGCACTCTCTTTGCCGAAGAGCTAGAACTCCTAGGTGACATATCCGGGAAGACACTGATCCACCTTCAGTGCAACGCCGGTCAGGACACCCTGAGCTTGGCTCAACACGGTGCAGACGTCACAGGCGTCGACATCAGCGACGAGGCCATTGCCTTTGCCCGCCAGCTCGGGCACGACAGCGGCATTGCCGCCCGCTTCGAGCGCGCCGACATCTACGACTGGTTGGCCGAATCGGTCCCCCAGTATAACATTGCTTTTTCATCGTATGGCGCCATTTCCTGGCTGTCAGACATCGCCACCTGGGCCCGAGGTATCGAGCGAGTACTGCGGCCGGGCGGGCGCTTTGTCCTCATCGAATTTCATCCATTGGCCTACATGTTAGATGAGGTTGACTCTGCCGGCCCTGCCGGCCCTGCCGGCCCTGACAGCGATGACGACATCGACCAGCTGCGCCTGCGTTACCCCTACGGCGGCGGCGAACATATGCAAACTGCCGAAGGCATTGACGACTACGTCGCAATGTCGGGGGACGGCTTAGTTCCGCAAGGCTATCAGCGCGGCGTAGAAGATTTTCGCAACCCACACCCCTGTCATGAATTCGCCTGGGGCGTTGAGGATGTTGTCAGTGCCTTCCTGGACGCCGGCATGCACGTGACCACCCTGAGGCAGTATCCCTATAGCAACGGGTGTAAGCTCTTTCGCATAATGCGCGAAGTGGGCGAGCGCCGTTATAGCATGCCCGAGGGAATGCCCCGCCTTCCGCTCATGTATGGCTTGGTGACGGAAAAGCAGTAGGAATTTTCATGCAGCAATCAATTCCTGCTATTTGATTGAAAGATTAATTCATTACCGACGTAACTATTCACCCAGTCCGTCGGAATTCAAGTTTCGTATTGAGAAGGATATTACTGGCACATACGCTCGTCATGAGCGTTTGGATCGCATTGCTCGTTAAAAATTTTTATCTTCCTCTGCACTCCTATAGTAGGATAAAGTAGGAGTGAGTCATGGCTGTTGCTGGCAAGCCCGAAAACTACCTTGAGCACAGAGGTTCTGCCGATTCTACAGGATCCGGTAGAGAAACCGCGCGTGCAGACACCATTGCGCATAGAACCATCACCACGAAAGGCGTGGAGCAGGGCACGTCTGCGCTGGCCGAGCCTACTTTCTCCATTCGCTGGGGGACGGTGATTGACCGCTATACCATTATGGAATCCCTGGGAGCTGGCGCCATGGGCACAGTTTATGCCGCCCACGATCCCAAGCTCAACCGTCGTGTAGCCATCAAAGTTCTGCATAAGGGGCGTGCGACCATCGGCCGAGCCAAGCGGCGACTATGGCGAGAAGCACAGGCATTGGCCAAGCTATCCCATCCCAATGTTGTACAGGTTCACGATGTGGGGAAGCACCATGGTTTGGTCTTCATCGCGATGGAACTCGTGGCGGGAATGTCGTTGGACAAATGGAGTGGAGTCGGTGCCCATCCATACTGCAACCCGCATCTCGGCCCGCATCTCGACCCGCATCTCGACCCGCATCTCGACAACGACAACCAGCAACGCAGGCGGCCATGGCAAGAAATCTTGGCCGTGTATATTGATGCGGGCCGCGGCCTGCAAGCGGCTCATGCTTGCGGTTTAGTTCATCGCGATTTCAAACCATCGAACGTCATCATCGGCGACGATGGTCGGGCCCGGGTTGCCGATTTTGGCCTGGCGGGGGAGCTCGATTGCGACGACCTAGCGCCATCGCGGCCAAGGCCCAGCGTCCGCGCTTTCGCCAGCTCGGACGCCGTGATGAGCAGCCGGCTCACGGCCGCCGACGCAGTCGTGGGCACGCCGCTCTACATGGCGCCAGAACAGCACCTTGGCCCAGATGTGGGCCCCGCCGCCGATCAGTATAGCTTCTGCATCTCGCTTTATGAGAGCCTCTATGGTCATCGCCCGTTTGCAACCGACCACAACAAAGATGGCTTGCTTCAGATATGGGCAAAAAAGTTGCACGGACATGCCCCGCTCCCCCCCAGACGCACCGACGTTCCAGCCGCGGTGCACAAAGTAATCGCGCGAGGGCTATCGCTGGAGCCAACCGATCGCTTTCCCTCTATGGCTGCGCTGCTAGATGCACTGGATGTTACTTCGCTTGATGTTGCTCCGAGTGCTTGGCAGCATTCGGGGTCGCGTTTATGGCCCGAATCGAGGAGGGGGTGGCAAGCGTGGAGCGCATTTGCGGCATTCATATTCGCGGTTGTAGCGATGGCTGTCATCATGGCAGTCGTCCCTACCACAAACGATGAATCGCTGGCCCTGTGTAAGGACGAGGGGCGCGCATTCGCCGAGACGTGGCAGGCAGTGAAGCCGAGGATGAAACAGGCATTCATGGCCACGTCGATGTCTAAAGCGGCCGATAAAGCCGTAGTTCATCAGCGAGTCGAGCGCATTCTCGATGATTACGTCAACAAATGGGTGCGGACAAATGACAGCGTCTGCCAAAGTCTAACGTCGTCAGTGAGGCTCGATGACGACGCGCTCCGCAGCAAGAAGCAATGCCTATTTGAGAGAAAGTATCGCTTCCAAGAACAGCTGGCATTCTTTATCGACCACCCCGACGCCGAAGTAATCGAGCGCTCGGTATGGGCATCATCGCGCCTGCCTCCGGCTGAGACCTGCCGTGATATCCCTCCGCTCGCCACTCCTACCACGCTGCCCGCGGATGCCGAGGAGCAGTTACACATTCGCCAGATGTATCGCGATTTGGCCCGAGTTGCTGCCCGCTTTGAGAGTGGCAAATACTTTGAGGCTAAACCGATCGCGCAAATGGTGGTGACCGCTAGCGCCAGCATCGATTATCCGCCCGTGCGCGCACGGGCCCTTCTGTGGTCTGGAAGATTGCGAGAGGAACTCGGCGATTATAGTGGCGCCGATGTGGATTATCAAAAGGCGCTCGACACCGCCGTCGCTATCGCCGACGATCAGTTATTGGCTCTGCTTTGGGTCGGGCGCATTAATTTACTCAGTACCAAGCTGGACCGATACGAGCAGGCCAGAGAATTGATGCACGCGGCCAAGAGTGCAGTGATCAGAGCCCGAGATCCTTATCTGGACGGCAGCCTACGTACAGCCTTCGGCTTCATCGCGATGGCGGCTGGGGATTATCAACAGGCCCTTACCCATCATACAAACGCACTCTCGATCTACCGGCGTCATTTGGCTGCCGATCATCCCTCGTTGGCCTGGGCTGAACAGAATCTCGGTCGGGCGTACTTAGACCGGCAGCAGTACAGCGATGCGCGTCTCCACCTAGAACGCGCCGTATTCTTATGGCGTCGCATTTTTGGTCCCACGCACATCAACTTAGGCCACCCACTGACCAGCTTGGGTTTGGTGTACTGGAAACTCGGTGAGCTGAAGCGGGCCCAAAAAGTACTCGAACTCGCAGTTTCTATCCGCGAGACGGCCTTGGGTAACCACCATCCACAGCTAGCACATTCGCTGAGCAATCTCGGTTTGGTCTTATACGATCTGCAACACTATGAAAAAGCGAAATATTTGATCACGCGGGCCATTATCATCCAGGAAGCCTCCTTGGGGCCGCAGCACAGTCACCTCGGCTGGCCACTCATCAATTTGGGCCTGGTGTTTGAAGGCAGTGGTGACTATCGACAAGCCACAGCCCAGTTCCGCCGTGCCATTGAAATTTGGCAAGCAGCCCATGGTCCTGGATACAGTGCCCTTGGACATGCATACACCAACTTGGCTTCGTCACTCGCCGAGCTCGGCGAGCATGCGGAAGCCCAGACCTACTACCAGCGAGCGATCGCCATGTGGCATTCTCCAACGGATCCGGGTCATCACAATTTGAATTTGCCATTTCAGGGGATGTACGAGCTAATGACGCGTTTGGGCAAAGTCCAAGAAGCACAAATATATGCCGCCCGCATTAAACAACTCCAGTAGTAGAACTACGGGCCCACGAACGACAAACTCAATCGCTCTCGGCCGCGCCCCTCAAGCGGCGTTCGCTCTTCTTCAACTGCAACTGCACGGGATTATCTGTTCCCTGCTTATTTCTGCCGACGACTGAGCTCTCGCAGTCGCTCAAGGAGCGCACGACTGGCTTCAGGGTCACGCAATACTGCGCGTATATCGGCGCGCGCAATGCTCTCGCCATCATCGCCGCCGACTGTATCGCGCATATAGTCCAGCACCCGCATGAGCTCAGCCACTGGCGCAGAATCGGACTCAAAGGCCCGAATCCGCGCGTCGTCATGGGACGACAGGGACGACATTGGCGGCGGTGGCGGAGCGTGCCGATGTGCGGGCGCACGCCAGCGACCGGGCGGCCTGCGCCCCACGTGCAATGGACGACCATCCCGCGTTGTCGAAGCGTCGACCGGCAGCCATCGCGGCCCCGCCTCAGTGGGCAAAAGCGCCATTGCCCACATGTGATCGGGTTCGTCGATATAGCCCCGATCAAACGTCCACCCCGTGGCCACAGCCGCCGGAACCTCCACCCGGCGCAGCATTTCGCACGCCAATGCATTGAGTTCGTAACACACCCCACGGCCCAAGTAGCGGTGATCGCCGCCCGCATGCAGCACGGCCACGTGGGCGTTGGAGCGACCGCGACTGCGCTTTTCCAACCACTGCGCCACCTGCGGCGACTCGAGATAGGACGGGTCGTAATAGTAGCGTCGGCGGATAAAGTCGCGCACGCCCAATGCGCGATCGAGCATGATGGGGACCTCGGCGCGGAGGTGCTCGACGAAATCCAATACCTCGCCGGGCAGTTCATCATCGACCACCGCGCGAGCGAGCAGAATATCGGCCATATCTCCCGCATCGTCGCGGGCACTGTCACCCTCGCGCCGGCTATATTCGGGCGCTTGCGGCATGTGTACGGTATATTCGACTTCGCCGTCATCTTCGGCCACCACCACGGTGGCGCCACTGCGCGCTTGGATCACCCGCATCGCCATCTGTGCTTGCACATCGCGTACGCGACCGAAAAGCGGTACCGGCAATAGTACTTCTCCCACCGGGATGCGCCCGCGTACACGTACCCAATGGCGACCTTCGCCCGCCGTTGCCTCGCCCCCTTGACGCCATGCGGGATCTACGTTCGCTTCAAGCCAGCGTTGTCCCGCACTTTGAAAGCGCGCAGCAATTGTCTGTGGACCGTACACATAGGGCAGCGGCAATACCCGCGGCACGTAGGCCAGTCCGTAACTGGCGGCCTCGCGCCGGCTGTCGAGCCATGGTCGGTGATCGCCGTGGATTTGTGCGCCAATGCCCCAGCGAGGTCGAAACCAAGACCGCTGATCGGGGGCCGCGTCAGCGCCTTCGCCCCCGCCCCCACTGTGTCCGGATGCGTCTCTCGATAAAGGCGAGCTCCGTCGTGCAGAAGCACCGGCATTGCCGGTCCCAGGTGAAGGCGCAGATCGAGGTGGACGGGCGCCACTGCCGCTTCGGCGCGGTGGCGGCCGCTCAGTGCCAGTCTCGGTCTCTGGCTCGCGGCGCTCCCGCCGCTGTCCGTCTTCGCGCTCGGGGTTTGCCGATATCGGTGGATCTTCACTGCCGCGCAGCCATTTGCGCATACGCATGAGTAGACCGCCGGACTTGTCGGGCAATGTTTCGGCCGTTTGTACCTGGTCGGGCAATGCGGCATCGCCGCCGCTGTCATCATCGCCCGGCTTCCTTGTGGTATCGCGGTGGGCGCGATGCTGCTCATCTTCATCGATACCTGTGTGCTGTTGCCGCCGAGCCGCACGCTCTTCGTCGCGTTTGCGCCGCCTGCGTTCGGCCCGCGATAAGGGGCGCGACTGTTCGTCACTGCCACCTTCACTGCCGTCGCCACCGTCGCCACCGGCTCTGTCCTCGACACCGGCCGCAGTCCGACGGTCCCGGCGCCGCGGCAGTTCATCGATCTCGTCGCGATCTCTGCCGCCCGACAATGTGTCGGCCGCCGCAGCGGGTCCGCTCGCCAATGCACCGCGGACGCCGTAGTGGGCCAAGAGCGTCCGCAAACGGTCGTCGCCGCTTACACCGCCGCTTACACCGCCGCTTACACCGCCGCTTACACCGCCGCTTACACCGCCGCTTACACCGCCGCTTACACCGTCTGGCATCACCGGCTGCAGCGACTCAGGCGCCGTTGATGCATCGGACGGCAATTGCCAACATAGCCGCTCATCTGGCGCCACGCACAGCGCCGATCGGCCGGCACCATCGACACACGCCAGCGGCAGGCGCTCGGGCATTGCACCACCCGCGTGGGCCAAGACGTCCAGGCATCGCGGCAAAGTCTCCATGAGCGAGGGTTCCCGCGCCAACACCGCATCGGCACCAAGGCTGTCGATATCGGCGATGAGTTCGGCGGCGTAGTGCACGATCTCGCGTTTACTCGGACGAGCAGAAATTTTTAGTGCCGCAGCGAGCGCGGGATAATCTTCCCCTTCCGTCCAGTCGCCCCGGCGATGGCCGAATAGCCGCGTAGCGCCCTCACGCACCACCTCATGGGCCGTACGGGCTCGATCGCCATCGTCGCGCAACCAGCGCCGATCGGCCAATGCCTCGCGCACAGCGCCCGGCTGCAGATGACCACGAGCCAGCGCGCCCTCAAGCCAGGAGAGCGTAGCACTGCCGGGAAACTGTCCCAATGCCAGGAGGGCGTCGATCTGAGCGACGACATCGGCCAACGCAGCTTGTTCCACACGGCGAAAGGGCACCCAAGACACCACGTCTGCAGATACGGTATGGGTCCACTCGGGATGGGGATAGAGCTCGGCGGCATGACCGACCAATTGCGGCGCATCGCTCTGGGGCCAATATAACTGCGCCGGCGCGCGCAATGTCCCAGTGCCATCGGGGATCCAGCGCCGCTTTGACAGCGCCAACTCCTCGCGCAATCGCGGCTCTCGCTGGGCCCAACGGACAATATAGCGGGCCAGGGCTACACGCGCGGCACTGCCGGGTATCAGGCGGTCGTCGTCGCCCCGCTCTGGCGCGTCGCTCGGTTGATTTCTTCGCGTGTTTGCCGCTCCAGAGCTAGGCGACGCTCCAGCCTGGTCATCGCGTGCGTTGTCTTGCGCATTATCGACGAGGCGCACCAGCCGCTCGACAGACAGTCGATCTGAGGCACCAGCATGGACGATAAGAACGCGTACGGCTTCATCGCGATAGTTGGACGAGACTCGTTCTGGCGGTGACGCCATCGCCTGAGAGAGGAGCGTCCAGTCTTCTGGCGCCGCTGCCAATAGGGTGCGTGGGCGGGCAAAACCGCCGCCTTCGCGCGCCACCCGCAATCGCTTGCGCAGCTTGAATCGGCGCACCATACGCTCGATCTCTACCGCGGGGCGTTCGCCCACACGCAGGCTCCGTGCCATCACCTGGAGAATATCCGCCGCACGGTCTCCATCGCCAGTACGGACTGCCTGATCGTGGCCGTCGAGTAAGTGATTCATCAGGCGACCGATCTGCTCTTCCCCCGGGGCAAAGTGACGTCGCAACCAACCGACTAAGCCAGCGGGCACTTCTTCCGCCACGTTCCAATCTATGCCCAAATCGGGCAATGAAGGATCGAACATAAGGTCGCGCACTGCGCGCAGGTGGCCGCCGCTGGAGGCGAATATGGCCGATCGGGCGAGCAAGCCGCGCAATTGCTCGTCGGCCAAAATCTCCCCACCATGATCGCTCATCCAACGGTAGAGAGCCTGTCGCAAATCGGGGTCGCGCAGCCGCGGATGGTGGTCAATGTCCATTGCTCGGGCTGCGTCCTCGGAGATTTCACTCCACAGTCGGCGCAGAGAGCATGCGGGCGCCAGCTCAGCGCCCACCAAGTCTGCCCAAACAGGATCGGCCAACGTGTCATGCACCGGTAAGCCACGCACAATCACGGCGAGGTCGGGGGACGCAGCATGGCGCATGCCCGTCACCAGGCGGCCAGCAGCATCCACTGCCAAAAATTGCCGCGCATCCGATGCTTTTTTATGGCCATTATCGCGACCTCGGGCCATGGCTTGGCTCAAGGTGGCCACGCGCGCTACCTCCCCGAGTAGAGGCACTTGGGCGGCGAGAAGCTCGCCAATCCGCGCCACTTGACCCACGATTGCGTCCAGAATCACCTGCGGTGCGGCAAAGGCAAAGGGCGGCGTAAGCAGATCGGCGTCGCCATTGGCCGCGGGATCGAGCAAGGCGTATGTTCGCATCGACGACAGCTCCCGTAGCCACAGCGCTGTATCGTCACGATCGTCACCACCTGTATCGCCAGCGCTGCCAGATGCGGCCCCGGCTACTGGTTCATTTAGTAGCGCAATGAGTTCCGACGACCGCACCAATCTCGCCGAAGGCCAACACGCAACCGACGACGTTTCAGCACTCGTTGTCGTTTCAATGCCCTTTGGCGGCCAAATGGGCAACTGGTGCAGGCGTCCCGAAAATCCATGATTGACCGCAAGCGTGCGCAAAGACTGTGCGGAAGTCGCCAACGCGGCCCGCGCTGCACGGGCCGCGACCGGCGTAGACATCGCCGCGTCGCGCTCTATGACGGTGACGAGATCGGCCACAGTAGCGACGTCGATCTCGGCGGCACGAAAAAAATCGCCGAGGATCGATTCGTCTTCGCTATCTAACAGCGGCCGCGAAGCATGGGTGAGGGCCGCCCGCATCGGCCCAACAGCGCGCCAACAACCGCCATCACCGGATGCTGGCGCTGGACGCCACGCCGACCACGCCCGCACCGGCTGCAGTGTCCCGTCGCTGGCCAAAAAAATCGGCGCGGCAGCCGCTTGCGCCAGACGTCGGTTGGGGAGCACGCGCGCGGCAGCACGCAATGCTTGTAGAATCACCGCCCGCGAGGGCGCGTCAGTGAAACCGCGGGTTAGGTCATCGATGAATACGTCGTAGTCACTGGCTTTGACGTGATCGGTTAGCCTCAGTGCGGTGGCGACAGCCAGAGAGGAGTGGGCGCCGTCCTCGTCGATAAAGGCGCTTCGGTCCCAGCCTTGGTAGAGCTGCTGTAATACGGGATCGCGCGGGCGCAATCGCAGCGCGCTGAGTGGCGCGCGGGTGCGAACACCGTCTTTATCAGGCTCGCTCAGCCATATCGCGGCCGCCGCAAGTGCATGCCTTTTTGCTGGCGAAAGGCTGGCACCGTGCGCCACCAAGTAGCCATATGCACCAATAAGAGCACCATCGTCATGGGCGACCTGAGCGGCAAACGCCGTCTGCGACAGCGCCCCATCCCCATCGCCCAGCAATGCTTGCACAACATCATCGGCTCCCACTGGCGTCACACCGATGTGGGCGATAAACGCTTGCTCGGCCACGTCGCTGGCGAGCCACGGCGCCGATGGTATAAGGGTCGTAATTGCCTCATCGGCGGCGATCAGCGCCACAGGCGTTTTGCCATCAGAGCGCAGCGGCAAGAGCCCTACACGCTGTGAGGTTGATGCGACAGGAAAGATCGGCGCTCGGGCAACGTGATGATACAGCTTAGGGGTTACGTCATCACGTACGTGTTCCAGCGCAGCGTGCAGGGCTCTTGCTCGCACATCGTTCACGGCGATGGTGCCATCTTGCATTCGGACAAACATCTGCGTCAATGCGGCTGAGTTTGCCACCAGAAAGCGCAAGATCTGTATCGCCGCGCGCTCGCTGGCATTCTCTTCAGATTGTAATGAATCAGCAAAGAGTATCGTCGCGAGCTCTGGCACGCATAAATCGTCGACCAGGTCTTGGGCCCGCAGACGGCGTACACCCAGGGCTTGCCACAAGCGCTCGATCTCGGGACTCGCCACCACATCGAGATCTTCGCTCATCAGCGGTCGTGCCCGACCATAGATGGCGCGCAACTCAGGTCCAGCACGAACGATCTCTTTGGGACTGTGCAGTGAAAGCGCGCCACCTTGGCCGGTGTCGGCGATGATGGCGACGTCGGCCAGCTCACCCAGCGCCGCATGGTCGACAGCGCGCGCGAGAGCCTTGAGGAGACGCTCGTACGGATGCGTGTCTCTGCGGCGCTCACTCACCGAGCTCGCTGTCGCGGCATACGATTGAGCAATGGGCACCAGCCAAGCGGCATCACGTACCAGGAGCGCAATCAAGTCTGCGGTATGAAAACTTCTCGCCCCGAGATACTTGACCAGCTGGCGTCCGCGCGGCGACAGCGGCGTCAACGCCCGGCCACCGTCGGCGTATAATGTCACACTGGCGAGAACGTCGACGAGGTCGGCATCGGCCACGTAGACCGCATTCAGGGGAGTGAGCAACGCACCACCGGCGCCGGGTAGACAAGCGACCTCGTGTAACGCTTCTCGGGCACTATCGGCCAACGCGCGATAGCTGGGATGGCTCAATTCATCCGGCAGTGGCAGGACTTGCAACAGGGCTTGGGCCGTGCGGCCGAGCTCGCCGACGGTAGCACGACGCAAAACAGTGCGTACCGTATCGGCCAGCAAGGTGCCAGCCTGGACGAGAAGCCAGCGATTGTACGCGCCGTCCAAGTC
>JAAUYH010208261.1_pt1 | contig 15257 bp, 4 predicted proteins | sample 7278061 | NCBI WGS metagenome assembly JAAUYH01 (sample SAMN14350203, study PRJNA611818) | marine sediment metagenome | isolation source: surface marine sediment (0.6m) | place: French Polynesia: Moorea | collected 2018-08
CCTCAAAGAGTGGCAAGATCTTCCACCACACGAAATTTTGCAGCATCTTCTAGAAGTTAGTCATACTAGACAAACCGATCTAGTGGGAATTATTAGTCCCTCAAAAGGATTGATTTCGGCAATTGTTAATGGCAAACGAGCAATTAGCAAGGAACAAGCTAAAAAGTTAGGAGAATACTTCAAAATTTCCCCAAGCTTGTTTATTTGATCAAATTAAGCTGGCGATCGCAATAATAATAATAACTGCAAGAATGAAACAGAAAAGCGAGCCTGCGATCGCATTCCTGAAAACTCAGACTGACTTAAAAACCTTGAAAACCCATAATGCGGTTTAAAATCAACTCTAAGGTTAAAATAGCAATAAAAATAAAGGTCTGAAATTAAACGCGCTCTCATCTAATCAAAGAGAGATCGCCGCTTGCATTCACTTCAAGCGATCTTACTCAATTAAATAGCGATCGCACTTTCTGCTCACGACAAGAGATCGCACGACCTAAGTTGAATGAGATAGTCACTAAACTATAATGGTTTTAGAAATAAAGGTTTTGTTATGAAAAAAGTTAATGTTACTCAAGTTCAAGACTCTTTTGATAGTTTTCTCAACTTTATTGATCAAGAGCAAATTGTCATTGAAAAGGAAGGAAAAGCAATTGCAACTCTGATTAATTATGAAGAATGGAAACGATTAAAAAGATTAGAAAAGGAACTTATGGATGAAGATGAGGAAGACTTTGACACGGTAGAAGAAGTTATTGCTGAATATAATCAAATTCATGGAACAGAATTTACAGTAGAGAATTTAACAAATGACTGATTCTAAAGCATATAATCTGTGGAATTCTGATCTTTCAATCTTCTTCTGATAAAGCTTATAAAAAAGCCCGGAGTATAGGAAAGATTTTATTTTCAGAGAGTAGTTTTCAAGAATTAGAAGAAATTTTAAAGCGTCCTAAATTTAATAAATATGTATCTTTAGAAAGTCGGAATCAATTCATTACCAAGTTCAAACTCGAATCAGAACAAATTACTATTACTGAAAAGATTATTATTTGTCGAGATCCTAAAGATAATAAATTTTTAGAATTAGCTGTTAACGGGAATGCTAATTTTATTATTACTGGCGACCAAGATTTATTAGTTTTAAATCCTTTTCGAGGGATTAAAATTATTACGGTTAATGAATTTCTCAAGTCTAATTAATTTACTAGAAAAAAACTTGGGAGTATCGCTATTATAAGTGATCGCGCTTTTCAATACCTTGCTCAACAGCGATCGCAGTAAACCAAATAGAGAGTGCATCTCCCATTCACAAAAAGCGATCGCAATCTAACTTCAGCTTTGAGATTAAACACGATCACACCCAATAAAATAGCAATCGCCCGATGCAAATTCTTGGTCAACAGCGATCGCATCTGACAAAACCTTAATAAAAAGCGATCGCATCTTCCGTTCACTACAAGCGATCGCACCCTAACTTTGGCTCTGAAATTCAACGCAATCGCCCCTTCCATTCACCACAAGAGATCGCCCTATTTCACAACTTAAGAATCAGCTACACATCCTTAGCTTTGATGATCCAATTGACGTAAATGTTCTTGGGTCGGGTTTCTTTGCCACCTGTTGCATTAGTATTGTCATTATGTTGACCACCTGCGACGTTAGCTTGTGTTGGAGCTGCACAAATGAAAGTGTTTCCGTTGTAATCTGCCTCGCTCCAGTACCATGGTGGTGTACGGAAAGGATGACTATGACCCTTGTATTCATCCTCCTGAAGCGAACCAACTCGATCTCCTGTATTTCCACCAGCAACGGAAGCGGAACGAGAATTAGCATCAGGATCTCTTCCTGTTCCATCATCTACACCTCGGACAAAGCGTCCGCGCAAATCGGGAACCTTAAAACGCCGAGCCATTGAGGGGCTTCCATAATAAACACCAATTGTGTTTTCCAGTTCTGGATACTCTTCCTCTGAATATTCTTCTCCATCACAGATAAGCCAACCTTGACGAGCTAATTCTCCTCTAGCGTTACCATCAACTAAGCCTGCGTAGGCTAGTATCGTTCCAATTGGTACTGTCATGATTGAAAATTCTCCTTTGTTTGATTTGAGGGTTTACTTGATAGTTCAATCCTTTTTCATAGGACAAAAAATAAGGGTTTGATATTTCTTGTTATGGGGGACGTATAGATCGGTTTTGATTGCGAATTTTCATAATTTCAGAGTCTCCTTTGTTTGGTTAAAGTGTTGATTTGATAATTCGCTCCCCATTCAAGAACAGGAAATTGCGATCAAAGTTGAGCAGATGAGTAGTGGAGAGTCAGGCACTTGTTTGGTCAATATCAAGAAACATTTTGTTTTTTTCAATGCATCGTTATAGTTTGTTTTGGTACGTTACGCTGTCGCTAACGCACCCTACAAGAGCTGCGATCGCAATATCAGGGAGCATATTTTCCTGCTCCCATCTTCTGCCACCAAAAATGCAAGGTTCTAGGAGTTCGAGCGTAAAGAGGAACTTTGAATCCCATCGCACTCAGCGTATCTACCACATGCGAGGTACAACTATTAGTCAGGTAATTATAATTACCTAAATTTCTGCCTATCTTATTAGAAATTGAGTCTAAACCTCTTTTCGCTGTTTCTGTAGTGACATTTAATGTAAACAAACGACCCATTTGAGCATCGAAGACTCTGGAAGCTGTAAGGCCATTTAGACCAGTTCTGTCTATACTAGCCTGAGATGTAATTTCAGCTATGAAAGTTGTATCACCAACTTGCTGGTAACCCCCCGTTCTTCTTGGTGTCATTTTTCTCAATATTGATGGTGCTGGGTTGACATTTTGTTCAAAAGTTCTCATACCGCGACGATAGCTGTTACCAATTCGTCCGTTGATGCTAATCACATTATGACCAAAACCAGAACTTTGGCCTATTTGATTGAGTCCTATTCCTACAGGAGTATCTGCATTAGCCTGATTCAATATTCTACGATTATTCAATGCTCCCCCTCTTCCTAACGAACCGCCAATAGCACCTCCTATCAAACCTCCCACAAACCCAGCCAAAAGGCTATTACCAGTTATAGCACTCTCAGCAAGACCTTCAAGCCCTCCGAAAACCGTTTCTGTTGCAAATGCTTTGGCCGTTGATAATCCAGCCGTTGCTAATCCTACACCTCCTCCTATCAAACCAAAACCAGCACCTAATCCAGTCGACGTACCCCACTCTGAAAGCTCCCAATTGTCGGTATGGGTTGCACTATATGTTGCACTTGATACTCCCGCACCAATGAGTGCGCCACCTACGACTGTACCTGCACCTGCGGTAACGATGGTCAAAGCAACTCCTCCTATGATCGTAGCTATTCCGCCAAAAAATCCTCCAATCGCAGCCCATGACCACATTCCAGTAGGATCGTAAAAGAGGATAGGATTGTTACCAGCAAATATGTAGGGACTCGCAAACTGTCCTGCGGGATCTGTTGCATAAAATCGCCTCAAACGCGGATCATAAATTCGCGCCCGATAATTATACAGTCCTAACTCCGTATCAAATTCTTGTCCCGTATAGCGATAACTAATAATCTCTGGATTTCCGTAAGCAGTCCCCATCAAATCCCCAAAAGGCAGATAATCAAAGGCAGCAATGACTGTTCCTACTTCATTAACTACCACACGAGTTGAACCCAGATGATCTTTGAGTATGGTGTAAACCTTGCCATCTTTTACCAGTGCGAGTAACCCACCTAAACCATAGATATACTGTACTGATCGCTCACTCATTTCCAATAGGGGATAATCATTCAAACCATGAACGTATAACTTCTTTGCGGTTTGATTCCCTGAACTATCCTGAGACGTTTTCAAGACTCGCTGATCTCCCCCGTCATACTTAAAGGAAACGGAGGTTTCTCCTTCCAGCTGTACCTTAGTGGTTAACTGACTGATGGGGTCATAATCAATGTTAGTAATCTGGCGATGGGAAGCACTTCTAACATTCCCATTGGCATCATAGCTATAGTTTTGAGGTTCACTGTCATTACTAACCCCGTTTACCTTATCCGTATTCTCGATATATTCATACTCATTAATACTGTCACTCCGTTTCAAGGTTTCAATATTGCCATTAATATCATAAGTTGTTGGTTGATCAACTCCTAAACTCGCTTGCTCATTTTGGGGATTTTGGGCAACCTCTAACCGTCCTAACTTATCGTACTGATACTGATAGTCATAACTTTGGGGGGCATTCTCCCATGTCCCATAATTGATAGTATTTTGAGCAATATTCCCGTTGTAATATCCTGAATCTTGATAACCACCCTCTGTATAAGTAAGAGATTGTTCTATCACTAGGGAGTTATTTACTTCGTGACCAATGCGGGTTGGCCAACCAGGAGAATTATAGTTAAGATTGCCTTGTATTCCCCCATTATTTAAGTTAGTGGTTGCCAAACTGCCATCAGCATTGTAAGTATAACTAGCAAACCGTTGAGTATTTTGGGGTGTTCCGATAGCAATCGTTTCTCCCAAACTGTTATAGCTGTAAACCACTTCAGGAATACTATTACTGTCATCAGGATAGTGAACTTTGATCACATTGCCCAGATTATCGTATTCATAGCGAACCGTTTGCGCTGCATATCCCGTCACCGTCAGGGTTTTACTTGCTACATTTCCCAACTCGTCATAATCATATACCTCTTCAACATCGGTGTTGCCGTCCCCTTGATTACTACTCAAAACCTTCCATAAACGACCAATTAAATCAGGGTTTGAACCATCCCCATCATAAATAGAACGTTTACGCCAGTTACCTTGTTGGGGATAATTAGGGTTAGTATCCGCTTCTTCCTGTAAGGTAGCACTCTCGGTTTCCCAATCTCCCGAAAACCAACCTGACTCAATTAAACGTCCGATGACATCATATTTCTGATAGAGAATGATTCCCGATGCTAACCCCTCTGCATCCACCATAAACCGAGGACGACCTGTCTTATCATAGATATACCGTGTCGTTCCTGAATCTGGGTTCGTTTGACTGGTCATTTGTCCCAAGAAATCGTATTCCATCGTGATTTCCCAAGCGTCGGGTTGGGAACCTTCAGGAGGGACAAACTGATTAGGAAGCAATACTTTAACCAGATTTCCCGCCACATCATAAACACTGCGAGTAGTTTGATAAACATCACTTCCTTCTTCTATAGGGCCAGCTTTTTGCGCTAAAGTCTGTCCTAATTGATCTCGAAGGGTATAAACAGGCGTTCCGTCCGCATCTGTTACCTTATCCACTAAATATTGTCCCGACGGATAGTTATCTTCTGCAAAAAATCCTTGGATATTTGTGCCATACTCACGGGTGACAATATGGGTATTACCATTACCAATAGCAAACGCTTTCCCTGGTATTCCTTGTCGAATGGGACGACTCAAGGGTGACGTTTCATATACCGTCCTGCTGTAAGGATAACCTTCATCTTCAAGATAATAATCAGCAACTTCTCCCGTTAAAATACCAGACTCCCAATTTATACTCTCAACAAATGCTTGCCGATAACCAAAGATAGTATTATCAAACTTTGCTGTTTTAGTTGCTATGGCGGGACGATCTAAGACATCATAAACCGTTTCAGTTACCAGACAGTTGGTTTCTTCTAATGCTTGGGTTTGTCGTTCTTTTCCTGCACCATCAGTATAGGTAATGCCAATTTGGGGATTTTTGAAGGTAACAATATTAGAAAAACTAACTCGATCAGCAGTAAATATTTCAAGCGCACCAGTAATATTATCTTCTATGGTTTGAGCAAAGATTTGTTGACCATCAGCATAGAATAAAACGGTATTATTGGCAGCCACTAATAACCATTCATGGGGCATTGAACCTGTATGATTAACTTGAGAAGATGCACCATTAAGAGTTAAACTCCAACCCTGATTTTGTGTCCAAGTTACCGTTAATTGATTACCAATGCGAATACCTAACGGTTGTTCTGATATATCTGAAGCATGAACTGATAACCTTAACCCATAGTTACTAAAAGATGCCGTAGACTGATAAATAATGCTGTCTAAGGTATTTCCAGTATGAACTAAAGCACTATTTTCTACTTGCCAATTATTAGGTTGAGATGATTGCCAATCTTGTCGCCATTTTTCCCCATTAATAAAGTTAGCATAGACACCTCCTGATGCTGCTGCAATACTGAGAATACTGTTGGGTTTATCTGGAGGAAAGACATAATTTGCATCATCATTTCCTTGTCGAGTTAAATAGGATGTGGTAACACCGTTAACTGTCTCAGCAAGTCCAATCTCTGCTACTTGACGTTGGAAAGAATCATAGAAATTACGCACCGTATCGCCAGCATTTCCTAATTGTGCAGTAACAAGTTTATATTTGGGTTGATAAACATTTCCTTGGAAACCACCCATCAACGGAACAAAGCAAATATCATCAATCAAAAGAGATGTAGAGGCTTTTTGATTAGATATCTCTAGTCCTAACTGTGTTCCCTGAATTTGATTAGGATTAATCGTATAGTGCCAATATGTCCATTTGTTATCAGTGGATTCAATTGGCACAGCAATAGGTTGTCCCACTGGGTTACTATCATTGTAAAATTGGAGCCTAACTGACCCTTGTCCCCCATCTGTTGCAAACCCTGTTTCTGTTTTAATCCAAGCAGAAACAATATAGAATTGGTTCGTATTGGTTATCGTCAGAAGTGCTTGTTTCGTGAGAGTAACATTATGGTTAAGTTGCAAACTAGAAACACCTGTATGAGCATCCCCTGTGACAATTAAATCAGTTATATTTCCTTGATTTACCCTCCAATCACTAAGATTTTCGTAAGCTTCAAACCCTGTATAACTTGCTTCTTCAACAGTCGCATTACCAAACTGAGCAATAGGATAAAATTGCTTATTATCTAATAGAATTGAACTGTGAATTCCATCAACATCAACTGAATCCTGTATCACTCCATTTGAAGTCCGAGAAATTACTTCTGAAATTTTCAACCAATCGGTTATATTTGGTTCACTTTGACTATTCCATTGATCAAAAATAGCAGTTTCCTTAAGTCCTTGATAACTTCTGTATAACCCCCATTTTCCTTCTCCCCAATCTTTCCAAGTAGAAACAGCAATAGCAGTAGTTTTATTATTAGTTTTGCTAACAGTTTGGACAACAGGAGTCAGGATATTTTGTTGTTTCAATCCATCATACTTTTCCCAACCATAAACAGAAGTTTGTGTCAGTATTTCCTCTTCACCCAAACTATTGTAATTTTTACTTGTCTGTGTTTTTAAGAATCCCGTTGCCGAGTCATATTCATATTCAACCTCTTTTTTAACTCCCACATACGAGGCATTGACCTTAGAGTCTATGCTACTAATTTCCTTGCCATAAATAATACTTTCCTCCCGTTTTTGTTGAATATAAAAACCATATAAATTGACATTTCTGGACTCTCCTAATCGCTGTCTTTCAGTTGCGATGTCATATTCCACAGTTTGGCGGGTTAATTCATCACCTGTGGCATTATAGGCTTTCTGTTGATACAGAGAACCATGCAACAAGCTGTAGTAATAAGGAGGTATTCCTTGAAAATCCTTAAACCCTAAACCGTCTGCTGAAAGTCCATTAAAAAAAAGATGTTCAGTCTTCCCAAAAGGCGTTAATCGCGAATTTTCACTACCTTGAATCACCGTAACAGAAGAATATTCAGTAACTATTCCTTGAACACTAATAGCTATCTTGCTTGTATCATAATCATAGCTAGTCTGACTTTCTTGATATCCATCATTAATAGTTACTTTAAACACAGGAAAATCATTAACATTTCCTTTGATTTTTTGATCAAAAACATAATATAAATTTAAGTTAGAAGCTCGATCAAAATTGTTTCCTTTGTATGTAACAAAAGCATTAAATCCAGCTAAGTTTGTTCCCGATTTTCCCTTGCTGCTTTCGTTATCAACATAAATCCTTTCTGAAAGAAATTCGGTATTAACAACCTTGCCATTTTTTAAGAAAAATATCTGAGCCTGTCCATCATTCGTCTCGCAAGCAATATAAAAAGGAGCACGATTAATAATGCTATCTGGCTTAATCCCAGATGGAATTGATTGCCGATCTTTATTGAGTTGTCCTTGATTATTTCTGTGAAAAATTGCGTTTCCAATCGTGACAAAATCACCACTGACAGTAGGTTGGTATTCATCTCTTGACCAGGAACCCTGTATATTAGAATTTTTCCAGCGATCTTGGTAAGGATCGTAAGCTTTTATATCACTGGAACTGGAACTTGAGGCAATGGCTAAATCAGAACCATAAGCAAATTTATTCTCTCCACTAGCAACTCTTAGATTACTCTCTTTCCACTCGCTGCCATTGTATCGCCAAAGATGTCCAACATTTGCCACTAAGCTACTATTAGCTACAGAATAAGCAAAAGGTTGTTTTGTATCTTGAGGTACGCTGTAAGAATTCCTCAGAGGTGAAGTGATGTTAAAGTCAGCATTCCATTGATAGACTCGCACTTCATAGTCAATATTGTTGCCAAAGGCTTTAATAAAGGTTGCTGTGGCGAAGTTGTTACCTAAAGACCAATTGAGATAGGGATTACCTTTCTGGTCTGCTTCAACTCGACTAATACTTCCAATGGCTTCTCTAGTCCATTGTTTGTTAATTTCATCTAGGTAATATAACGCTAATTCACTGTCTTTAGAAGCAGAATCATAGATACCTATGGTGAAATAATTACCCAAAGCAGCTAAAGCATAATTACCTTTACTTATAGTTGTACTTTTATCATCCCAACTCTTTAACTGCTGATTCCATACATAGCGACCTAATTCTCTCCCACCAGAAGCGCAAGCAACTACAAAATCACTGCCAACAGCCAGGTGGGTTGGCACATCACTTGAAGCTAAATTTAAAGAGTAATTTTCATAAACCCATTGTCCAAATCGTCCCATTTCCTGATGAAATAGATAAACATTCATTTGGGAATTTGCCTTGAAACTTAGGGCAAAGAAATCAGATTGAGTTATTACCTGCAAACTCTCAAGATCTAGCTTAAAATTAAATCCTCCACTACTTGGTTGATAACTGATCCAATTACCATTCCAGCTATATACTTTGACATCCAAATTTCCCCGACTATCATCATAATAAGCAACAACAACATAATCTCCACCGAACCAAACACGAGGTTTTCCGTTACCAGAGATATTGGTTTTATGAGATGTCCCAACTAGATTTTCTTTTTCATAACTAAAAGTAGCAATACCACCAGCAGGATAGGTAATGTCCTTTAATGCGCCCCGATGAATATTTTCGTTTATATCCGCGCTTTCGGTGTAATACTCAAACTTATAACCAGGTAAATACTCTCCCGCTGCATTTTTCTGGGTTATCCCTGTTAGATAACGCTTATAGAAAGCTGCATTATTAAAATCAATTAAGGAAACATTATTTAACTCATAATCAAACTGAAGAGAAAATAACAGTGATTCGGATTCTTCTTGTCTTACTTCAATGGAGTCAAGAAACTCAGTTTCGTACCTATCTTGATAAGCATTAAGGTTTGATTGCCCAGTATATTCATGAGGAATCTGATACTCCCTTATTTGCTCATCATACCGTTTCTCTTTATAGATCAAAGTAACAGTACGCCCATCTATAGCGGTAATTCTTTTTAGGTAACAAGCCCTGGTATATTTATAACCACCTCTGCCAATTTGTTCTAGATCGACTTCGTACTCAAAAGTGACCTTTTCGCCCCAAGGATTGCGGATTTCTGCTAAATTCCAAGCCTGTGCAAAAGGTTCCTGTTCTGACGTAATGATACTACTGTCAATCCAGTTGCCATTCCTACCACCCCATTTCACGCCCCATTGAAGGTACGGGTTATTTTCTGGTAAGTTGTCTTTCTTCCCTCCATATATCTGTTTCACCCCATTTTCCTTAACAATTTCCCATCTTTCTTCTCGCGGGTAGTAGCGGATGTCCCAAGGTTTATAGTCTTCCGTCTCAAAATTCCAAGCCCCGTCAGCAGTCACCCCTTTTTGATACAGCCGATTAGCCCCTCCTCCAGAAATGAGGTAATATTCGTCATCGTAGCTAGATCCCGTCGTTTTATTATCAATCGCAATCATTTCATAGGGCATATTCCACCCTAAGCCCAGAATCCCTGTAGGTGCCTCCAGGTTCCAAGTATCCACCAGGTTTTGAATATTACTCTGGTACATAATGGCGACCCTAATATCTAAATCACCTCGACCTGGAAGTGATATCAGTTCCAAAGGTAGGTTGACATCGCCTCGAAAGAGATTAACGCTATTGAGGATATTGCCAATACCACTACCATCCATCTGAAAAGTCCTAATTACAGGAAGTTTAGATAGAGCACTTGGGGAGTATCCACTAGAAGTGATTTGAGTCATTGAATCAATACCTTTTATTTAAATTTGCAAAATAAAAACACTATGCAGCTTATTTTTTAATAAAATATATATGTTGTACAAAAGATATCTATAATTTCTTCGAAAAAAACCTGATATTTTTACTATTAATTAATTAGAGCTTATTTAATCAAATTCCTAACATTTCTTCAAAAAAACCTTCAGAAACTTAACATTTTCAGTTCATTATTACTAATCTTCTAGATCATCTTGCAACGGTGATAATCTTATCGACAATGTGATCGCTAAGCCATTCCCAGATAAACATTAAAGGGTTAGCACATTTACCTGCTGCATAACGAGTTTTTTCTGTTTAGCGATCGCGAAATCATACTAAACAGAAAAATTGGCAGCAAAGAGATAACATCAAAGAATTAGTTTGCCTTGTGCTAATAGTAAAATTCTAATGGATAGTCTAAAAAGCGATCGCCTTGATTTACAGCAAGAAGCAATTCTCAATCCTAGTATCGAATTTACTAATCCGGTATCAGAGCATTTAAGTCAACCTCAAGCAATTTTATTAACTGGGGCAACGGGGTTATTGGGTTGTCATTTATTAAGTGAACTATTGCGCAATAGTAAGGCAAATATCTATTGTTTGGTGCGCAGTAGTCATGCTGAGGTTGGAGAGGAGAGAATAAATAAGAGTTTACAGGCTTATAATTTAGCTCAAGAAGTCGATCGCTCTCGGATTATTCCTTTAGTAGGAGATTTGGGTCAGCCTTTGTTGGGCTTGTCAGCCGAAACTTTTCAGGAGTTGGCAAGCAAGATTGATGTTGTTTATCACAATGGAGCCTATGTTAACTATGCTTGTCCCTATGAAACTTTAAAAGCTCCCAATGTTTTAGGAACCTTAGAAATTATTAAGTTAGCTAGTTTAGTAAAAACTAAGGCGATACATTTTACTTCTAGTATTTCGGTTTTCTTTAGTAAGGCTCACGCCTCGGCAAAGGAAATTTTAGAAACGGATATTCCTCAATATCATCCTAGTCTCAAGGGTGGTTACAAACAAAGTAAATGGGTAGCCGAAAAGTTAATTTCTGCTGCCATAGCCAGGGGGTTACCTGGCTCTATTTACCGTCCTGTCAGGATTATGGGACATAGTAAAACGGGAGTCATGGGCAATGTTAGTGATTTGCTGGTGACTTTATTAAAAGGTTGTATTCACATGGGGAAATATCCCGCAGCAACCACTAGCGTTAATCTAGTGCCAGTGGATTATGTAGCACAAGCGATCGCAAATTTATCTCTACAAACTACATCTTTAGGCAAAGCTTTTCATTTGTCTAATTCCCAACCTCTTCCTTGGCAGGAAATGTGGTCTGGAGTTAATTCGGCTGGTTATCAGTTGGAGGAATTGCCAGAGAAAGAATGGATGAAAGAATTGGAAAATTTTGCTTATAAATATCCTGATAATGAAATATTCACCCTATTATTGTTGCTTTTGAGTTCACCTCATAAGTTGTTTGCGGAAAAACCCCTATTCTGCGATCGCCAAACTCAAGCAGGTTTAGCTAATACCTCAGTTACTTTTCCCTCTGTAGATGGAAATTTGATTGCTACCTACTGCAAGTATTTTCAGAAAAGTGGGTATTTGGGAGACGAGGAGATTGGGAGAACAGGAGACGGGGAGACGGGGAGACAGGGAGCGGTCAGACCCCGCGTCGGCGTAAGACGCAAACGCCAGTTCCTACAACGGGGGGAACCCCCGCAACGGACTGGCTTGGGAATGCTGACCAAGAGAGACAGGGAGACCAGGAGACGGGGAGACCAGGGAGAGGAGAAGACTGGGGAGAAAAAGAAAACTTCAGGTTTTTGGAAATCGATTAAAGGAAATATGAGGCGTCAGCGTCGTACGGCGATTAAACCTTTTCCCCGGGAAGGAAATATTCCTCTTTCTTTTGGACAAGAAAGATTATGGCAGATCGATAGTTTACATCCCGAAAATACAGTTCATAATCTCCATGTTAGTTATCAGCTTGATGGCGATCTAGATGTAACTGCGTTAGAGAAAAGTATTCAAGAAATTATTAACCGTCACGAAATATTACGCAGTTCTTTTCCTGTAGTTGCAGGTAAACCAGTTCAAGTTATTGACCCAAAAATCGAATTCAAATTAACAGTTGTTGTTGCAGAAGATAGTGATATTAAAGAAATCATTCAAGAACAAGCACAACAGCATTTTGACCTTAATCAAAGCCCCTTAATTCGATTCAAATTAGTAAAAGTAACCGAGAATAAACATTATCTTTTACGGACAATTCACCATATTATTAATGATGTTTGGTCTGATACTATATTACTCAAAGAATTAGCTAATTTATATCAAGCTTTTACCACAGATCAAGCTCCATATTTACCTGAATTACCAATTCAATATGCTGATTTTGCTCAATTCCAGCGTCAATGGTTACAGGGTAAAAATCTAGAGACCCAATTAGATTATTGGAAAACTAAATTAAGTAGCAATACTCCAATTTTAAAATTACCAACTGACTATTCTCGTTCTACTATCACTAGTTATCAGGGTGCATCTTATCTAGTGACAATTCCTGCTGAATTAACCAAATCTCTTAAAAGTCTTAGTAATCAAGAAGGAGTTTCTTTATTTGTCACTTTACTAACAGGATTTAAAACCTTAATGTATCAATATTCAGGACAAGAAAATATAGTTTTATCTTCTCCTATCGCCGGTCGTTATCTAGTAGAAACCAAAAAATTATTAGGCTATTTTAGTAATATCTTGTTATTAAATACTGACTTTAGTAATAATCCAACTATCCAGGAATTATTACATCGTGTTAGTGAAGTAACCCTAGGGGCCCAAAAACATCAAGATTTACCTTTACAGAAAATTGTCGAAGAGATTGGAATTTCCGATGGTATTGTCTCTCGTACCATGTTTACTTTGCAAAATGCTCCTAGTCAACCGAAAGCATTAGGTGATGTTAAAGTTCATCTTCTAGAGAAAAAAGACGAAAAAATTGCCAACTTTGATCTCTCTCTTTCTGTTAGAGAAGTTGGCGATACTTTGAGTACATTGTTCCGTTATAAAACAGATTTGTTTGCTGAATCAACTATTACTAAATTAGGCAATAACTTGGTTGTTTTACTCAGCAAAATAGTTAGGCATCCTGAGACTAAATTGTCCGAGCTTCCTTGGTTAAAAGATGATTTTGCTGTTGCCAATAACCAGAAAGATTATCTTGCCCCGCGTAACGAAATAGAACAGGCGATCGCGGATATTTGGTCAGAAGTTTTAAATATTAATGATATCGGGATTTATGACAATTTCTTCGAGCTTGGTGGCCGTTCTATAGCCATGATGAGAGTATACAATAAATTACGCGATCTCTTTAATTTAGAACTTACTGCTATGGAATTATTTCAATCTCCAACTATTGAAGAAATGGCAAAATATCCAAAGTTGTTAAGTAATTTTCCTCTCCAATCAACTTCAACAAATATTAAATCCTAAAACAAAATTAAAGTAATCTCTCACCCATTACTCAAACAAGTATTAATTAATTCTTCAACACTAGCTACAGGAAAAAATGGAATATTCAATTGCTTGCTAATTTCTTCTAAAGTTAAATCATCTAAAAATCTGGTATCACCATGTTTTAACATCAGAGACGGCAATAAAATTCCCTCGCCCAAATCTTTCCCTGATAAGCCAGATAAAATATCTTGTCCTGTTAAGAGTCCTGTAACAGTAATTTCTTGTCCCCAATATTCACTCCGCAGTGGCACTAAATTAATAGATAATCCCTCCACAGCATTTAACTGGGCGACTAAAGGTTGAAAAGCTTGAGCAACAGCATTGCCTACTACCCAAGTAAAGCTACGCGTGGTTTCGATTTGCTTAGGTAACATCTGCTTTGCCGTTTGCTGAAACTCTTTGATAAATAAACGGATTGAACCGACACCATTGCCTATTTGGGGATAATCTTCATAGTGGGATTCGGGGGGTAAATCCTGTTCGGCAATCAGAAACCATTCATCAGCTAACCATGCCACATTACTGCCAAATTGTGACTGGAATTGCGCTTGCATTGTTTGTACTTGCTCAATAACTTCAACTGCTTTTTCTTTACTTACAGGAATTAATTCATCTTCTGTCGGACGAAAACGAGTTAAACCAACAGGAACAACGGCAATTGAAGCAACTGCGGGAATTTCTCCTGTATGGAATTGCGCTAAATCTGTCAGAGTTCTAGTTAAATGTTCGCCATCATTAATTCCTGGACAGACCACCACTTGAGCATGAATTTGTAAGCGTCTTTCTTGAAACCATTGCAACTGAGTGAGAATTTGTCCTGCCCGAGGATTTTTGAGTAAACGGGTTCTCACCTCAGATTCGGTAGCATGCACCGAGACATAGAGAGGAGATAGACGCATTTGTTCAATTCTTTGCCATTCTCGCTCGGTCAGATTAGTTAAAGTCAGATAACTACCATAAAGAAAACTTAAGCGATAATCATCATCTTTGAGATAAAGACTTTCCCGCTTTCCTGGCGGTTGCTGATCGATAAAGCAAAACGGACAACGATTGTTACATTGAATTAGACCATCAAACAATGCGGTTTCAAACTCTAAACCCAGATCAGTATCATAGTCTTTTTCCAGTTCTACATTATGGGTCACACCCTTAGCATCTATAACTTCTAATTCTAAATATTCATCAGCACAAAGAAATTGATAATCGATTAAATCTCTTGGACGAGTGCCATTAATCGAAACAATAGAATCTCCTGGCTCAAAACCCATTTCTAAGCCAATAGAATCAG
>JAAUYH010011407.1_pt1 | contig 15256 bp, 4 predicted proteins | sample 7278061 | NCBI WGS metagenome assembly JAAUYH01 (sample SAMN14350203, study PRJNA611818) | marine sediment metagenome | isolation source: surface marine sediment (0.6m) | place: French Polynesia: Moorea | collected 2018-08
GTCCTTGCGTGAGACAACTCCTTCAAAACCATTCCTAAACATTGATTTAGAATAGATTGTGTCGTACATGTCTGCATCTTTCCCATAGCACACCTCTCTTCATAAAAATTACAGCTAAAAGAGAGATGGCTTCGACAGGTACGACACAATCTATTCTAAATCAATGTTTAGGAATGGTTTTGAAGGAGTTGTCTCACGCAAGGACTAAGAAGCTACATACTAGCTATAGATACAGAGCATCGACAGATGTACGCGTGTAGCACTACTTTGCGTTTGGATTCATTGCTTCTTCATAACACATCTCGAAAATTTTTATTTCGTCAATGACCAATCAATCTGAGCAGTTTCCGCTCAAAATTTTTCCTAACAGGTCGCATCTGCCTTTGTAAAGTCTTTGTTCGATCCATATTACATTTTACCTTCTAACCTCTTCAAAAAAAATTCACCGTGGCTCCTTTCTCTGTTCTTCTGTAAGTGAAGAATAAGCAGCCAATGAAGCTTATCCAGAAGAATATCGGTAAATTTCAAAGAATCCATCGTTTCGGCGAAAGCAAGAAAAACAGTGGGCTAGTATAGAAAGTTTTTGCTGACGCGATTTTAGCATTCATGAAACCATGGAAAGCTGTGAAAGAAAGATTGCTGAAATGTACCCTGTATAACAGGATAAGAAACCTGTCTGGCGATATTTCCAGCGAAATTCCAATGGTGAGTGTTCAGCACACTATTCGAAATATTTTCTTGTCTTCCATGATTTGGTAGGTCGAGTTTAAGGAAAATCAGGATTGCTTCTTGTGCTCGAACCTAAACGCGATTACATATGAGTTGCTTTTATATCAAATGACACAAGAACTGTTTCAGAATAGTTCTAGAACTGCAGAGTTAAGTCGTTAAAAGGTACCAAATTTGTGGATAAATTGGTTGGAATTAGTAAAAATCGGATCTAAATGGATCAAGCAAAAATAACTCGTGAGGCTTGGAAAACGTATCGTTTATCAGAGGATGCGATGAAGTTGATGAAAAGTTGATTATAGCCTAGTAAATACGATGCAAAAGGAAGATGGTGACGAAAACAAGGATGAAAGAGCTGAATGCGTACGACTCTGCGTTTATGACCTCAGTTAAGCATGTATCGAATCAATTTTCTAGCTGCATGGCTGTGTTCAGTTTATAGAATACTGAAACATAAAACACAGTCATTAATAATTGCTTTAGTCGACAAAGTGGATCCGAAAGTACACACACCGTGATAAGTGGAACAATTTCGCAGAAATAGAGCGATAAGAGTTCACCCACAAGATTTTAGTCCATGATTTCCGCTAAAAGCATTCATTTTCGGGTTATCTTTTAGTAATGCTGAAGAGTTAGAAGCTTTACATAGATTGAAGAGTTCTACAATCAGTGCCTCCACCTAATCAATATTCCTATCTCATCCATTTCAGTTCAAAACCGACTAGTCGGTTGCAGTAACTGCACGAGCGAACACGTTCAGCTGGCTTCCCTTCCAAAATATTTTCTTTCTAACTTCGGCTTCGAATAAATTTTCCAGCTCTCCGGTCACTGTTCGACTCGTCACTAGATTCTCGCTAGAATAAGAATTATCAGAGAATCTTCATGCGTCATGGTGAACATTATAACTATTCAGTGGTAACGTAAAGCGTGCCATCTGTTAATTTATAGTTCAAAACTTGAAATTCATCATGTCCATGCTCTTGTACAAGACTGCAACTCATAAGTTTAGGCGCGTTTACCAGGAAGCAAAGATATCTCGGAGGTGCTTCTAAAATAATCTTGTACGGCAATAATCGTATCTACATATTATCTCCTGTGGTCTAATACACCTCACAAAGCATGTCTTAAATGATTTAGTAGATGAGTTCATCAGCAATGTGAAACGCAAGTATGAACGTTTTCATCAATAAGCGTGCGTACAAATATTAACAGTTTAAAATGTCTATGGCCGGCATATAGTAAGATGCACAAGTGACTAGGTAAAATAGAAGCTTATTCAAAACATGGGCCACGTACTTATTCGGCACCGACATTTTCCCGCAGCATGAAACTGGCATGAAGGCACTAAAAAAATAGGCCAACTCAAAAATCTATCTTAGAGAGGGAGAGTATTACTAGGTATCTGAGGAAAACTGCGGTAGGTGATTGCGAAAAATCGAAATTTGCTCGTTTGATATTTCGCGCAAGGGGTGAGAGGAAAATCCGCGAAAGAAAACCAGTAGATTATGTGTGATTTTGCCTTAAAGCAAGAATTTTACATAGAATTTTGGCTGTCTTTAGATAAGCTGCGCGAATCAAGAGAATTTGCAAACAAGAAAGCTAAAAAACTGCTTTTTGGGCCCGATCTGGCATCAAACCACATATAGAGAACTAACTATACGAAATTTAAGCTGAATACTCGACAAATTAATGAATGCTGATTTCCAATTTATTTTTTTCCATAGTTTTTCCGCAGTATCATTTTATGCCTAATCAATGTTGAGCTCTCAAATATTGATAAATTTTTCACTCCTGCTTCAGTATCTTTCATCACAGCACTATGACGTGCATGCTGTAGTTCTTGATTATGCAAGAAGGTGCAAACTAATCACTTTGGTGGCAGTTCTGTATTCGTGCAAGCTGTAAGTCATAATTAAACAAGCAGGTGCAAACTTTTCACTTATGCTGGTAGTCCTGTATTAAGTTCTTACTCTATTAATTGGAATACAGGCCATACGAAGCCACTGACGAATCAAGACTGAAAAGAGAAATCAGTTACTATTATCGAACTTTATCGCAGCAGAACCAGAACGCTGATAGATTCAGTGCCTCTACTAGTCCTATTGATGTATGTCTGATCCGGAAAGAAAGTGTTTTATTCCATAGATGTGTGGAATTGGTGCAGCCAAAATTGATTGTAGTACCGAGTCATTGAGGAAAGCGATTTCATATTCCAGCATTGATCAATTAAATTTAGTAGTCTGAAAATTTGTGACTACACTAAGAAATCATGGATCACAATTTTTACTGAAATTTTCTTCTTCAATATGGCGTTCTATTGTAGGTTTTGCAATGATTTTCTATGAAATTTCCATTTGCTGCTTTTTCATATGCTTTCGACCTTCGGAGCGAGCTGGATCCAAGTGAGTGATTTCTGCTGTGAAAGCAAGGAGCCAGGTCAAATACAATGTAAATTTGCTTTACTTTTGCAAGTTCAGTTTTTGGTAAAAATAAGATTGCTCTCGAAGTTCAATCATTGATTGATAAGAAGTTACGAACTCTGAAATTCATCCCAAACAATACTCATTGCTTATCAATGAGCTCCCAGTAAAAGACAGATTTTTCAGGATTTCTATTTAGATATGCAGTGCTGTTGAAACTTCGTATTTGTTCTTTTTCAAGGCCTGTCTAGAGTCGGTAGGAAATCTTATAATCTCAGATTTTTTAATTTCTTTTTTATGAAAATAAAGCCGTATAGAAGATGAAAAGTCCTTTTGAACCTGATTTGAGATGAATAATATGAAACTTTAACTTTTGCCGCTTTTGCATGAAGCGCGCATAGTCTCACTGAGCTACCTCGAGATAACTTAAATGCCGGAAACCGATGAAAACTTCAAGCTTTTACTAGCGAACCCAACTTCAAATGTTGCATTCAACTGCTAACTCTTCAGAAAGGGAACATACAACCCTATTATGACTGATTTTCATCGTACTTTGATTTAGTATACGATGCATATCTTTTGAACATACTATCCGTTTTTATGATCTGCTATGTTTTAACTTTTAGAAATTCTGAAAAATAGCATCAAAATCAACATCATTAAACGATTATAGCGCCAACATAGAAGACTTCTCCAAGCAATACTTGTGCTAGAAGTAAAAAATAGCTCTAGAGCAAGGATTACGACAACCTGGTGATGAAAAGATCATTTTCGCATAAAAATTAGATCAGAATTCAAATTGCGGAGAGCAGCATACCCGAAATATGTGATGTCGTGAATGGATTGCAACTCGTGTACACTCTATTGTTACATCGAATACATCAAAGTTTCGCTTATTATGCTTTTAATTAGAGTAATTGAAACAGGCTCTCGTCAAGAAATCGAAAATCTTAAATCAAAGAACGTTTGAATATTGAGACTTTAAATGTGTTCAGTATTCCGTAATGGCGATGAACAGAGTTGTCAAACTGGAGTACCATTTTAAGTACGAGTTCTATAATCTTCCTATTTTTCTCTACGATGAGGAGTGCGAGAGTAAGGCCGAACTAATCTGTTTTCTGTTTGTATAGAAACAATACTTTTATTGGTTCTTGAATTTCCTTGGATGCACTGCACCAAGGCAAGAATAGGAAGCTCATTCAGATGCTAAAAATTAGTAGCATTCTTCATTGATGAATTTGGATTTTGGACTGAGGGAGCGACGTGGAAACAAGTTGATTCCCTGTAAAACGTTCGTGCGCAAATTAGTGGCAGGGTTGGGTTCAACATTGTCAACCCTTACCTCGAAGGCTACAAACGTACCGTCCTTGACTCCAACGTGGTAATGATTCGGACATTTGACGCACTACGATGCTTTCTTGCCTGTTGTTGATGCTGGCTGAAGGTTAATCACGAAAGATGCTTAAGAGGAACCTATTGTAAGACAGCGAGTTCACTGTCCCTCTTGGAATTTCGAACATCGTTTCGAATGTATAGTGTTTCACGGCGCAAGTTGGCGGGCATGATCTAGGTACTTCGTCAATGGCGATAGTAGAGATGGAACATGTGCTGTGAACTTCGTCGATGGTAATAATGGAGATGGAATGTGTGCTGTGGTATTCGAAACATACTTGATTCCAACCCTTGTCCGTCTTCCTCTGATGGATGAGATGACGTGCTTACGCGTTCTGGTTTTAAAGTTGAGTCCATGATGTTCCGTTAAGTCTAATCTAACATTACGTCATTCCTAATGTACTATTCACCACTGCTCTGACGCATACCCGCAGGCGGTGCATAGACTGTGTCCAGTTTCTCTAAAAAATATTTAATCCATTTTCTGCTACATCATCTAATCATCTGCATCGTTTTCTGAGGACCATTTTTATTCACCAGTTGAGACATACCGTTAGTGAATTGTAGTTTTTATCTTCGCCTTTCCTGATTGGTTAGTTCTAATCTATACCCCACTGAGATGCTCAACTCGTTGGATCACCTCAAAGACTTGGTCGTCAACGATATCGAAAGCGGACTTCAGATTGCACTGATTTGCGACCGCGATGAGACACTTGGTCCGACCCCTGTGCGAATGGACGACCAAGTGAGCGTTATAGGGAAGCCAACGGTCGATGCACTTCAACAAATCCACTCACACCCGCTCGGATTTGTCGCCCTCGTGAGTGGCCGTCGAGTTTCGGAGTTGGTGGACGAGAAGGGTGTCGATGAACTCCCGCTTTTCGGGTGTACGGGAGATTGGGCTGTTTGGCCCAGACAAGGCGGCATCTCGCTGAGTGGTGTCAGGCCGGCTAGCTGGGAGACAGCAAGAACCGCCATGGAAGGCTTCTCACATGGTTCTACGCTATTTACGGAAAGCAAACTTAGCCTCAGCTCCGAGGAACGCTACGAGAACGCACTTAGCCTCGTAGAGGAACTAGGAGCTCTTCATCCGGGGCAATGGGTGGTCAAGAAATATCCCCAGTACAACTTGGTGGAGCTGCTACCGGCGAGTGCATCTAAATCGAATGCAGTGCAACATATTGCGGCCCAGATGGACTCTGACGTTGAAGTGAGATTCGTTTACGTTGGAAATGGTAGAAATGACATACCGGCCATGGCTTACGTGGTGAAGGAGACCGGTGGTTATGGGGTGTTCGTGGGTAACGCAGAGACTGAAAAGGACATCGCGGAGTGTTGCACTCACAAGGTTCGAAATTTTCAGGAGGTTCGCCTGTTCGTCGATTGGCTTCGGCACCAGCTGGAATCCCTTGCGAAACTTCTAGCTAAACAGGAACAGCTGGTAGGGTAATATGTTGAGTAAAGGTTAATGCGTTAGAGCTTACCGAACTTTAACGTTATTGACCGAGGACGTGGTCTATTCTAGCGTTTGCGTTAACCGTAAATTGTAAAATTTATTAGAAGTTGACTGTGACGAAGCTACTGGTACAGTCTGCTTCGACTGCATTCACCATGCGTTGCTTTTCTTCCTTCGCTAGCCAGGAGCACCACTGTTTTCATGGGTGTCGACTAATTTATTCCTGACAATTGCGTCACCAACAAGCCGCTTTCCTACGTAGCGAGCACGTGCAGGGCACGGACCGATTTCGCAAACCTCACCAACGTTGCAGCGGGTCCAGCCATGAAACGAAATTCGTAATATTGTACCTGTAAACGCAAGACCGAACTGACCACACGCGACAACACGCCAAAAATAGTGCCCGCATGTCCTGGACCTCTGACACTTCAGCAACGCGAGGCTATTCCTGCGGATCGTTGCCCACCGCCAGTACAGTGCAGTGCCGTGGCCCGCAAGCGAGCGCTGACATTGCTTCGCAGCCTCATCTCGAATCTGCGTCCACATCGGCCATTCGTGGATGCACCGTCAAACGCCACCACGCCCACACGAATCGTCTACGGAGGCACTGCGCACGGGCAAGGGCAAAGAGAACCCGATTACGCAACACCAGGGTGAAAGAGAAACAAGATGATCGAAGAGTAGCTGGTTTGTTTGGTCATTGTACAAAACTGTGGGCAAGGCTAACTTAGAACGCCCTCGCACACGATACTAAACTGCGTGGGATGTATTAGTGCTCATCTGCTGGGAGTAGTCGAGTAGGCTGATTAATTCCGGGAGAGCGCCCACCGCCGTACCAAGTTAGTGCGGGGTGGCGCAAATCGTACGGTAGTTATTATTTCCTCCACTGCCGCTTCCCTCATCATGCCTTTGCGAAATCGACACCGGCCAGTTTCGCCTTGAGTCCTCCGATTCGCTCCGCCGCCTCGGTGAACGAACTCCAATTACTGCCATACAATTCTTTGCATTTCGAAAGTGCGAGCATGTCCACAAGCGCGTATCGCACACACGCTCCATCGCGCTCATCGCAAGTTCGTTTCATGCTGATAACGCGATCCTTCCCGAACTTCTCCTCCAACATGTCAATCACCTGGAACGTATCGGTCGCAACGAAAAACTTGACCTTTGGCTTCACAGCGATGATTCGACGCATCTCTCCGACAAAGCTGTGCACACTGCTCGCCTGTCGCCATTTCTCCATGGTGTTCGTCGCTTCATCGCCATACTCCGCCACAAAGTTCACGTTCTTGATGTCCTTCGCCAACGTACGGTTGCGAATGTGCAGACCAATCACATCTGTGTTTCCCAGTCCGCGCGACTCGAGTTCCGACAATTTGTCCAGCACCTCCGGCACAGGCTTCAGCGTTCGCAAGTTCTGATTGTCCTTATCCCAGTTGGTAAGTGTGTCGTCGTGCACCTCCATGATGTAGGCACCCTTGTAATAGATGTGTTTGCCGGGCTGATTGACAATCTTCTCGCCCTTGACCGCACCTTCCTTCTCCATTTCCATATAGTTGTAGAACTTGAAGTTGCTCCACACCGAATCCCACTTCTCCACGTCCGTGAACGGCCACTTGGGCGCAAATTTCTCGACGACAACCAGTGGGGATGCGAACAGGTCCGAGAATCGTGCCTCGATATGCGCATCTGTTTCCCAGACCACCACTAGCTCTCGGTTCGATTCGTGGGCGAACGACATGCACGATCCCAGCGCGCGCAGACGGTTCCCTAGACCATGCATGCAATGGCACACGAGCAGTCTCGGTAGCGGAATCTTACTCTCATCCACCATCACATCGTGTTTGCCTGCATCATCAAGTCTCTTTCGCTCGATGCGTTCACGGTTCTCCAAACGAGCCATCAGTCGTCGCAGAAGTAGCTCCTTGTGTGTGTTGGGCAGTGCCGAGATGATATCCCACGGCACTTGGTAACTGTCGTGAAGGCGACGACCGAGGGCAGTGGCCCATGCATTGTCGTATTCATCCTTCTTGGACAACTCCTTCAAACTTTTTGGTCGGCTCGACGCAGAAATCACCAGCGAATTTGGACCGTTGTACTTGGGTGGACGGTACACTGACGGGCGCATTGCGCGGGTCCACTTGGGCAGTTTCTCCAACAGTAGAGAGTTGAGGTCGATCTCTACGCCGGCAAACTTCACACCTGATTGGGCTCGTGCACCGTCACCATGTTTGACATGAGACACATGGTCGTATGAGATGTTTTGCTTCTGTAATCCAACGGCACCAAGGCGGTTGTACAGATCCTCGTCATCCCAGCCGTATGTCTGAATTCGCTCATCGTATCCACCAATGTCCATGAAGTCCTTTCGTCGGATGAACACGGCACCGTTCAAATGGACCTCGTTCTCGTTACGTGCGTTGTTGTAATTGCCCGAGTAATAGAATCCCCGCCCTTTCAATTCCTGTGTAGTCATTTGCTCGGCTGCATGGCTCTGTTTTGCACCATTCATCAACGCACGATGCGCCTCCACAAAGTTAGGTTCCAGACGATAATCACAATCGGTTCGTATGATATTCGCATGAGTACTGGCATTGACCGCAAGATTGTAAGCGCGCGATAGTACCCAGGCAGGTTCACCTTCAACTCGAATGACCTTGATACGTTGCCCCTCCGGAAGCGAGCGAACAACGGGTTCAAGTGGCTCCTTGGAACTCCAATCGACAAGAATAAGTTCATCAACACCACGAACATTTAGCCAAGCCTGAGCGGTCTTTCTCAATGTGTCGGGACGACCCATACACACGGCAACCAGAGAAACACCTGGCTGTACCTCAGATTGCGGCACATTCAGTCGAACTTTATCAGCGCGACGATTATGCACACCACCGACGCCGCCCAGACCCGAGAAAATGCCCGAGACGTCATTCGATTCAAGGGAAGGTACGACGAGCAGAGCCAACAGTAGAACAATTGCTAACGCTTGCACAATGAGACCCTTGTTCACGGTCGACTTGCCCGATGCATACGCCGCACGTCGCTTGTACGAACCGCCCCCAGATGCGGAATCGTAATCGGGGAGACGTTTCGGGGAGCGTCGGTCTCTGCGAAGCAGGGCCCCACTCTTGGCGTCATCGTAGAATCGGCACACTTGAGCGCGCGCCATGGCAGGGGTAGGCGTTTAGCTCGTCGTGTAGTCAGACAATTCGATGCGGCAGCGGAAGGGTGTGTGGGGTTGATAGTGTTGTACGTTCGACGTCGACGCAGAGGTGTAGATGTTGGGGTGACAGCCTCACAAGGGGCTTTCGCGTAGGGTAGGGTAGGGTAGGGTAGGTGGCGAGCAGGAGTAACTGAGGGCGAACATGTACCGAAACTCGATATCGGAATTATAACACATGGCACCGCGTGGCCCGGAGAGGGCTGTAAGCGGGGTGAATTTCGGAGAGACGCCATTTCCATTATTTCATTCATTCGCCCGTTGGCAATTCACCCGAATTCATTACGTCCCATTGTGTTTTCACGATCTGTCCTGCTCCCGAACTATCTGTTGGACTGGAGTACAGTACCGGTAACACGCGCACAGCCCCGTAACTCGATGCTACTTAAACAAACGAAAGCGACTCATTCCCCTCGCTGCCCAGCTCCACTACTCCGAATTTCCTATGTACGGTACCACTAACAACAGCACGGTCAAACGTTTCCATAACGAAAAGAAAACGATAACAAAACGACCAAAATTAAACGGTAGGCAGCAGCAGGACCAACGACACAGGTGGCTACGCATCGTGGTGTTGTCCAATAGAATTTACAGTAATTTAATATAATGGAATATAACGTTAAATGATGTCAGCACCATAACTGTCACAGTCGCTTGTTCGATCGCCAGCAAGTGCCGAGTTGGCGACCAGCACAGCGCGACGCTGTGTTTTTGTATCTTTGATACAGTATCACACTCAATACGAAACCGTAATGAATCAATTGTAATTTCCCATGCACCGCTAACATTTGCGCACCCGAAAGGAAACAGCGACGCGGAACTAAACCAGGCGAAAGGAAACACAATCAGATGAAACTAACAGTACAGTGAAAGAACCATCAAGTCGACGAAACGAATGTACAGTACAGTACTACTGTACAGTACGGTGTTGCAGACACCGCATCGCACCGCACCCCCGGAACAATTGCACCCGAACGGAAAAACCCTTCGAAATAAATCGAAAGAATGCGCGAACGGTATCAAAACAAACGCACGAAACGAACTGCGCGGCGAATGAAGGTGAGCTGCACATTTGACAGTCGCCGCCGGTCTGACATTGCTCATGCAGAGAGAATGCAACGCGCATTCACACCTGTACAAGGGTAAGATTCTACTGTCATCTGATTTACTCTCCAGCAATCGGGCGATTCCATTCGTCTGCATGACTCTGTACTGCAGTTACAGCCAAAAGCATCGTAACTCGTAGGTTCTGTACAGTAAATTTCGATACAGTCCGCGCGCACGCCATAAGGATTAGTTAAATCGCTCAAAAAGATATTCGACCACTATTCAATCTGTCACCTGACTTAACCAGTCTACACTACTGTAACAACACACACCCACACACACGCGCGAGCCACTAGAAGCTGCGGGTCTCGTTCTCGGGAAAACAGTTGTGTATGCAGAAAATGACGTTGTAAAAACTGGAGTATTTCGTTATCGATCGATTCTAATGCAGTCTCATGGAGCGTCTGTGACCGACACAACTACGTGGCAAGCACTGGTGTAAGCTCCTCTCCCCGTCTCATTGGACCGTTCACATTCCAGCAATGCAGTACCATTGGCCCATATTCCCTAACCATTCCCTCAATCTTGTGACTGGCCGGTCTTCCATTGCTCACATTCGTTTCTCAATAATCACACACTCTCATTTAACTTGGCTGACAATCATCATGGTGAAGGTAATCTGGACCCAAGTGTTACATTTTTTGTTGCTGTACCTCTTCATTTAGATTCTTCAGTATTACTCGACTGCACCGGACGGTACCAGTACAGCCAGAAAAGAATGTAGTACCCACTCCCACTTACCTATTCCAACGTTCTTTCTTATCTACTCTCTTTACAGTACTGTGCCGTACAGTACAAATCGCCATTAGGGTCCGTATTTCGCTTTCAGGCTGTCAACCTCCTGCAAGCGTACTGTAACATGACCCACAACCGTAAGGTGTGGTGGCAATAGCGTTCCAGTTCTTCTCTCCCAACGCCTTTGCTATGGAACACTGTATCCAATCACACATTGTAGCTTTGAACTATTCCTCACCATCCACCCTGACTATGATCAGCGAGTGAGATATCATCGTTTTCGGATCAGTGCCAAGAAAACCGATCGAATGAAATGTAAATTTTCCCTTGATTGTTTGTGAAACAACATTTCTGTTGAATAGATGAGGGAAACGAATGAACCAAGACCAAGCTATCGTTTTATCCGCTCACCTCGCCTACCGTCTGCGAAACAAAGTGCTGTGACTTGGGAAAGTGATTTCAAGTTGTTGACAAGCGTACACGCATGAACTACGGTACATGGTCTACCTTCAATGCCGCATACTCGATTCATCTAAACACTTGACCATCTAATTGTTTGGTGTGCTGTGATGATGACTTGCACGTTCTCGAGTTTCCGTCCTTGCAAGCAAATCGAAGCATAGTCTCAGCAGCATAAATGCAAAACACAGGCTGCTCTGCTGGTAAATACTTTAGACAGCAATTGTATCTGTCGATATTTCAAGGAAGGTCGTAGTCAGGAGAGTAGCGCAATCATGAATGTCAACGAGCGGTTCTCTCGTTCACACTGCAACTGAAAATGACGAAACCTCTCCATCAAGTATACAGTGCAGGTCTAACTTTCGGACAACGCGAACCGGCTCCTGGTAACCGGACGCGCAAATATCTCGATGACCGTACCGTACTACTGTGCTTGGCTTGCCACCAAATTTTTCGAACGTTCGGGATATTTACATTAGAACTGTGGCTCCCGTGATGAAGCGTCATCAACTAAATTTAGCTTCAAGTACTGTACACTTGTATACCTGTATGTACGGGTACATTCTTTTCGATTAGATGAAACTGTATTCTATCGTACAGTACTTAAAATAGAACTCGTTTGAAATTTAACAACAACACAAATGTAAGCACTGTATACTGTATACCGTGAAATTTGAATTTGGTATAGCCTTTTCTCCCCGAAAAAGCTACTACTGCACTGTACTTACGTACAACACAGTATTGATGGAAAGCAAACCTTGAAAGCAATGCAGTTCAGCTCGATTGAAGTAAAGATTACTTTCACACTAACGATTTCATGCACTTGAAGAAAATGAAACTCTGCTATGGCTCGACGGAAACATTTTGTTCGACGAGTGCGTGTTCCTATTTGGAAGGCTATTCTAAATCATGGTGTGCCCGAATAATTTTGGGGGAATGCATCACACCACAGTGGTCTCCGAAATAGGCTGCCATCTGATTTGGGTACTTCGCCGAAACTGGCACTAGCACAACACTAGCACAGACTATTCGAGGAGTGCATAAAGAAAACAGGGCAAGCCGCAATGCAGTGCAAGAGCGTAGAAAATTATACGACAATGACTACATGATTTGCTCAGACATACCGCTTATGCTGCACTGGATGTGGTTTTCCTTTCATTCGTTACATGAGTAGTACTACCGGGAGTTAATTTCTATTGTAACCAAAATTGTACATTGTAAAACTTTTTGAATTTCTACCACTGATTTCACACAGCAAACTCCTGAACAAAAATTTGGCAAAAGGAACTTGCTCGTTTCTTGTCACCTCTCCCTATTTGGCACAAAGATAGAGTATCAATCATTTTGACGAAGTTTAATCACTTAGTGTTCACATTTAGAAAATATAGCGTCGTTTTGTGAACCGAGCTCACGAAACCTTCCTACACTAGTTGAGTCAATTAAAATTGTTGCTCGTTTACAACGTAACCGTAGCTCTGAAGATCAAGTAAACAGACCAAATCGGTTTAAAAACTCGAATTATCACTCACACATCGAGATAAATCTATAATTGTCTGTATTCTGCTGATACAGTTGAATTTCTAGTAGAATTGGGTTAGTATAAAACCCCGTTGGGCGAATTATACCTTCAACCCTGCTAGATACGCAGTGAACTTATCGAACGTTTTAGGAATACAGCTACACTTGATGTGGGAATGAAATCAATTGATTTAAAGGAGACTGAGAAACTCTGTTTATGTATGTGTATCTTACACAATACACTTTGATACAACTTTTGGGATTGTATCATAAACAAAGATTTGAGAAATGTAGTCAATTTTCAAAGGTGCCAATTATACTTATTCTGGCTCAATTCATCCCATGCTTTCTTATGCTTTTTGTGATATTTGATCAGAAATGGAATCTACAATGTGCAGCTCTATCGCAACTGATATCAGGGGCGGTATGGATGGTATTTAGTTTCCTTTCTTTCTCTGAATGACAAATGAAATGAAATGAAAACGACATATGTCAAATTAATCGGCACATTGAATTGTGTCTTTTAATCCCAATCTCCAGCTTCCATCAGTTATTTTTCTAATTGCCTGTCTTACCTTTACCGATAACTTTCACAGTCATATCTTACTCTTTGAACTTGAAATTCAAATTTTCGAACATTAATTCTGATTTACGGGGGACTTGGTCGAGTGAAACATGCTGTTCTAGACAAAAAGTAATATTACAGTGCCTTTTACCGTGCAATTTAGTGTCCCGTAGAAACTCCAAAAAAATAATACTCATTTCATACTGAGTATTACTGTCAAGTACGACAAAACAGTTCTCTATATTCGTTTGGTTTTTGTGTCTTAGGTAAGGCTATTCATCATAAAATTCTTGGGTCAATCGTGTTCTTTCTCATGATCTATCCTATGCCTAGCATGAACTGAGGAAGAACGGTTTGAGAGCTAAAGGAAAATTGAACTAAAGCTGTTTGGATTTGTTAAGTCATACAATGGAGAAATACCTCGTGCGATATCAGTAGAACTGGAAGGTGTTTAAAGTACAAGAAATTAGGAAACAAAATCTGCACGCTCGCAGTCATTCAGGGTCAAAGCAATGTCATGATGAGAAAATGCTAAAGCTTCATTTAGTATTTGGATATAGTTGAAATAGGAGGCAATGGAATAGATTCTTGTTGAGTGAAGGGAGAATATAGAATATGCATTGGTATGATTTTGAGCTATGTGGTTTCAGCCTTCAGACTTTGGCAGAGCATGACACTCGCATGAAATTTCAACAATAGGATCATGTATGGAATTAGAAAGACGCCCGTTCCTACCGACATCAATTTCAGGATTTTACGAAATAGTCGTAGGGTGGTACTTTAGAAATCGTCGGATACGTCAAGCACGAAAGTGGCAAGTAAGGTGCTTTACACAATGAGGATGGTGATACGTGTAACGACCTGTCTAACATGCTTTTCGACATATAAATTTCCACGCTTGCGAGCCATGATGGGGTTGTGTGCAGGAAGGGCCACGCTCCACTTATGGTAATAGATGATACGCGCCGTGGAGAATGGGTCACGCGGCAAGTATTACTGCAATATACTTGGTGCAAGATGAGTGAATTTGGGCACGAATGCCGGGTAGGAAGTAGCGGGAAAGTGTCAAGCGATTATTTCGGAACAACGAAGAAGACTGTGTTGTCAAGAAACGAAACAGATTGGGGTGTGTTGAAGCCGATTGCAAGCTTGATTTTAGTGACGGTGTACTGAAAAAATGAACGTTGATAGACAATTATGGGTGGCGGTTTCGACATGTGAGTAGACACAGATTCGAAGCGCCGATGATAGTAGTGGGCTTTCAATACATAGTTAATCAATTCGTAGGGAAATTCAATGTAGCAACTCAATTCAAATGCCAGTGCTTGAAGGAAATTGACTCCCAAGCTCGTCCAAGAGAGATAGTTTCTTGCGTATTGTCTTTGTTTTGGGATGTCTACTCTTCGACACACCACGAAGGCCAAAATTCCTTGTGTGGATGTATGTCGGTTGCACGATCAATCAATTGGTAGATGTCGCCGACGCGGATAGGATCAGTGAAGGAGACGTTGATTATCTTATATGCTTCCGCCTATGCAAATACAACTCGCAACTGCAACCGCCCCCCGTCTCTCGATTTCGGGCTGGTGTTGCAGATTGGGCATATGTTATAATTTAACTTATCTTTTAATTTCATGCGGCGATGATTACATACACGAAAA
>JAAUYH010232950.1_pt1 | contig 15256 bp, 13 predicted proteins | sample 7278061 | NCBI WGS metagenome assembly JAAUYH01 (sample SAMN14350203, study PRJNA611818) | marine sediment metagenome | isolation source: surface marine sediment (0.6m) | place: French Polynesia: Moorea | collected 2018-08
CTATCTAGATGGTGGGTGAAAAACCAGAAATGGAAATAACCAGGAAAACCTACTCGCGAGGGTAGGGAAGCCCGCTCTCTATCCGAAGGATGAGAGTCGGGAGGAGGTCACTAACTACCAGCCCAACTCACCCAATGATGAGATGTGCTGAAATGAGTCCTTTCACCTTTGGTTAAAGAAGCTTTTTCTAAAATGGCATTCTCTGTATCAGCTACGGTGATATCAGTTCCAGCTAGTTTAGCATCTGTTAGATCAGCAAGACTTAAATCGGCACCACTAATATCAACATCAGTTAGGTTCGCACCGCATAAGTTAGCTTTGTGTAAGTTCGCACAACGTAAGTCAGCACCACTTAAATCTGCACCTCTCAAATCAGCACCGACTAATTCTGCACCAATTAAGTTAATTTCGGTCAAATTCGCACCAACTAGACTGGTATTATTGAGTTCAGCATTAGTTAAGTTTGCCTGTTGTAAACAAGCACCGCTTAAATCTGCGTTGCTTAAATCTGTATGAGTTAGATCAGCTCTTTTAAGATTAATCCTAGTTAAATTGGCATTATTGAGATTAGCTGAATGCAGACTTGACCCTGTAAAATCTAATTTTCCCTCTTTATAACTCTTCAGAAGTTCTTGGGCTTTCATCACAACTTTTTCCTCCGACTAATTTATATTTGCTGTCAGCTTCGGCAAAAAGTAAATGCTAAAATTCGCTAAATATCAAGCGCAAGTTGTGGCTTTGATATTTAGCTTTTGGCATCTATTCTTAATTGTGCCAATTACTTTCTGTGACAAAACCAAAAAGTCGTAAAAATTTACTAAATTATGTGGGTGGTTAGTAGGGGTAATTTATGAATTACCCAAGACTGTGGTAAGTGGAAGCGCGGTAAGTATTCCCAAGGCAATGCCTGATCCCTACAGTGTAAGCGTGGTTAGTAAGAGCGTAATTAGTAAGAGCATAATTAGTGGGAGTGTGGTTAGTAAGAGCGTAATTAGTAAGAGCATAATTAGTGGGAGCGTGGTTAGTAGGAGCGTGATTACTGATTACTGGCTTGTGTCTCCAAAAAAAATAACGAAACGATAAGATGAAAGAAAGAGCTACACAGTATTTTGTTCCGAGTAACTATCTCAAATCATGACTCCTAACCCTCAGATTCTCCGCTCAGTAGAACAGCTAAACTATCGTGTTACGGTAGGTGATGTGGCAGCCCAAGCAGGACTAGAATTGAATCTGGCACAACAAGGATTACTAGCTCTTGCTTCTGATGCAGGAGGGCATTTACAAGTTGCTGAGTCGGGGGATATTGTTTATTCTTTCCCCAAAAATTTCCGTAATATTTTACGGAACAAATATTGGCAATTGCGTTGGCAACAGTGGTGGGAGAAAGTTTGGCGCGTCTTGTTTTATCTAATCCGAATTTCTTTCGGTATTATGTTGATTGTGTCGATTATCCTCATTGCTGTGGCAATTATCGCTATAGTTTTTGTCAGTTATAGCTCTAGTGATCGCGATAGGGATGATAATCGTGGTGGTAGTTATGGGGGAGGAGGCGGAGGATTGATGTTTCTGCCTCGCTTCTGGATTACTCCTGATATCTTCTGGTTGTTTCAACCTAATTATCACCGTCGTCCTCAACCAAGGAATAGTTCCTCAGATCAGGAGATGAACTTTTTAGAAGCTGTCTTCTCATTCTTGTTTGGGGATGGGGAGCCTAATCCTGATTTAGAAGCCAATCGTAATGCTACTATTGGTCAAGTAATTCGCACTCATCAAGGGGCGGTAACAGCAGAACAAATTGCCCCCTATGTAGATGAAACTGATGCTGATGAAGACTACATGATACCTGTTTTAGCTAGGTTTAATGGCTATCCCCAAGTATCTCCAGAGGGGGAAATTATCTATTACTTTCCAGAGCTTCAGGTGATGGCAGATCAGAGAAGTAAGCGATCGCTGCCTAGTTACTTACAAGAAAAACTCTGGCGATTTAGTCAAGCTACTAGCGGACAAAAAATGCTAGCGGTAGGCTTGGGTGCATTAAACTTGGTTTTAGCATTGGTGCTAGGTTCTCTCTTAAGAGATAGTGCGATCGCAGTTTCAGGAGGGTACATTGGTTTTATTAGTTCCATTTACTGGCTACTCTTAGGCTATGGTGCAGCTTTTCTGTTAGTTCCCCTAATTCGCTATTTCTGGATACAAGGGCGTAATGGGAAAATAACTACCCGTAATCAATTCCGTCAAGAAAGGGCGATCGCATTAGAAAATCCCGATCCTAGTTTACAGCAAAAAATCCTTTACACTCGTCAATTTGCCCAAGAAAAAATTATTGAGCAAGGAGATACTGCTTACACCACAGAAACCGATCTCTTAGATCAAAATCTGGCAAATAAGGACAAACTAGACCAAGAATGGCAGCAAAGACTAGAGTCAACTAAGGAGTGAGGGATGAGGGATGAGGGATGAAGGATGAACTAATTAATCTTAAACCCTTAACCCATCAACCATAGGCGACCACCATCAACTTATCCTACTAACTTACTCTTGACCATTTCCTGAATTTTTTTACCATCAGCTTTACCTTTAAGCTCTTTCATTGCTTTTCCCATCACTTTCCCCAAGTCTTTGGGGGAAGTTGCACCTACATCCGTGATTATTTGCTCTAAAATCTGCTCTAATTCCGCATCATCTAGTTGTTTGGGTAGATAGGTTTCAATAATAGCTAGCTCTTGTTGCTCTTTCTCTGCTAAATCTTCTCTTCCTGCTTTTTGATACTGGTCAATAGAATCGCGACGTTGTTTAGCTTGCTGCGCCAACAGTTCAATTTCTTGTTCTTCGGTGAGACTATCTTGTCCTTTAGGGCGTAGAGCAACTTCTTTTTCTAAGATAGCTTTTTTAATGCCTCGCACTGTTTCCAGACGAATCTTATCTTTAGCTTTCATGGCTGATTTAATATCTTCACCAATTTTTTCTTTAAGACCCATAAGTATTTATTCCTAGTAAACTACCCTCAATCTTCTTGAAGGAGTATATTGTAACAATATTAATCAATCGTTACATCCACTAGGGCTAAGATATCTGTTGCAGTTAACATTACCTGCGGAAGTCCCTATCCCTCAAAACGAATGAGCCGTCCAGGGGAACAAGGTTTAGGGTAGGGATGGACAGCACGCTCAACGGAGGTGCGGAGTTGAGCAATCTCGGTTGACAAAAATGACACACAATCTTTATATAACAAGGCTTTGAGCCATGATATAATAATTCTGTTGCTTCTCGGCTAGGCAAAATCCGTAAAAAAATTGCTGAGTAGTTCCTCTGAAGTGTGCCTGGTATTCGCTATCGATCTCAGTCAGAGGGGGAATGGGGCGTATTAACCTTGATTTGTCGGTCAAACCAATAACTTAACTATTTTGCGCCCCCTTCCCCACCCTCTACGCCACTGGTAGCCAAGAGCAAAAATAAGTCTCCAAGCGTATGGTAGCCAAATCAAAAAAATAATATGGGTCCACCGAAGGCGGACTCCTGGCTGGTGAGGCACTGTAAGACCAAAACTAAGCAAGCTTAGTCGAGGCAAGAGCCTGTGAAACGGCAAGCTCCGAGGACGAATAAAACCGTCTCTGAGTTGAGTTGAGATTGGAGTTTCCAATCTCAGCGAAGCAGATTGGAGTACTTCATAGTCTAAGATTTTTGAGCTTCTAGGATCTGAAGCCTAAGAATAAGTGCCAAAAACCAATTCAGAAAAATTGATTTTAGGAAAAGTATCTTTTTACAACTTTGTCTGCTGCAAAAGTAGGATAATTTATTCTAGAACTACACTAGAAGATTTAAGAATCAAACACGGGAAGGTATGCACTTAAGCGAAATAACTAATCCTAACCAGTTGCACGGCTTGTCAATTAGGCAGCTAGAAGATATAGCCCGTCAGATAAGAGAGAAGCATCTACAGACAGTAGCAACTAGTGGAGGTCATTTAGGCCCAGGATTAGGAGTAGTAGAATTAACTATCGCTCTTTATCAAACTCTAGATTTGGATCGAGATAAAGTAGTTTGGGATGTAGGACACCAAGCCTACCCTCATAAATTGCTCACTGGAAGATATAACCGTTTCCATACTCTAAGACAAAAAAATGGGGTTGCTGGCTATCTGAAGCGTTGTGAAAATAAATTCGATCACTTTGGTGCAGGACACGCTTCTACCAGTATTTCTGCTGCTTTAGGTATGGCTTTGGCCAGAGATGCAAAAGGAGAAGACTATAAATGTGTTGCCATTATTGGGGATGGCTCTCTGACTGGAGGAATGGCATTAGAAGCCATTAATCATGCTGGTCATTTGCCCAAAACTAACCTGATGGTGGTTTTAAATGATAACGAGATGTCTATCTCTCCTAATGTGGGGGCAATTTCTCGCTATCTGAATAAAGTGCGTCTCTCTGACCCGATACAGTTTATTTCTGATAACTTAGAAGAGCAGTTTAAGCACTTGCCTTTCTTTGGAGAGTCTCTCACTCCTGAAATGGAAAGAGTCAAAGAAGGAATGAAGCGTTTGGCTGTGCCAAAAGTGGGCGCAGTGATCGAGGAGTTAGGCTTTAAATATTTTGGTCCTATTGATGGTCACAATTTACAGGAATTGATTTCTACCTTTAAACAGGCGCACAAGGTAATTGGTCCAGTTTTAGTTCATGTTGCGACAGTAAAAGGAAAGGGTTATGCGATCGCAGAAGAGGATCAAGTAGGTTATCATGCTCAAAGTCCCTTTAATCTGGCAACAGGAAAAGCTCATCCTGCAAACAGTCCTAAACCTCCTAAATACTCTAAGGTTTTTGCTCACACCCTTACTACCCTAGCCCAAAGCAATCCGAAAATTATCGGGATTACTGCTGCTATGGCAACAGGTACAGGTTTAGATAAACTGCAAAAGAAACTGCCAAAACAGTACATAGATGTAGGTATTGCAGAACAACACGCCGTAACTCTAGCTGCTGGTTTAGCTTGTGAAGGAATGCGCCCTGTAGCTGCTATTTACTCCACTTTCTTACAACGTGCCTACGACCAAGTAATTCACGATGTCTGTCTTCAAAACCTTCCTGTATTCTTCTGTTTAGACCGAGCAGGAATTGTGGGTGCAGATGGTCCTACTCACCAAGGGATGTACGATATAGCTTATCTACGGTGTATCCCCAACCTGGTAATTATGGCACCAAAAGACGAAGCAGAATTACAGCGCATGGTTGTTACAGGAGTTAACTACACAGATGGTCCAATCGCGATGCGTTATCCTCGCGGTAATGGTGTTGGTGTACCTCTGATGGAAGAAGGTTGGGAAGAAATCGAAATCGGCAAAGGAGAAATCCTCCGCAATGGTGATGATGTCCTACTTCTTGGTTATGGCACAATGGTACATCCTGCAATGCAAGTAGCAGAAATTCTCAGCGAACATGGCATACAAGCTACTGTGGTCAATGCTCGCTTCGTCAAACCTTTAGACACAGAGTTGATCTTACCCCTAGCTAAACGCATTGGTAAAGTTGTGACCCTGGAAGAAGGCTGCGTGATGAGTGGTTTTGGCTCTGCGGTAGTCGAAGCATTACAAGATAATGATGTATTAGTACCTGTAAAACGCCTTGGTGTACCAGATATCTTAGTAGATCATGCAACACCCAATGAATCAAAAGCAGATTTAGGTTTAACTAGCCCTCAAATGGCGGAAAAAATCCTCAAATCTTTCTTTAGTAGTGGGAAAGAAACTGCGGTAGTTCGTTAGCTGACTACTTAATGGGGTGAGAGTAACAAGTGTATCTCACCCCTTTTATATACCCCCTTACATAAGCTTCAGGAGCAGGGGAAGAAAAGCTGATTTTTTCGTTCTGATTAGAGTAAAAACTCACGGTTTTATTAAAAACATACCCTTGAAGAATCTGGGATGAAAGCGATCGCAACAACTTAAATATTAAGATACAAAATCTTCATAAAAGCTTTACATCATAAGCATTGCAGCTAATAACTCATTACCTATAAATATACAAATCATTTATATAATTTCGATTAACATCTTAAATTAAGCTAAATTTCACTAGTGTTTAATAAGCTGTGGAATAATTGTTGTCTTTTACAGCCCAAAGAGAAATTTCTTTGATCTTTAGGATTTTATTAAATTCTTTGAGCTTATTTAGGATGGCTACGGATAAATCGCTGTAGGGGAGATTAGCTAATCCCCCAGAAATTTATTGCTGGCACAAAACAAATTAGTTTAAGTAAATTTTTTTAGTGAGAGGAGTAACCAAAATGTCGAACGCACCCTTTAACTTACAAAGTCTTGATATTGATGAATCTTCTAGTGCTTCAGTAATTGACGCAGCAGATATCAATGGAGGTGGTAACAGATTATCTCAAGGAGAAAGCTATATGGTGTTTGCTTCTGACCCAGAATTACTAATAGGTACTGAGGGTGATGATTTTTTAACTAGTACTGATGAAGATGATTTGATCTCTGGGGGAGCAGGTAGAGATATCATTGATAGTTTCGCTGGTGCTGATGATATTCTTGGTGGTGAAGGAAACGACCTCATTACGGCTGGAGAAGATAACGATATTGTTCGAGGTCAACAAGATAATGATCTGATATTTGGCAATGAAGGAGACGATATTCTCCATGGTAATCGAGGTAGCGATCGCATTTTCGGCGATGATGGGGATGATCGTATTCTTGGAGGCAAAGATAATGATCTACTATTTGGGGGTAATGGCAATGACCTTATTTTTGGTGGAGATGGCGACGATACTTTAATTGGGGTTGATTTAAGTTCTCCTAATTCCCTCTTTGGGAAAGGTGAACAAGATACTCTAGTCGGTGACAAGAGGGCGAGTTTTAACCCCATCAATGGCAGTGATACTTTTATTCTTGGGGATGAAAATAATGTCTTCTACGATGATGGAGATGCCTCTACATCTGGAGAGTCAGATTTTGCCCTAATTCGTCGTTTTGATGCTACAGAAGATATTATTCAACTTCAAGGTTCAGCAGACTTGTACCGTTTAGAATTTTCTTCTGTCGGAAGTACAACTGATGCTCAGTTAATCTTTGCTCCAGAAACTGATGCAGTAGGAGAACTTATTGCTGTTCTCAAAGATGTGGATACTGATTTAAATCTCGAAGATTCTGCCTTCACTTTTGTTTAAAGATGATGGTACAAGAAGACAAAAGTCACTAGAGACTTGGTAGATGGGGTATTAGTGAACTACCTATCTTGAATTCTTTGAATTCAAGATAGGCTTCCTACCCAGAAACAAGCGGGATAGTGGATTTCTTGCGTCCTCCTCTATTCCGTCTTACAGTTTGGCGATAGGCGGGGAAAGGGGCTTGTTTGTTGTTAAGTTGTCGGTGTTGTTCCGATAAATCCTGTAAATATAAGCCCCATTCCCCATCCCCTGTCCCAGAGGAAATAATTCGCAGTCCTTCATCACGGATGTTTTTAGCTGCATTGACATCTCTGTCTATATGTTTAGTGCCGCAGCTAGAACAGTCCCAAAATCTTATTTCAAGTCATCTAAGATTACAATCGTAGATGAATCGCGAATTTTGCTAAAGGTAAACCCCACAATTACCTATATAGGTTTGGTTTCGCGACTAAACCCAACAAACAAATTTCTCTAGTTCTTCCCTATGGCATCATAAATTAACACAGGCACAATGACTAGGAGAGGAGATTTTCCCTTGTTAAATCAAGAGCCTGTTTTCCCAAAGGCCGATGCGGTGATAAGTTTACAAGAAATTACTAAAGAGACTTTAAGAAGCATCATCGATCTTAAGGTAGCCCCACACCAAGAACATTTCGTAGCTTCCAATGCAGTATCAATAGCTCAAGCTTATTTTTATCGTGAGGTTGCTTGGTTTCGGGGGATATATGCTGATGAAATCCCTGTAGGCTTTCTGATGCTTTATGATGACACAACAAATCAAGACTACTTTCTCTGGCGTTTTATGATTGATGCTCGCTTTCAGGGACAAGGATTTGGTAAACGTGCATTAGAACTTTTAATTGATTATGTGAAAACTCGCCCTGGAGCAAAATCTTTAGCTACTAGTTGCGTACCTGGTGCGGGAAGTCCTGGTAAATTTTATGAAAAAATAGGATTTATCTACACAGGAGAGGTAGAAGACGAGGAATTAGTTATGAGCCTTGAATTGTAATATTACAGGCTGTCTTTTGTTTTGTTATTCTAATTGCTGAGATAATAAAATATTTAATATAGTATTTATCTTAACAATTCAAGATGAAAAAAAAGTTTCTAATCCCCTTGATTATTTGTCTTGCTGTTACTTCAGTCCATGCTCAAGAACAGATACAAGGGAAAAATTCTGATTCTGAAGATCACAAAATTCTCATGATTGCTGAAGGTCAGCCAGTCCCTAGTATAGACTTACTTGTTTATGAAGATAGTGTCCAAGGTTGGAATCTGGAATTTAAGTTAAATAATTTTGAGTTTGCACCTGAAATGGTCAATGAAAAACACAATCCGAATAAAGGATACGCTAATTTGTATGTAAATGGAGAAAGGACAACTCGCATTTATAGTAATTGGTATCATTTGGGAAATTTACCTTTTGGGCGAAATAAAGTTAAAGTAATTTTAAATACTAACAGTCATCAATCTTTAATGTATCAAGGAAAATTAATTGAAGATGAAGAAATAATTTATGTTTATTAACCAAATTTGCTATAAATTACATTAATAATTTGATGCTGAATTACGTCCTGGCTCTTAGTAGCATCTATAATTAATAAATGATGGGAATATTCTTGAAAAATTGTTAGATAATTTTCTCTTACTTTAGTTAATTTAGTTTGGGTTTCATAAACTTCTTTTAAAGAGCGTTCTTTGATTCTGTCTAAAGATACTTCTACAGGAATATCCAGATAAATTACCAAGTCAGGATTAGGAAACTTATGATTTAATTTACTCACAAAGTCAAATTGTTCTGGAGTCTGACAATTATAAGCTAGAGAGGAAAAATAATATCTGGTACTGATTACATGAAACCCATCTTTAATTAGTTTAAAAACTCCGTCTGTATCATTATATAAATGGTCGTGGCGATCGCTGGCAAATAAGTAAGCCATTTGTTCATCAAATAAATCAGCATCCTCTGTAAATAAAATTCTTTTTTTTAAGGCTTGTCTAATTAAGTTTCCAATAATTCCGTTAGAAGGTTCAGGACTAATGACTGCTTTTTCTCCTTGAGCAATAAAAGAGTTTTTCAACAATTGTGACTGAGTAGATGTACCAGCCCCATCAATTCCTTCTAATACAATAAAAAGTTTTTTATTAGTTTTTTTTTGTTTATTTCCCATTTTTAGCTATAAATAAGATAATTATATTTAATCAACAATTAACCATTAACCATTAATTTTATTTACTAAAATTTTTTTTAATCTTTAACCAGGTTTGTAACCAACGATATTTGTGTTTACGACGTTGTAACTTTTGCTTATGAAATTCGGTTGCTACTTTGTTTAATATGGCGGAAAAACTAGGACAAATTGTAGAAATTTCTGTCTTAAGTAGGGCTTGAATTGGATTATTACTAAATTTAATTTTGTTTTGGAGCATTACCATAATAGTAGAGATTAATTCTTCAGCGCGATCGCCTATAATAGTACAGCCCAGTATCTCTCCTTGAGACGTTAAAATAAACTGACACCACCCTGTAGTTTTTCCTAATATGGGAGATTGAATAACATTTTTAAAGTATTCTCTGACAACATAGATTTTATTTCCATAATTTTGTCTTGCTTCTGTTTCAATCATTCCGATACTTACTAAAGTAGGTTGAGTAAAAACCACTCTGGGAATTAAAGAATAGTCTATTTTATACCAGGGTAGTAATAAAATATTTTTTAAAGCAATATTAATTTGCTCTCTCTTCATCAAAGAAGAAAAAATACCTATGCTATCTCCACAAGCATAAATACTTTTGTTAGTAGTTTGTAGTAGGCTGTTAACAGTTATTCCTGTATCATCATATTTAACTCCGACTCCTGCTAAATTTAATCCTGCAATCTTAAATTCTTTTTCTTCAGTAAAAATAACAGTATCTATTACTAATGCTTTATCTCCAGCTTGTAACCAGCTTTCCCCTGCAATTTTTTTGATTTGAGTCACAGGAGAATTAGTAATTATTTCTATTCCATCAGCTTCTAATTGTGCTTGAATTATCATTACTGCTGCTAATTCTTCTTGAGGTAAAATCCTTTCTCTCTCAACTACTAAGGTAACTTTTTTTCCCAGTCTTCTTAATACCTGTGCTAATTCTAAACTAGAAGCATAACTTCCTACTATAGCTAAATTATTTCCTAAAGATGTTAAATCTTTTTGTTGCCAAACATCATTATATGTTAAACAATTGACTTGTTCGATGCCAGGGATTAAAGGTATTGTAAAATTCGAGTCTGTAGCAATTAAAAAAGTACGCGATCGCAGTTGGCGATTTCCTACAATCAAAGCTTGTTTGGGAAGACGACAAAATTCTCCTTCACCCAAAATAATGTCGGCTCCGAAAGCTGCTAACTGGGAAAGGGAATTAATTTCTCCTAAATTATTGCTGTCTAGTTCACTTATGGCTTTAAAATCAACAGCTAGGTCACAATTCAATTGTTTTTGTATAATCCAAGAATTGTAGTTAAGCCTTGTTACTAGATTAGTTGCTTCTCTTAAACGAAAATAATTACTATTCGGATTATTACTAATAAATTCTTCTTGAGTTTGGGTAACTAGGGCAACTCTTGCACCAAGTATAGTTGCTTTTGACGCAGCTTCTATTCCTGTTTTACTACTTCCAATTACTACTAAATCATATTCCATTATTGTTGATTGTAGTTATATATAGCTTTTCTGATTTTTGAAGAGTTCGTGGCGGTACAGGTTTAATGCTCCAACCCAACCTACTAGCTTAAGATATTCACTAATGAATTTAACAGATAATTATTTTCTTCAGGTGTGCGTACTGCAATTCTAAAATATTTATCTCCTAATTCGGGAAAGCTTAAACAATCACGAATTAAAATACGATATTGCTTTAACAACTTTGTCTGTAGCTGAGTAACAGACACTCGACTTTTCACCAACAAAAAATTAGCAGCACTGGGTAAAGGTTCAAATTCAGGAATATTGGTTAAACCTTTAACTAAATCATCTCTAGCTGATGCTAACCAATTCCAAGTAAATTGTTGAAATTCTTGAGCTTGAACTGCTGCGATCGCAGCTTCTACTGCTAAACTATTTACTGACCAAGGATCGCGGTATTTTTGCCACTGTTGTAGGATATCAGGATTGGCAAGAGCATAACCAATTCGTAATCCAGGCAGACTATAAAATTTGGTCAAAGAACGTAAGATAATCAAGTTGGGATAGTGGCAAATAAGCCCAATAAGGCTTTGCTGTTTTTCTGGGGGAATAAAGTCCATAAAAGCTTCATCGATAACCACCAGAGAAAATTTATCCAAGTAAAAAATAATTTCTTCTCTATTCCAGAGTTTCCCTGTGGGATTATGAGGATTATTTAACAATAACCCACTATTAGATATGAGATGATGGGGTAAAAGAGAAGATAACTTCTCCAGTGGTAGAGGAGTCGTCACAGTAACGACATTAGCGGAAAAAGCTCCTAAAGCTCGATAATAATCCCCGAAAGCAGGAGTAACTACATAAGTTGCTTCACATTGACCTAACTCTTTTGCAGCCCAAGTCAATAACTCTGCTGACCCGTTTCCAGGCAATATACAATCAGGACTTAAATCATGATGTTCCCCCAGACAATCTCTTAATTGAGAATATTCTGGACTAGGATAGTGCTTCAGTTTCGGGATAGCTTCTGTAATGGCATTTAATACCTTTTTAGGTATGCCATAGGGGTTGATACTAGCAGAAAAATCTAACAAAGAAGAAGCAGGACAGCCTGCAATATTAGCTGCCCAAGCTAAATTTCCACCGTGTTGGGGTCTGCCCAAAGTCAGGTTAAATATTGTTAAGATTATTTAGGAGCTACTTTTTCTTTAAAGAGCTTCCCAGGAGAAAAAGCAGGTACTGTGGTGGCAGGAATGGACATTTTTTCCCCTGTTTTAGGGTTACGTCCTTCTCGCTCTTTACGAGCGCGAGGTTCAAAAGAACCAAATCCCACTAAAGTAACTTTGTCTCCTTCAGATACAGCTTCCATAATAGTTTCGATCGCAGCACTAAGTACTGCGTCCGCTTGTTTCTTAGTGACAGTAGCTCTCTGAGCAATACGATCTACCAATTCACCTTTATTCATTGACAATCTCCTTGTTTGTATAGGGTCATTGACTTGTTTAGAGAATTGAGCCTATGTACTGAAACTTCGGAATTCTAGAGCATTTGAGTTAACGAAGTCAATAAATTTTGAGGAAATAAATCCCCAAATAACCATAGGCTACAATTTTTACTGCCTTATTCTAAGCTGTCATTGCCTACTATGGAACGCGGAAACCACTAATTTATATAGATTTCAACAATTTTTTTGATTTTGGTACTACCAAAGCGGTTTTTTGTAAGTATTTATACCTAAAAAAATCTTACTTACACAGAGAACTGTAAAGAATTGCATCTTTTGATTCTGTATCGGAATTTTTCTCTATAAGCTCTAATAACTGGTCGTTATCAATAAGCCCTAAGTCATATTCAATTTCAGGAGACTGTGGGATTTTCTGAGTATCACAAATAATCTCACTCAATTTAGTTAGCTCAGGGGAAGTTGGTGGAATCTTTAATGGCTCTTCCATGCTTATATTGAGGTCAAATATTGCCGATTTGACTTCAGGCTCAACTACAATTTCATGGTTTGCCTGCATTACCGATGAGTAGTAGCCATCAGTATTTACTCCAACGAAATAAGTAATTTTACCTTGGACTGCTTTAAAAACCTCACCACCAAATACGGTAGTGGCTCTTAGTAAAATCGCTTGCTGTGGATTAGATTTAGACTGTCGATAATAGTAAAAGCTATCGCCTTGACGGCAAATACTAACACGAAAATTGCGAGTCCAAAAATCATATACCTCTTCATAGCGGAGTCCTAGCCGTTGACAAGTTCCCCTCATTTGAGCATAAATAGGAGACGAAACTAAGCTTGTGTTGGTAGGAGTAGTGGTTGAAGCATCGTAAGAAGCCGTTACCATTTCATTTACCCTGTGAAATTTCATCAAAGCCAGACAACACAGCTTAAATAATAATATTTTTTTCAACCAAGTAATCGTAATCATTCACAATAACAATTTTGATACAAAGTATATGTAATTTTTAGGTTCAGTCAGCATTTTCTCAAACAAATTTTAAAAACAGAACTGACATATATTTAAACGTCAGTGTAATGGTGAATAGTAAAAACTCAGGCAATACAGGCTTTTAAATAATGTTTTTTAAACTTATGATCATCGCTCAAAATACTCTATCGGCACTATTGTATCGAAAATGTAAAGAAAACCTCAATTTTGTCATCAGGGTAGGATTCAAGTATTTTCTTTATTTATTAGCGATATCAGTTTAAGAGATTATTGCTCAACAAGGAGATGCTAGATTTTATTCGCTTTTTGTGTTTCCTAAATGGGACAACTCTCCGTAAAACTATAGCTTCCGCTATAGAAAAGCGTTTGACTGGCTTGTCAGCAGAAATGGCTTTTAACGCTATGCTCGGTTTATTCCCTGCAATTATTGCTGTGTTGACCGCTATTAGTTTGTTTGAAAATTCGATCAAACAAACATTAGGGGAGTTAGCAGTACATCTTTCTGAAATTGCTCCCCAACAAGTATGGAGTTTATTATTAAGTTTTACGACAGAAGTTAAAGTTTCTCAAGATGAAAGCTGGTTTTCTTTAAGCTTTATTGCTACTATTTGGATTATTTCTGGGGTCATAAGCTCTGCTATTAATGCTCTAGACCTTATTCATAAAGTTCCAGCTAGAGCCAAAAAACCTTTTTGGCATATTAAGTTAATTGCTATTTTCTTAACCATCGGAACAATCTTCCTACTCATCATTGCTTCTTTTTTATTATTAATAGGTGATTTTATAGTTCATATTGCAATTCATCAAAATTGGAGTCAGTTATTATTAATTACTTGGAAAAGTTTGACGATTATTGTAATTACTTCTATAATTATTGCTTCTCTATCAATTTTGTATCAAATAAAATCTAAAACTGATCGAAAAAGCTCTCGAAACAAGAATGACACCTTAACTGCATTCATAATTATTATCAGTACACTTTTGATTCAAATCATCTATTTTTGCTTTGTATTTGTAGAAGGATTAATAGTTGAATCCAATATTGAAGCAACCGTCAGTAGTTTTTTAGTTCATCTTTGGCGATTATTAAGTTTCCCCATAGCCTTAGCGGTAGTGGCGATCGCATTTGCTTTTATATATCAGTTTGGCACAAGCATCAGAGCCAAACAAACTCCCCTAATACCAGGAGCAGTTTTAGCTGCTATTTCTTGGGCAATTGTATCCTTACTATTTCGTTTCTACGTATCTCATTTTGGAGTGTATAACAAAATTTATGGCGCATTAGGTACAGTAATAGTTTTAATGCTGTGGCTCTACTTAAGTTCTCTGGTGATGCTTTTAGGCGATCAATTAAATGTCATTGTAGGGGAAGCAATGCACAAAAAATCTTCTAAATAAGGTTAAGGTAAAGGTAATGGGGGATTGGGGAATTGGGGAGACCCAACTCGTCGCTTCGCGATTGGGGGGATTGGGGAGTTGGGATAAATTATGAGGGATAAATTATGAGGGATGAGGAGTAAGTCTAGGTAGGAGAGTCTAGGTAGGAGGTAAAAAGTAGCAAGTAACTGGCTACTTGCCCGCAAAGCTACTTATTAGTTGTTACTTATTACTTACTACTTTTTTCTGAGTCCTTCTTGCTGATTACTGCTAAAGATAAAAATCTAGTCGTACATTCTCGCTTCAAGCGCGCTAGGATTCTCTTCACAATAAATCTCAAAATAACTCTTGGGTTTTTCCACAAAATCACTTTTGTGCATAATATCGCTAATCGAAATAACCCCTTTAAGACCATTTTGAACTACAGGTGCGCGACGAATACGAGTATTAGCAAATAAACGTGCTACATATTCCACACCCAAATCGGGAGTAACTGTAATACAGGGTTTGGTCATGATTTCAAATACCCTGAGAGTTTTCGGATCGTTACCGTAAGCAGCTACTTTATAGACAATATCGGTTTCTGTAAC
>JAAUYH010148176.1_pt1 | contig 15254 bp, 17 predicted proteins | sample 7278061 | NCBI WGS metagenome assembly JAAUYH01 (sample SAMN14350203, study PRJNA611818) | marine sediment metagenome | isolation source: surface marine sediment (0.6m) | place: French Polynesia: Moorea | collected 2018-08
AGGGGCCGGGGCCGCCAAGCTGCCACGCCCTCCCGACCCCGGCCCCTGGAAGCGCCCGATGAGAGCTCGGCTCAAGGTCTGCTGCATCGCCACCATCGAAGAGGCCGAAACCGCGATCGGCCTGGGCGCCACGGCGCTCGGTCTGGTCTCGGCGATGCCGAGCGGGCCGGGCCCGATCCCGGAGGCGCGCATCGCCGAGATCGCCGCCGCGGTGCCGCCCGGAATCGAGACTTTCCTGCTGACCTGCCGCAGCGAGGCCGCGGCCATCGTCGCTCAGCTCGAGCGCTGCCGCACCACGACCGTGCAGCTCGTCGATGCCGTCGCGGCGCCGGTCTACGCGGCCCTGCGGCGGGCCCAGCCCGAGACGCGCATCGTGCAGGTGATCCACGTCCGCGACGCCGGCGCCGTTGACGAGGCGCGCCGCGCCGCGCCTCACGTCGACGCCCTGTTGCTCGACTCGGGACGTCCGGACCTGGCGGTCAAGCAGCTCGGCGGCACCGGGCTGACCCATGACTGGCGACTCAGCCGTCGCATCGTTGAGGCGGTGCCGGTGCCGGTCTATCTGGCGGGGGGAATCCATCCGGGCAACGTCGGAGAGGCGATTGCTGCCGTCGCGCCCTTCGGCATCGACCTCTGCACCGGCGTGCGCAGCGACGGGCGTCTCGACGCCGGGAAGCTCGGGGCGCTGGTGGCGGCGATGCGGGGCGCCTAACGCATGCCCGCCTTCTTCTGCTGTTGCACGTCGAAGAAGGAGTTCTCTTCGTAGCGCTGCGGCAGCTCGACGGTGCCGGCCCTGAGGCGGGCCGTGCGGCTCGGCTTGCCGCGCACGATCCGGCCGGTGTGGATCGAGGGCACCATGGTCGGCGTCAGCGGCACGGCGTCGGCCGCCACGTAGTCGCAGATCAAGAGGCGCCGGGGCGTGTCCGCGCGGTTGTCGCCGGAGCCGTGCACGCACCAGGTGTGCATGAAGCAGACGTCGCCCGGCTCGCCGGTCACCGGCACGGCGCGACGGCTGAAGTCGGCGTCGAGCTCGGGTGCCGTCGTGCCGATGAAGCGGTCGTCCTGATAATGGCTGTAGCGCTCGCGGTGCGAGCCCGGCACCACTTTGAGCGCCCCGTTGGCCTCGGTCATGGCGTCGAGCATGAGCAGGGTCGTCAGCACGTCGTCGTTGCTGTGCGGGTCGTAGGGGTGGTCCTGGTGCCAGTCGACGGTCGTCGCCATGCCCGGCAGCTTGATGTTGAGCTTGCAGTGATGGAACTTGACGTCGGGCCCGATGAGCTGCGCCACCATGTCCGGAATCGGGCCGTCGAACAGCACGTCCCGGTAGGCCTCGGAGATGTCCGCCGGGTTGGCGACTCGGCGCAGCCTGGGGGCGGCTGCCGAATGCCCCGCTTCCAGGTCGAAGCGCTGCTTGCCGTCCGGCGTCTCGCCGTAGTTGGACTGGTGTCCGCGGCTCTCCTCGATCCAGCCGTCCAGCTCGGCGCGCAGGGCGTCAAGAACGTCGGCTGACACGGCGTTGCGGGCGATCACGTAGCCCCGGTCGTGGAATTCGGCGACCTCTTCGGGGTTCAGCATCTCCGGCCTCCTATTTCCCAGCATTGAACGCCCCTTGTCGGCCCAAATGCAATGCCGACGCGGCATCATTCGGGTGGGATCGGACAGAGCTCCGCGCGCGGGTCCGGCGTGGCATCGGAATAGATCGTGATCAGGCCGATGGTGGCCGGGTCGTCGGGGTCGTCGGCGCGGCAGACCACCCGGTTCAGGATCTCGACGCCGCCCTCGGCCGAGGGCGTGTAGAAGGCCTTGCTGTGCCAGGTCCGATAGCGCGCCCAGCCGTCGCCGGGCCGGCAGCAGGCCTCCGCCGCGCGGGTCGCGAGGCCGAAGAGGTCGGCGGCGCCCTGGTTCAGGGCGTAGCCCTTGATCGGGTGCCAATAGCGCCCGTCGGCGCTGGTCACGCCCAGGCTGTAGATCTGGCCTTCGACGATCTCCTCGCGGGCCGAGGGCATGTAGCAGGCCTTGGGCTCGGACTGGAGCTGCAGGAAGCGGCCGCGGAAGTGCAGCCCGCCGATCGAGCCGTCGTCCCACTCGCCGCAGAAGACGTGGTCGAAGCCCTGGTGGGTCAGCCAGAGCCGCTCCAAGCGGGCGACAAGCTCGTCGCGCGCGAGCCCGCGCCAGGCGGCCGGCAAGCCGGCGCGCAGGGAATCGGAATGGTCGGCGAGCAGGGCGCGGAATTCGGCCGCCGTGACCCGGCCGCCGAGCGGCCCGCAGGCGCGCAGCACGGCCCGGTCGAGCTCGTCGAGCGGCGGCGCCTCGGGCAGGGCCGAGGTGGCGGGATCGTCGTCGAAGAAGGACGGGCACTGCGGGCCGACCCGAAGCGGCGCGTCGAGGGCGCCCAGATCGTAGTCCCAATAGCTGCGGTCTTCCGCAGCGTCCTGGGCAAACGCCCCCTGGGCCAAGGCCGCGGCGAGCGCGACGGACGCCAGGCAACGAAGCGCGCGGCGCCTAGACCCGGTCATCGGCGCACCGCGGGCCCACCGGCTTCTCCCGGCCCGACCTGAACCATTGGCGCATCCTTATCGTCCTGCCATTCTGCCACCTCGGCAAGCCTAGCGCAGGTGGGGCGGAACGCGATGGCTGGAATGCGGGACCCGGTTCGGTTTCTCGGCGCGGTCTGCCTCTGTCTGCTCATGGTCTTACCCGCCTGCTCGGACGACGACGAAGAAGCCGAGAAGCGGGCCGAGCGGGCCGAGGTCCAGCTCAGCGAGGCGGAGCTCGAGGCCGAGGCCTTCGTCCACGGTCGCATCGAGCCGCACAGAGAAGATCTCGCCGGGATCCGCAAACGCCGTGTGCTCCGTGCCCTGGTGATCTTCAGCCCGACCGAATTCTTGCTGCTGAACGGAAAGCCCCACGGCTTTCAGTTCGAGCTGATGTCGCAGTACGAGAAGTTTCTGAACAAGGGCGTCTGGAAGAAGAAGCGCAGGACGCAGGACATCTACGTGCCCCTGCCGCTCGAGCGGCTGATCCCGGCGCTGCGCGAGGGCGAGGGCGACATCATCGCCGCCGGCCTGACGGTCACGCCGGAGCGCGAGAAGCTGGTGGCCTTCGCCGCGCCCTATCTGCCGGCGGTCGACGAGATCGTCGTCACCCACAAATCGGTCGAAGGCTTGAACGGGCTCGAGGACCTGGCGGGGCGCAAGGTGCATGTCATGGGCGGCAGCACTTACGCCCAGCACATGCGCGAGCTGAGCGATCGCTTCCAAGAGCGCGGCCTGCCGCGCATCGACGTCGTCGAGGCCGACGACTTTCTGAGCACCGGAGACATCCTGGAGATGGTCAACGCCGGCATCTTCGACATCACCGTGTCCGATGCCCACATCGCCGACGTCTGGAGCGAGGCGCTCGCCGAAGTGACGCTACGCCCCGATCTACAGGTCCATTCCGGCGGCAAGGTGGCCTGGGCGGTGCGCCGGGAAAACAAAGAACTGCGCGACAGCCTCGATGCCTTCATGAAATCCCACAAGAAGGGTTCGAAGCTCGGCAACATCCTCTTCACGCGCTATTTCGAGGATACGACCTTCGTCAATAACCCCCTGACCGACAAAGAGATCGAGAAGTTCGAGGCGCTGAAATCGCTGTTCCGCAGGTACGGCGACAAGTACCAGGTGGATTGGCTGGCCAGCATGGCGCAGGGCTATCAGGAGTCGGGCCTCGACCAGAAGAAGCGCAGCAAGGCCGGGGCCGTCGGCATCATGCAGCTGTTGCCGAGCACGGCGGCCGACCCCAACGTGAACATCAAGGGCATCGACAAGGCCGAGAACAACATTCACGCCGGCATCAAGTACACGGCCTTCCTGCGCGACCGCTATTTCTCCGACCCCGAAATCGACCAGGAGCAACGCCTGGCCTTTGCCTTCGCGGCCTACAACCTGGGGCCCAACCGCGTCGACCGCTTGAGGCAGCAAGCCAAGGCCATGGGATTCGATCCGAACCGATGGTTCGGCAACGTCGAAATGGTCGCCCTGGCCAAGGTCGGACGCGAGCCGGTGCGCTACGTCGGCAACATCCACGAATACTACGTGGCCTACCGGCTCCACGAGCGGCGCCTTGCCGAGCAGGCCGAGACCGCGCGCTGAGACCGGTGCGACCTAAGAGGCTTCGGCCAGCGGCAGGCTGACCAGCAGGTTCTGCGGCTTGAGCCGCAGCCCGCCCTCGGGCGTCATGGCCATGGCCAGATAGACCGGCCGGCCGGCGATCGACGGCAGCATGACCGCCGGATCGCGGAACTCCAGGCGGAACAGCGACAGCAGGCGGGCGAGCCGCGCCTCGCCCACGTCGACGCCGTTGTAGAGGTCGTTCAGCAGCTTCGTGCCCTCGACGTCGAGGCCGATATGCCAGACCCACTTCTGGTCGCTGATCTGCTGCACCGGCTGGATCGACAGCTCGATGTCGAGGAAGTGCCGGACCCAGGTTTCCAAGACCCGGCAGAGCGCGTCGAGCCCGGCGCCGGCGAAGTTGAGGTTGAGCACGGTGTCGTAGTTCTGGTCGCGGGTCCAATAGAGCGCCGCGTTGTCCTCGTCCAGCACGTCGAGCTGCACGGTGCGGAGCGGCGTCTGCGCTTCGGCGATCAGCCGCCCGAGCGAGCCGAAGCCGCCGGAGCTCGCGTACATCTCCACGGTCTCGGCGTCGGCCGCCATGATGTGGCCGTCGTTGATCGTCACCTTCTGCTCGCGGAACAGGCATTCGCCGGCGCGCGCCCTGAGGCCGTCCTCGCTGCCCTCGAGCATGGCGCGAGCGATGACGTGGGCCATCTGGTCGACGAACAGCGGCGGCACGGGCAGGGCGCCCTCGGCGAGAAACAGCCCCAGGTAGCAGCGCTCGACGGTGCCGGCCGCCGCGAGCCGGTCGCGGAAGGCGAGCACGATCTCGTAGTTCTCGCGTGCGTCGGGGTCGGCGAGCTCGGCCAGGCGCGCGGCGCCGACCGCCTCGCGCGGGTTGCGCATCAGCGCCTCGTGCAGGGCGCGCTCGGCGGCGCAGGATTCCTCGACCGGGCGCACTTCGGGGCGCAGGAAATAGGCGCGCAGGAAATCGTCGGTGACCACGAGGTGGCCCCGGTCGTCCCTTTCCAGCAGGTGAAAGCCTGAATCGCGCCAAAAGTCCGGCATATCGCAGTCTATAGGGTCCAGCCGGCGGCCTGTCCACACCCGGCCCGGTCACCCCTGCGGCTGCCGGCGGCGCATCCGCGCCCCTGGACGAGTCCGGTGCCAGGTGCAATATTCCCGACATCGTCGTCCACCGGCCCGGTTGGCCGCCATGGGAGGGGAGCGATCGTGGGAGTCACCGTGGGTACCCGGCTCTACACCTGGCTGCGCGGCGAGGAGGTCGGGCGCGACGCCTTCGGCAACTGCTATTACCGCGAGAAGGGCGGCGGCCGCGTCCACCCGGACAGCATTCGCAAGGAACGCCGCTGGGTCATCTACCGGGGCGAGGTCGAGGCCAGCAAGGTGCCGCCGGAATGGCATGCCTGGCTGCATCACACGCTGCAGGATCCGCCGCCGCCGGGCGGCCCGGCGAAGAAGCCCTGGCAGAAGGAGCACCTGCCGAACCTGACCGGGACCGAAAGCGCCTACCGGCCGCCCGGTCATACGCTGCGCGGCGGCGCCCGCGACAGGGGCACCGGGGACTACGAGCCCTGGATTCCGGACTGATCGACGCCCACCTGGAGTTGGGGGCGAGGTCCGGCCCAAACCGAGCGAAGGAACACGGCAATGCGCAAGAATATCATCGAGACCGTCATGGGGGCGGTGGTCCTGCTCGTGGCGATCACCTTCGTGATCTTCGCCTTTCAGAGCAGCGACGTGCAGACGGTCCGCGGCTACCGGGTGATCGCCAGCTTCGACAACGCCTCGGGGCTCGCTGCCGGCACCGACGTGCGCATGGCCGGCGTCAAGATCGGCACCGTTGCAGCCAACGACCTGGACCCGGAGACCTTCCTCGCCAAAGTCACGATGAACATCGACGACAACATCAAGCTGCCGACCGACACCTCGGCGCGGATCATTCCGGACGGGCTCCTGGGCGGTAATTTCGTCTCGCTGGAGCCGGGCGGCGAGGAGGAGCTGCTCAAGGACGGGGGCGTCATCAGCTTCACGCAAGGCTCGATCAACGTCGTCGACCTGCTCGGCCGTTTCATCTTCAGCGCCGCCGAGGCCGCGGGCTCGAAGGACGAAGGCGGCGGCCTGCAGTAGGCCGGCGGGCCGAAGAGAGCCGCTCGCTGCCATGGGCGAGTCCCCGGCGGACAGCGCACAGCATTGGGATCCCGACCGCTACGCGCGCAACGCGCGCTTCGTGGCCGACCTCGGGATGCCGGTGCTCGAGCTGCTGGCGCCCAAGGCCGGCGAGCGGATCCTCGACCTGGGCTGCGGCGACGGGCCGCTGACCGAGAAGATCGCGGCGGCGGGCGCCCAGGTGGTCGGCGTCGACGGCAGCCCCGAGCAAGTGGCCGCGGCCGTGGCGCGCGGCCTCGACGCCCGGGTCGGCGACGGCCAGGCGCTCGACTTCGAGCGCGAGTTCGACGCCGTCTTCTCGAACGCGGCCCTGCACTGGATGCGCGACGCCGGGGCGGTGATCGACGGCGTCCGTCGCGCGCTCAAGCCCGGCGGCCGCTTCGTCGGCGAGATGGGCGGGGCCGGCAACGTGCAGCTCATTATCGGGGCGCTGATCGCGGCCCTGGAGCGGCGCGGGCTCGACGGCCGCAGCACCTTTCCCTGGATCTTCCCGAGCGTCGAGGAGTACCGGCAACTGCTGGAGCAACGCGGCTTCCGGGTCCGCTCGATCGAGCTGATCCCGCGCCCGACGCCGTTGCCGGGCCCGATGGCCGACTGGCTCGAGACCTTCGCGGAGAGCTTCATCAAGCTGGTGCCGGAGGCGGAGCGGCGGGCCTTCCTCGAGGAAGTGTCGGAGGCACTGCGTCCGAGCCTCTGCGATGGCGAGGGGCGCTGGACGGCCGACTACGTGCGCCTGCGCTTCGCCGCCGACTTGCCTTCCGGCGCGGGCGCTTGAGATACCACGTCCTGCCGCCTAAATTCCTGACGTAAGCCGGCTTTCGCGCCGGCCTGGAGGGCGATGTGGCGAAACCGTCCAACGGCAAGGTCGAGTTCCCGGTCTGGCGCCAGCCCGACGGCGAGCCCGTGTCCTGTCACGAGAAGATCAAGGTTCTGAACGAGAACCTCGAGGAGATCCTCGAGATGGCGCAGGACGCGCTCGAGGACGGTATCCTCATGGGCTGCGACGAGGCCCAGCTGCGCGACGTCCTGCACGGGCTGGTCGACCGGCTGGAAAACCCCTACGCGCAGAGGACCAAGGGTTGAGCCGGATGGCGCGACGCGGCTTCCGGACGACCCGGGCGGCGGCGGTCGGCGCCGTGCTGTTCCTGGCCGCCGCGCAGGCGGTCCCGGCCCAGGACGCCGCGCCGGGCGGTCCGCAATATCCGGTGGTGGTGCTCCAGGGCCTGGACAAGATCACGGCGCGCATCTCGACCTTCGAGGCGCCGGTCGGCGAGGCGGTCACCTTCGGCTCGCTGGAGATCGTCGCGCGCCGCTGCCACAAGACGCCGCCGGAGGAGCCGCCGGAGCGGGCCGCCTTCCTGGAAGTCACCGATATCCGGCCCGACTCGCCGGCGGTGGAGCTCTTCACCGGCTGGATGTTCGCCTCCTCGCCGGCGGTCTCGGGTCTCGAGCACCCGGTCTACGACGTCTGGGTGATCGACTGCAGGAAGCTGTCGAGCTCGGCCGCGGGGACCTCTTCGGGGAACTGAGCGGGCCGCCGCACCGCGCGGGCGAGCCGCGTACGGTAGTCCTCGCGCGGGATCTCGACGACGCCGAACTGGCGCAGGTGCGGCGTTTGGAACTGCGTGTCGAGCAGCTCGAAGCCGCCCTTGCGCAAACGGAAAATCAGATGGACCAGGGCCACCTTGCTGGCGTCGCTCGCCCGGCTGAACATGCTTTCGCCGAAGAAGGCGGCGCCGAGCGAGACCCCGTAGAGTCCGCCGACCAGCCGCTCCTCGCGCCAGCATTCGACGCTGTGCGCGAAGCCCATGCGGTGCAGATGGGTGTAGAGCTGCTCGATGGTCGGGTTGATCCAGGTATCGCGTCGGTCGGGCGCCGGCGAGGCGCACTCGCGGATCACCTCGCCAAAGGCGGTGTTGACCCGGACCTCCAGGTCGCCCCGGCGCAGCTTGCGGCGCAGCCGGCGCGGGATGTGGAAGTCATCGAGCGGCAGGATGCCCCGCAGCTCGGGATCGATCCAATGGATCTCCGAATCGTAGCGGCTTTCGGCCATCGGGAAGATGCCGACGGCGTAGGCGCGCAACAGCAGTTCCGGCTTCAGTTTCATGGGCGCTCGGGTGCTCGCTCCCGTGCGGTCAATCGGCTCCTCGGTCCACGTAGCGCTCGAGCCAGTTTATGTCGTAATCGCCGTTAATGAAATCGGGGGCCGAGATGAGCTCGCGGTGCAGCGGGATCGTGGTGTCGATGCCGTCCACCACGAACTCCTCGAGGGCCCGCCTGAGGCGCATGAGGCACTCGTTGCGCGACTGGCCGTTGACGATCAGCTTGGCGATCAGGCTGTCGTAGTGGGGCGGCACGCCGTAGCCGGCGTAGAGCGCCGAATCGACCCGCACGCCCAAGCCGCCGGGCACGTGGTAACCGCTGATCCGGCCCGGCGAGGGGCGGAATGTCGTGGGGTCCTCGGCGTTGATGCGGCATTCGATGGCGTGGCCCTCGAAGGTCACTTGGTCCTGAGTGAGGCTGAGGGCGTGGCCGGCGGCGATGCGAATCTGCTCGCGCACGATGTCGAGTCCGGTGATGGCTTCCGTGATGGGATGTTCGACCTGCAGGCGGGTGTTCATCTCGATGAAGAAGAAGTCGCCGTCCTGGTACAGGAACTCGAGGGTCCCGGCGCTGCGGTAGCCCAACTGGCGCACCGCCGCCGCGGCCCGGTCGCCGATCTCGGCCCTTTGGTGGTCGTTGAGGGCGGGCGAGGGCGCCTCCTCGATCAGCTTCTGGTGGCGGCGCTGCATCGAGCAGTCGCGCTCGCCCAGATGGATGGCGTGGCCTTGGGAGTCGGCAAGGATCTGGATCTCGATGTGCCGCGGCCGGTCGAGAAAGCGTTCGATGTAGACGGCATCGTTGCCGAACGCCGCCTTGGCCTCGGCGCGCGCGAGCTTGAGCGCCTGGGGCAGGCTCTCGGCGTTCCTGGCGATCTTCATGCCGCGCCCGCCGCCCCCGGCGGCCGCCTTGATCAGAACGGGAAAGCCGATCGCCCGGCCGACGCTCGCGGCCTCGGCCTCGGTCTCGATCGCGCCCTCGGAGCCGGGCACGGGCGCGAGCCCCAGGGACTCCGCCGCCCGCTTGGCGGCGACCTTGTCGCCCATGAGCGCGATGTGCTCCGGCTTCGGCCCGATGAACTCGAAGCCGTGCTCCTCGACCATTTGCGCGAAGTCGGCGTTCTCGGCGAGGAAGCCGACGCCCGGATGCACCGCGTCGACCCCTGTGATGGTCGCCGCCGAGAGGATCGCGGCGACGTTGAGATAGCTGTCCTTGCTGGGCGGCGGCCCGATGCAGACGCTCTCGTCGGCGAGCCGAACGTGCATGGCGTCGGCGTCGGCCGTCGAGTGCACCGCGACGGTCTGAATGCCCATCTCCCGGCAGGCCCGGTGAATCCGAAGGGCGATCTCCCCCCGGTTGGCAATCAGGACCTTTTCGAACATGGGTCGGGATCGACGGGTCAGTCGATCACCAGGAGCGGCTCGCCGTACTCGACCGGCTGGCCGTCTTCCACCAAAACCCGGCTGACGCGTCCGCTGCGCGGGGCGGGAATCTGGTTCATGACCTTCATGGCCTCGATGATCATGAGGGTCTGGCCCTCGCTGACCTCGTCGCCCACCGCGACGAAGGCATCGGCGCCCGGCTCCGGGGCGAGATAGGCGGTGCCGACCATCGGCGCCACGACGGCGCCGGCGGGGATCGCCTCGCTTTCCGTGGCGCCGTCGCCGGGCCGCTGGGCCGCGTGGGCGGCCGCGCTGTCGATCTGGACGGGGGCCGCCGCCTGCACAATGGGCTGGCCCGAGCCGCGGGCGACGCGTATGCGCACGCCATTCGCCTCGAACTCGATCTCGGTGAGGCCGGTCTCGTCGAGCAGCGCCGAAAGGCGGCGCACCAGATCTTCGTCGGGTCCGAACTCGGCCATCATCCGCTCCGCCCGGCGTTCAGCAGCCGCGCCGCCGCGTCGAGCGCCAGGCCGTAGCCGTCGGCGCCGAAGCCGCAGATCACGCCGGTGGCGGCCTGCGAGACGTAGGACCAGTGACGGAAGGCCTCGCGCTGGTGGATGTTGGACAGATGCACCTCGATGACAGGCAGGCCCGCGGCCTGGAGCGCGTCCAGAATGGCGATGGAGGTGTGGCTGTAGGCCCCCGGGTTGATGATGATCGCCTCGTGCCGCTCGCGCGATTCCTGGATCCAGTCGACCAGTTGGCCTTCGCTGTTGCTCTGCCGGCAATCCACCTCGAGGCCCAATTCGCCGGCGCGCTCCTGGCAGCTCGCCTCGATATCGGCGAGCGTCGTGGCGCCGTAAATCTCCGGTTCCCGGGTGCCGAGAAGGTTAAGATTGGGGCCGTTCAGAATCAGCACGCGCGGTGACCTGGCCACCCCCGCCTCCGAAAAATGTCACCGACCGGTGGTTAGCACAGCCCCGGGCGGGCGCGCAATGCGGCTATGACTTGGAGCCCGCACGGACCTCGGCGACCAGCCTCTTGAATTCGTCCATTTCGATCGCCCCCGGGTAGATCCGGTCGCCGATGACGAACGCCGGTGTTCCGCGGATCTCCAGGGCTTCGGTCACCTCATAGGTGCGGCGGAAGGCCTTGTCGATATCCTCGGAGAGCATGTCCTCGCGCAGGCGGTCCATATCGAGGCCCAGCTGCTCCGCCAGCGCCATGACCGCGGCGTCGTCGATCTCCCCCTGAGAGGCCATCAGGCCGAAGTGGAACTCCTCGTATTTGCCCTGTTTTGCCGCGGCCAAGGCCGCGCGCGAGGCGAAGATGGACTCCGGTCCGAGGATCGGGAACTCCTTCATCACGAGCCGGATGTTGCCGTCGGCGGTGACGGTATCGCGGAGCTTGTCGGCCACCCGCCGGCAGTAGGGGCAGCGATAGTCGAAGAACTCCACCACCAGGATATCGCCGTCGGGATTGCCCAGGACCGGGGAGCTGTCGTCCTCCGCCAGGGCCGCCAGGTTAGCGGCAACCGCCTTGCGCTGGCGCGCGGCCACCGCCTCGTTCTGGCGCCGCTCGTAGACCCGCAGGGCGTCGACCAGCACCTCGGGATGCTCGAGAAGGTAGTCGCGCACGATTTCGCGGATCGCGGCGTCCTGTTCGGCGCTGAAGGCCTCTTGGGACTTCGCGTCCTGGGCCCAGAGGGCGCCGAGGACGGCGGCGCAGAGGCCGATGACGACGGCCGGCAGCAGGCGGTTCAACCCATTTCCCATGTCCGATCCCCTTCTGCGCCGGCCGCCCTGCCGGCCCGGCGCGATCCAGTGGCCCGCTTCGAATGCTCTTGTATCTCAGTAGTAGAGCCCGCAGGGCGGGCCGGCAAGTCACAGGGGCTTTACCGCTCCTGCTTTTCCCGAAGCTGGCCTGCCAAGGTCTCCAGATCCTGCGCCCGGATCCAGCCGGGCGAGCCCTGGGGCAGCAGGTTCTGCGCCCGCCGGGCCTGTTGCTCGGCCTGGCGCAGATCGCGCCGCGCCAGCGACTCCTCGGCCAGCGACAGCGAGGTCATGCCCTGATCGCCCATGCGGCCGTAGGCGACCGCCGACAGCCGCCAGGCGGTCGGGTTGTTCGGCTCGTAGCGCAGCGTCGTGCGCAGGTGCTTGAGCGCGCTTTCGTCGAGTTGGGCCTCGTTCAGGCCGAGCTGGACCTGGGCCAGGGCCAGGGTGAGCTGCGGCGCATTCGGCAACAGCCGGACCGCCGCGTCGTATTCCGGCAAGGCCTCGGCCAAGCGGCCGTTCTCGAACAGGATCTGGCCCTTGAGCTCGCGGAAATAGGGATCGTTGGGATACTCGTTGACCAGCCCTTCGATGATCGGCAAGGCCCGGTCCAGGTCCGGTCGCCGGAAATAGGCGATCGAGCGGGCGTAGCGCCCTTCCAGGCTCTGATCCGATTCCGGGTACTTGCGGAACACCCGGCCGATCGGCTCCAGAAACCCGACCAGCTTGGCGCGCATGCGGTTGTGCTTGGCGACGAACTCCGGGCGCGGCGGGTCGTCGGAATAGCGCGATATCCGCACTTGCTCCTCAAGGAAAATTATCCTCTCCCGGGTCAAGGGGTGGGTGCGCAGGTAGGGATCCTGGCTGGTCGCCAGGAACATCTCCTGGCCGGCCAGCTTTTCCATGAAGGTGAGCAGGCCCCGCGACGACTGCTGGGTGCCGTTGAGGTAGCGCACCGCGGCCTGGTCGGCCGAGGACTCCTGGCTGCGGCTGTAAGACAGCAGGCCCTTGAGGATGACGTCCTGGCCGCCGGTTATGACGGCGGCCCCGAGCCCCGGCTGGCCGGTCAGCAGGGCCGCGCCGAGGCCCAAGACGTAAGTCGCCCAGACTTGCTTCTGCGCGTCCTTGAGCTCGCCCACGCGGCTGGCGATATGGCCGCCGGCGATGTGGCCCGTCTCGTGGGCGATCACCCCGATGACCTCCATCGGGTCTTCGCTGGCCATCAAGAGGCCGGTGTGGATGAAGAGGTTCTGCCCGCCCGAGACGAAAGCGTTGAGCGACGGGTCGTCGATCAGGTAGACATCGACATCCTGGGGATTGAGACCGGCGACCTGGAAAAGTGGCGTGGCGTAATCGCGGATGATATTTTCGATTTCCGCATCGCGGATGAACTTCAGGCTGCGTGCGTCCGCCGGGGCCGGCTGGACCAACGTCCAAGTCAGCAGCAGTATCGCCAGGAGGGCCAGATAGCGCCGCGAACGTCCAATTCTAGTCATCTCGGATCAAGGTAACCATCGGATGCCCGGAGTTCAACGAAGGTTGAGCAGGTCGTTTCTGCGCTCGGCGCTGCTTTCGGCGGTGGCCGCCAGCGGCCTGCTGACGGCCTGCGGCTTGTCGAACGAAGAGCCGCCGGTGCCGGTGGTGGAGGAGTTCAACGGCCTGGTGGCGGCCGACGAGCCGAGGGCCGCGGTCGTCGGGCGGGAGGTGCTGGCCAGCGGCGGCAACGCGGTCGACGCCGCCGTCGCCATGTACTTCACCATGGCCGTGACCTTGCCCTCCAGGGCCGGCCTCGGCGGCGGCGGCGTGTGTGTCGTCTTCGACAACGGCGACAAGAACGGCGAAGCCCTGATCTTTCGTCCCCAGGCGAACGACGCCGGCGGTCTGGTGCCGCTCGGCGTGCGGGCCATGGGCGCCATGCAGGCGCGCCACGGCATCCTGCGTTGGCCCGAGCTGCTGCGGCGGGCCGAGAGTCTGGCGCGCTTCGGCCATCGCGCGAGCCGCGCCTTCGCGCGCGACCTCCAGGAAGCCGAGGCGGAGATCACCGCGCGGCCCGAACTGCTCGCGCTGTTCGACAACGGGTCGGGCGTCTTGCCCACAGAGGGCGAGCAGATCGTCCAGCCCGACCTGGCCCAGGTCTTGAGCGGCATCCGGGCCCAGCGGGCGCTTTATTTCCACGTCGGCGCCTTCGCCTCGCGCTACGCCGATCTGACCGCGGAGGCGGGGCTGCCGGTCACCGTCGACGAGCTCCGGGACGCGACGCCGATTTTGACCCAGGCGATCGAGCTCGACGTGGGCTCCGACACCGCCTACTTCCCGCCGCCGCCGGCGGTGAACGGCGCCGTCGCCGCGCAGCTCTGGCAGATCCTGACCGAGGTCGAGGACTACGGCGGCGAGGACTTGCCGGATCGGGCCCACCTCTTCGTCGAGGCCGCCATGCGGGCCTTCGACGACAGCGGCAATTGGGCCGCAGCGGAGGGCGGGGCCTCTGGTGCCGCCGGGCAGATCGTCGACGAAGACCGGCTCGAGCAGATCATGAGCAACTACAATCCCGAGCGGCTGACGCCCGCATCGGGATCCGCGGCGCCGGCACCGCCGAGTCCGGAGCGCTCCGCCGGCGCCAGCTTCGTCGTGGCCGACCGCTTCAGCAACGGCGCCGCCTGCAGCTTCACGATGAACGGCCTGTTCGGCAGCGGCAAGGTAGCCAAGGGGACCGGCATCATCCTGGCCAACCCTCCGGCTCCCGACTGGGACGGCTTCGCCGCACCCGTGGCCGTCGTCGTTGGCAATGCCGTCAACGGCGACTTGATCTTCGCCGGCGCGGCGTCGGGCGGCGCGGCCGCGGCGACCTCGATGACCACCGTCATGCTCGATGCTGTCGAGGAGGAGATCGGGCTCAACTTCGCGGTACGCTCCGCGCGCCTGCACCGCGGCGGCCGGCCGGACGAGGTTCTCTACGAGAAGGGAATGCGCAAGGAGATCCTCGGCGGTCTGCGCGCACGGGGTCACACGCTGAAGGAGGTCAAGGTTCTCGGCCAGGTCAACGCCCTGATTTGCCCCGACGGCGTCCTCGACGGCTCGGCCAGCTGTCAGGTCGAGACCGATCCGCGCGGCTCGGGCCTCAGCAGGGCCTTGCGGTAGACTGCCATGGCCCTCAAGCTCGCACATCGGGGCGAAATCTCGCCTTTCATCGTCATGGACGTCATGCGCGCCGCGCACGAGCGCGCCGCCGCCGGCGAGGACGTGCTCCACCTGGAGGTCGGTCAGCCGGGCACCTCCGCGCCGGCGGCGGTGCTCGATGCCGCCAAGCGGGCGCTCGACCGGGAGCGGCTCGGCTACACCGACGCCGTCGGAATTCCGCCGTTGCGCGCGCGCATCGCCCAGCATTATCGGGAAACCTATGGCGTCGAGGTCGAGCCCGATCGGATCATGATCACGCCCGGCTCGTCGGGAGGATTCCTCTTGAGCTTCCTGGCCGCCTTCGATCCCGGCGACCGGGTGGCGCTGGCCGCTCCGGGATATCCATGCTACCGCAACATCCTATCGGTCCTGGGCAACGAGCCGGTGCTGCTGCCGGTCGGGCCGGAGCAGCACCGGCTCGTTGCCCAGGACCGATAGGATGTTGCGGTAGCAGGGATATCCCGGAGCGGCCAGCGCCACCCGGTCGCCGGGATCGAAGGCGGCCAGGAAGCTCAAGAGGAATCCTCCCGACGAGCCGG
>JAAUYH010078339.1_pt1 | contig 15253 bp, 9 predicted proteins | sample 7278061 | NCBI WGS metagenome assembly JAAUYH01 (sample SAMN14350203, study PRJNA611818) | marine sediment metagenome | isolation source: surface marine sediment (0.6m) | place: French Polynesia: Moorea | collected 2018-08
AAACATAATATTGTGAATAAACAGCTTACTCTTCACTAGAAGATTAGGTATCATTTCTTCAGGTACCAGAAAAATCATTACTTCACATTTGTAAGTTAGAACCATTTCTCGTCAAGATGAACATAATTGCTTATTGAGTGAAAAACATGGGTCAGCGATTGACAATTAGAAGCGGACTCTTGCAAGTTTGTTATACTTTTCCAGCGCTTGTTCGAGTGTATTGCTGTGCCTAAGAATAGTAGCTTTCGATTTCGCATCCTGAAAAGTAGAATTAGTTATATCCAAAGCAGTAGATAAGCTACGAATTGTCCTCGATTACAAAAAGGAGTGGCACCAGCTGCTTCTTGAATTTCTTCAGGTTTCTTAACTTTCACCTCCTAATTTCTTTTCTCAAAATTTTAACATCTGCAAGTAAGAATCCTGGAATTATAGTTTCTTGAGATATGTTCCAGATTCAACTACGTTTTTTAGTAACAAAAAAATTGATCAGCTGCTGGAAAAACAGAATTAATTTTCAGAATACCTTTGCCAATTTTAATGATAAAATCAAGGTAAATAGATACTTGACGTTCGTTCTCTGATGATTTACGTGATAAGCCTAAACATCCCAATATCCTTTCCGGTAGAACTCAGTGTACACAATTGAATTATTTCTGTGCAGGAACTCTAGAAATTCATGTACATCCAAGAATGACAATGCAAGAAAAATGTTTCAATGTTTCATTTAAAATTACAGTATAATATTTCTAATCTGCTTAAATGCTGTAATTTCTAATCGTTTTGATCATACGACAAAAACAAAAATAATGGAAGCAGGTATGAAGACGAATAGCTGTCGATAGTTAAAAACGAAACTAACGCCATACTAGACATGGTCTTCCTTATTCATAGATCGGATGAGGGCTCATTAGAAATATACTTGAAGCGAATGTTTTAACCTATGAGAACAAAATAAAATTTCTCATAATTCATTGAATTTTTCTACTTACGTTTTGTCGATATCTGTGCGGTGCGGTGCAATGCAATATCATATTTCTATCGTTCTAGTTATCTATGACAGGTCAACAACAATATACTCTAGACGTGAGCTTCATGAGATTTGGTCATACATATGAGGGCAAAAAATTGACAGCCTCATATTCTCCTGAATTTCCAATGCAATTATTACGTTAGATACTGTCTGGTGGTTGAGGAGGATAGAAATGATTCTTTCAATAAAATCACTAATTTCTTCATAACAGACGTACACTTGGAGAGTGACCTTTACTGCTCGTTTTCCATATGTGCTTCGACGGCAGAGATCTGGATCAAAATTTTGTTAAATTAAATAATAAAATTTTTTAAATGAATTCGAAGTGCTTTGTCTAAATTCTCAGTTAGCGCTTCAAAACCTGAAAATGGATTTTTGATTGATTCAATATATATATATATAATATTTTTAACCCATGCCGCCTGTATTTTGAATGTTCGTAGAGTTGATGTTACTTCGCTTCTTATCTGAACGCGCTATACTATGGCCTAGCACTCACTCAAATTACGTAGAATACAGAAACTGAAGTTGCTGCACAGTGCGGAGAATTTCCGGAATTTTTTCTGTTCTATCGATGATAGGGTCAACTTTCAAAGTAATTATTTGCACAAATAAGACTAGTCTGATGTTGCAAATTAGTAACGAGGTAGAAGAACATGTCTTCTTGTGATGGAAGTAAATTTCAATCCAAAATCAATGACAGTCAGGGTTTGGCAGACAACCCAATGTAATCGGACGTTTATTTCCGGACTGAGGGAGTACTGTACACAAACATAGTTGCTTTATGGAGTAAAGAAGTATTGCTGCAGAGAGTAGCCCATTTATTCTTGATCTTCTAATTTTCAATGCTGCGGACCTCAGCGAAAATGGCAAAGGTATGAGAACAAATTTGGTAGATTTGTAGATCGACTAGATGCCTTCATGAAACAAGATTGTTTTGTTAAGTGATTTGTTGAATGCATTCTTGTAACAAGTAAAAGGTCAAATACGGTACAGGGCAGTACTGAGAACTAAAACACGGCTCTCGAAAATGAAATGACTCAATATCATTGTGACGAAGGAAATTACTTACAGCCGAATTAGTCGACGGCATTGCGAGTTTCATGGGCGAGGCATCCAATCTCTCGTTACTTCTTAGTTGTATTACGATAAATAACCTATGGAAGGAAAACACTTTTTCTCGTGCAGCACAGCAAGCTAGTATCTTGGATTTGCATTGCTGATCTCACTTATTTCGCTAACCGGACATAAACAATGAGAGTTCAGAGCATGGGTTACTACGATTTTCATTATTTGCACTGTACATTGAATTTCGAGCTATTGGCAACTTGCGTTCTCCGATGCGACGCTGTCTGAGACTGTGCACAGCAGTTAAGTTGCGAAACTTTTACATCGTTCTCTTCCACTAGCCATGGTTCACTGAAAACCAGCATATAAGCGACAGACTTGTCTCGTCGGACTTCATATTCAACACACAACCACCAACTTCAACAAGAACTATCATGTCTGTCTACACTATTGACACCACACTACGCTCCGACGGAACCGAGCACCACAGCGACTACTATCCAGATGGCTACCCCTACAGTTACGACGGGTATGTGACGTCGTATTCGCAGTATGTCGACGAGCTTCGCAGATACCTGACCAGCTCGGAAGTGAGGCTCTACACGATAGACGCGGATGGATCTTCGACGTACATCAACAGTGAGTCCGACTTGCGCCGGGCGGTGAAGAATCTTCCGAACGGGGGCGACCTCGCCGTGACCGCGATCAAGTACACCGACGACGACGAAGATGGACAGCCAGACCCGTTGGGGCCCTACCACGAGAGTGTCAGTGACATAATGTATCGTTTCGATGTGCCATCCGACTTCCACTACGACTGTGGTGAATCCTCGTACACTGTGCGCTACTTCTGGCGTTGGGACAGCAAGTACTGCATTTCCAGAGAATACTACTACAACAACCTGAGCAGCTCGGAGAGGGAGAACTGGAAGAGAGGAAACGACGGCGGCGCGCCGTGGCAAGGTGACGCGCCCGAGGCCTCGCTGTCCGAGGAATACGGCTCGCCGGTTCGCGACGAGGTGTGCCACCTCCAGTACATTCTGACCCGCCTCGGTTTCATGAGCCTGTACCACACCGATGGGCTGGTGGGCAGCTACCGCCGATACACCGCGAGGGCGGTGCGACGGTTCCGTGAACGTTACAACATTTACGGCGGCGACATGGAGGTGTACAACTCTCGCACTGCAGACAAAATGGCGTCTGTCGTGCGTAGCTTCCGTCGTGGTGGAGCACAATTCATCTAGGACAATGGGTATTTTCTGAGGCGAGGAATTGATTTTAGATCAAACACTACATTTTCAGTTTGGCGTATTTTACGAGTTTCCCTACTGACTCGATAGCTTAGTCCGCACCGCATTTTAAACCACCGTTTTTCGAAAGACCAATACGCATGGCAGCACTCTTTCGCGAATGCTGTCAACAACTCTTGCGGACGGTGGCTTACAACGTAGAATGTCGAAAATATCTGAGATACTGCCGTTTTTTGGCTCGTTGAATTTCTGAAACTTCAGAAATCGAATTCAGCGATCGTAAAATACTTACAAGGCGTTCAAGACATTTCAGAGCGGACCTATTGAATAAAGCAGCCTAACAATAAATTCACGTAAAAATTGTTATTCTCTCCTGCACCCTCTGTGGAGCGTGTTCGACATTGCCTATCGGCATTTGATGAAACGGGTGCACGTCATTCCTGCACCGAATTTTTGATGTCACACAAAAAATGCGAGGCAATTCAACTCGTCGAGGAGCACATCTGTCCACGTAACCGAAATTTGGGAGTGAAGACACAGGATGATTGATGAATTCCGGGACAAAAGCTCGCGCACATGCTGAATTCTTGCAGTTCCGATCGGTTTTAGTGTTAAACCCTTCGGTATTTATCGAATCAACAATAGAAATGCGAAAAAAACCCTTGGTTCCACGAAAGTGCGAGCTGTGTCGACGTGTCAATGGGTCGGTGTGAGCAGAATCTGCCAAGTTTTCTCGCGGTGCACTGTCCGGTGAGATTTTATGAGACGGACAGTGGAACCAAAGAGATGAATTTTCGACGATTCTAGAACCTCATACCAAATTCAAGAGTAACGAGCCATGTGTATAAACAAATGCTGCAGAACTGGGGATTTTGCCCCCAAAGCATTGCGGTGATAGTTGTTGATCACTATCACATCTTTCGAATGGCAATAATTCGTAATTCTGCAAATTATCAAAACGTGAACTCCCAGAGCTGTAGTTGGTAGGAATTTCATTTTTGCATACCGTAAAATATCAATCCCGTGTCTCATGTATCCCATGCAAGAATTACAATCGTACGGTACAATGAATATATTAACAAATGTAGGCGCGGGCACTGAGGTTCAACAATAATACAATTATCTTGGTACACATCACTGGATTTTGCAAAAAGATAACGCCCAATACATTTTTGACACGCGGATAACAAAACCGGTACCATTAGCACTGACACCGATGAGAACAAAACTTGAATGGTATTCTAATCATGTTCGAATTAGATCGAGCCGCAAATTTGCGGTGATTTTCTTAGACAACAGAATTTACTCGTCTCTTACAAATCTAAGATACTGAGCACCAGCTCCAAAGCATTTGATCCGCCCTCGGAATCTACATCAAGGAAAAAAATCACAAAATGCGACGACTTTCCTGGCTTGTGCAAGTTATAAATTACTGTAAGATTCTTTTCCCTTGGTGAACCCAAGACTGCGATTTGTGCAGCGCGAAAGAACGTGTAGTTCTTGAAGACACACTGTTCAATCCTCTTCCGGTCTACCGTACCTTATCAACTCGACTTACCGAACAGCTCCTTAAGTAACCGTCAATTTCTGCCGAGCCATCTCCCCAGCTAAAAGGCATCCTGTGTTCCTTGCAACCAATGATCCCGAATGCGTACTACGGGGTATGAACACCTGAAGTATGAACGTGAGAACAAACGACCGGAGAATCTTTTCCGTATGTGCGACAGGAGTAAAGTTAGAGGACTCAATGGTGGGTAGCATCACTCCACAGCTAGCAGCAAACGTTCGAATAAAACGCAACGAGCGTGGGCGATATATCGCGCACCCGATTTACCACTGCGATTTCATACGAGCAACCCACAATAAGCTAAAACTAGAAGTTACGCGGCCTGTTTCACGAGGTCCGCCGCTCTTTCAGCAATCATCATGGTCGGCGCACCCGATTGCCCGCCCGGTAGCGTGGGCATGACACTGGAGTCGACGATCCGCAGCGCGTTGATGCCACGTACATTGAGGTCAGAATCCACGACCGACTCCTCGTCATCGCCCATGCGACACGTTCCAACCATGGCGTTCGCAGTGTGGCAAGTATCCAAGACATACTGTTCGAGTTGCTCGTCAGAAACCACCTCCTCACCTGGATGCTTCTCGCGGCCCCGGTACTCGGAGAACGCGGATTGCGACGCCACACGACGCGACAACTTCAAACCCTTAACCAGCGTGTCGATGTCGGCGCGTTCCGACATCCAGTTGGCCGTTATCGCGACGCGGTCGCGCGCATCCGCAGAAACAAGGCTGACATACCCACGCGAGCGAGGTCGCGCCGCAACAGACTGCAATGTGAATCCGGCTGGCCGCTGTGCACGATTTTGTAGGTAGTCGCCCTTGTCCGCAAAATCCGCGAGCGACTCGTACGGATCCGGCTCGCTCACGAACGGAACAAATCTCAGTTGCAAGTCTGGCGAGGCGTAGTCTTCGGATGTACGTACAAAACCACCCGCTTCACACATCGGAGATGTGAGCGGTCCGCGTCCACGGAAAATGTAATTCAACAAGGTCAATGGCGCCTTACCGGTTCGCTCCGTGTAGTACACCCTGTGCTGTTTCTTGTCGACGAGGGGACGTTGTGATTCATAACTCAACATGACCGCTGCATGATCCTGCAGGTTTCTCCCCACTTCGGGCACATCTGAAATCACTTCGATGCCATGCTCGCGAAGATGCTCACCTGGCCCGACACCGGAGAGCATAAGTAGCTGCGGCGTAGCGTATACACCCGCTGCAAGTATGACCTCCTTCGACGCGCGAACGGTGCATCGAACGTTATTATCATCTATATACGACACGGCGTTCGCAGTGGAGTTCTCATCGATGTGAACACGCTCCACCAGCACCTGACTACGAATAGTGAGATTGCGACGACGACGAACCGGATCGAGGTATGCAGTAGCGGGGGACTCGCGCGCGCCGTCGCGTTGAGTTACTTGAAAGTTACCCACACCGTCTTGTGGTCTATCCCAGTTGTTGAAATCATCATTCTCCCGAATCCCAGCCGACTTTGCCGCATCAACAAATGCGCGTGTCATCGGATTCACGCATGCCAAGTCACTCACGCTGAGCGGCCCTTCAATGCCATGATTCGGATCGTCGCGCAAACGCCCCGCTCTTTGCCGCTCCGACTTGACGAAATACGGCAACACATCCTCAGCACTCCACGATTCCGGCCAGCTCTCATCATAGTCCACTGGCGCACCACGATGGTACAACATAACGCTAATCGCATGCGAACCACCAAACACACGACCACGCGGAATATATAGACGACGCCCATTGAGGTGCTCTTCCGGTAATGTGACATATGCCCAATCAATAGATGATCCAGGAAGATAAGGGAATCCCAGTGGTACCCGTTGCGTGAACTCCGTCGCTTCACCGCCCGCTTCCAGTAAGAGCACTTTTTTCGTGGGATCCTCGCTCAACCGGTTCGCCATGACGCACCCCGCCGCGCCACCTCCTACAATCACGTAATCGAATGTCTCCGTCGCGGGGGGCGGCGCCGGGCGCGCGTCCATGGTGAACCTCGCGCTAGCGCGCCCATGCTGCTGCAGGATGGGACGTCGACTGATGCTTCCCAACACGGATGTTTGCGTTCCCGAGTTCGTGCCGAGGCGCAGCGCTACGGATGGTGCAAACGCCGTGAAGGAGACCATGACGCGGCGCCGGGTTGGTGGGCGATGTGTCAGTCGCCCGATCGAGGATGGTGAGCCTCAAATCCACTGTCAGTCGGTGACTGCATTGGAGGATCATCGCCGAGATCGCGAATCACATCGAGATCGGCATTCCCACTCCGAATACCCTCGTTTACGTAACTTTCGTATTCAATCTGTGGTGTTTGGTTGATCTAAACTTACAAGGACCAGAAAACTCGGTCTTTCGGGTTTCTGTTTCGTTAAGTTGGACAGTATCTCTAAGAAATACGAACAATTCCCTAGTACTGCACGGCAAGTAATTTTTTATTTTCTTCTAGCGATTGAGCAGGGAAAGAAAACTGATCTTCTCATCATTCCTTGGTCTGAAGAAGATCAATGGTTTCATCGTCATCGTCTAAGTTGTCAAGCACGAACAAAGCTGTCCTTTCTGCGGTACGCGCCGCGGCTTCAATTGCAATCGAATGGCTTGGATCGTCTTCATCAACTTGGTTGTCATTCAGAAATGGCGGCGGAGCTCGCCTCTTGTAAGCTAGGGACTGAGTGAACAAATCCGTAAAGCGACTGCGTGCTTTTGACGAACACTTAAAAGCAAATTTTTTCATCCTAAGTGAATGGAGTGGTAAGATCATGCGTTGATCAAACCTTCCCTTCGCATTCATTCAAATACAGGTTTTTAAATCCTAGCTGCTTGGGTAATTTTGAGCTCCTTGCAAGCAAGCCGACGATTCTGATGAAATATCTGAATGCCAAGCGATTCATGTGGTGTTCTATGTTTGTTGGCTCGCCTGCTCAAAAATAGAATCCAGTGAGCCTGGGTGACTTCTGAATGGATAACTGGCGAGAAATTCATTCTGATTCTCCATCATTCGTATCAATCGGCTTTGAATCATCAAGACAACTCAGTTTGAAATGAATGATCAATTCAAGTGACGCTCTGGAATTTTCAAAATGTTGAAATCATCGAAGGAAATTCCTCAGGAAAATGGCAAGTACATCAACGGCAGTACAGTACAGTACATCAAACATGTTCTCTTAGTCTCGTAGAACTTTTGAAAATATTATATTGGGGACAGATCAAATGCGTCGAAAAATGGCGAGATACAACATGAATAGCTGCAGTGGCAAGGCTGTGATACAGTCGATTGGGATTGAAATCAAGGCATGCAATCCCATTCAGTATTTCTCCTGTGCAAAGGTATTGTTCTATCTGGGTTGCGACTTCCGTTTGGATCTCTAGTGCATGTCCATTCCCACGTCTACCATGAGTTGCAATCTCATGCTGTCGGCCTCTAGCTTTAGCGTCTGCCTGTAAGGGGCAGAAATAACGAAGTGCACAAACAGATGCCTGATGCCCCCGAAGTCGAGCACCATGCCCACGATAGCATGGTACACGTACAGCTTTTTGAGCGCCCAGTAGCGCTCCGCTGTGTCTTTGCAGAGCATGCGCAAGCTCATACTCTAGCACGGCAGCCAGGATTTCGGCGGCAAAGTTGTACTATTTTCATGTAAATTCTACATGCCTGAAAGCAGTACAACATTTGTCGCCTGGCTCGCACGCCGTGTCAACCATAATATCCTGTACAACTGCGAAGTGACTCTTAAAGCACTTCAACAACTATGGCTCGCGCCGTTTCAGCTCGCGCGCAATGCGTAGGCTACTGTGCTGCGCACTTAGCGTTTCGTCATTATGGAAAGACTAAAACGCGCTGGTCTTAATTATCTCATCGAACGCCACTACGCCTACGCGAACGAGCTTCTGCAATGCGTTAAGCACCAGGAGCGACAACTCACGCTGCAACCTATGACATTGCACGAAGTGCGCTATCTCGTGCGCTCACACGGCAGTCTCGGGGAAGAGGATTTTTACGTGTTAATGCAGGATGAGCTAGTTGACTCCTGGCATTACACCGTTCATGACATTCCACATTGCACCATGGTCGCCATCACGATATAGGCCGAGCCATGTATCGTTCGTCATGAACTTACCCGTAATCTGCAGTTTGAAGCCAGGCCTTATGTACTGCACTAAATGGCTCTCGCCAGGGCCGTCATACACTTGCTCGCCATACGGGTCAGTGTAGAACTTTCGAACGGTGTTCGACTTGGGCTCCACCTTTTGCGCCGCTGTATGTACATAAGGCAGCGTGAAAGAGCATGCACTATCAGATAAAATCCAACCGTCGGCACGGAACTCGCGATTGATATTCAGTCCTTGGCGCAAACGGCCGTCCGAATTCACGCGCCCCAACTTCACCACATTGTTCCGCAACATCAAACTCGCCTTCTTTAACGCAGTCGCTGGGTCTTTGACGTCAACAGCAGGCCCCCGTTTTCGCTGTGTTTTCGAACACAGCGGTACTGTCATCCATTGCTCGTAGCGACCCTTGCGGGTCTTTGGCTGTTTACGTTGCTTGAATCCACCCGCGGTCGGATTCGAAGGATCTAGCACATTTACAAGCCGCTGCCGCCGCTGGTCCCCCAGCTGTTCACGGAGACGCTCCATTTCAGGCGTCACACCTACCAGGCCACCCACACGCTTTCGGACGGTCAGAGCGCCAAAATCGGCCTTCACTCGGGTGTCGTATTCGACCTGTCCGGTTTCTTTGCTTTTCACAACCACAACTACCGTGTGATGACGTGTGGCGAATCGAGTCCGATTGCTAACATGCATGTGAATGCCATAGTAAACTCTATGAGTGGGCGTGTCCAAAACAAAGTCCTTAAAACCGGCATGGGACTCTAATTCGGTGTCACCCCGATGTTTCAACACAGCATAATCATAACGAGGCTTGTAGTCCATAAGCAATGGAGCGGCCGACCCATGCTCGTGTCCATAGCTACACCACCAGCAAGGGTCGTATAATGGATGCCAGGTGCGGAAGTCCTTGTCGCGTGTGGCGGCGTCTTGCGAGTCCGGTCCCTTAACTGTCCAAGCATTGTGTAACTCGTTTGGACACAGTCCACCTGGCGTAATTTTCATTCGTCCGGGTGGCGCCAGTGCTCGCGTCGTACCGGCGTCTCTCTCAGCCACAAGTATCACGAAGCGGCCTTTAGTAGCCAAGTGCTTAACGTTCGACTTTATGAATGATTTTGTGGGGACTACCACTGTTCTGCCCGTCTTAACAAACAGGTAACCCGCGCTGGGCAACGTGAATCGGTCCTTTTCCTCGCCGAACCCGAACTCCAGCACAGATTTTGCTTTACCTGGCGCCTGTCTCACCCAGCCTTCGGATTTCCAGCCTGCGAGCTGAGGTGTTCCACCCACCTTGTTGGAGGCGGCAACCAAGAGATAGGTCTTGGCAGTGCGTTGAAATTCTATTGTGGCAAAATCGGCCATTCTAGCAGCTGCTGTGTTCGTAGCGAAAACGTCTAGCCCCGCATACTTGCGTGACTTTGGGTCTTTCTCCGGAGCGAGCTGGTATTCGACGAACCGTGGTTGGTATACTGACTTATACCACATTTGGTTTCCATCCTCATCCATCTTGTAATGCCACGACTGTATTATCTCTCCGCGCATTCCTCGACGGTATAGAGGGTGACGCCGACACTCCATCCCAGCAGCAATAACTGCGGAGATAGAGCATAAGAAAATCATAGTCGTAAGGAACATTCTTTGTTGAAACGAAGTTTGAAAATCTTGAATCCGTGCGGTGAAGCCCTGATTCATGTCGGCGGAGACGACGAGGTAAGATAAACCCCGTCATAAACCATAATGCAAATTGGTTCGTTGCAGCCAGTTTCCTCTTCTGGAGCATGTACCGCAATACTGAGACCCATTCCGTGATAATGACGTAGCATCCCCGCAATAAATATTACGGTAGCCAAACGCACCAAGCACACCCAACAAGGCAACACATAATGTTGCATCCTCGAAAATGGAACACGTATATTGTACGCGACACATACTTGCGTAATACTACTTGACTTGCGCGCTTTTGATGTTAACCTTCTGAACAAAGGTAAGAAAAACATCATTTTTATTTATTCCTTCTTCTGTGGTCAAAACAAATGGAGATAATTCTGCTCAGGATTGTTTCGAACAAATAAAAATAAATAATCGGCGGTACAAATAAGTAAAACTAATTAAATTATGTACTTCCGTTAGCTACCTCGCTTACGTCTATCCACGTTAACCAGTTTTCGGCCATTTGGCAGCTCATCGTTATTGATGCAAGCTGGAATAAGGCACACTGGCTTTTCAAGCCATTCGATGTACAGTATACTATTCAAACCAAGTTGCTTCGCTTTAAATCAAGTTGATAATGTTGAGTCTGCACAATTCCTAATGAGGGTTGAAAGTTGATTCGTTGGGTTGAAAATAATAATTCCTGCGTTTTTCTGAGCCCCAACGAATAAAGTACGAACAATCGCCGCTAGAGGAATGGAAAACAGATACGAATACGAATAATTCGACAAATTCGAAATACGCATCTAATTTTTCCTCCTCTGCTTCTGAACAACATTGTATGCGATTGCATCCTACGCTGGACTGCAGCACCAGAGAATGTCGCAGTGATGCAATGGCTGGAGAAATTATGCAGTCATTGTATTCGACAGACTTTCAAAAAGAGCCCTGATCGAATCCGGCTGAGCCAGTACAATGGCCTTCAAAAAAGTTGAGTCAAATCATATGCTTCTTGTTGTTGATCCTACGCTTTTCTTTTCACCATCTTATATTTTACGCCATGTTAATGCAATGAAGATAACATGCCTTGGCGTTGTGCGTTATTATTAAAAGTACTTGTGAAAACCAGTTGTTTGACATGAAATTATCTTTATCGAACAAAATCTATTGTGAGAACGTCTGAACTTCAAACCTTTTATTTAAAATATCGAACCTGTTCCGTCAATGGGCTATTACCCACCGTTCTTGTTGGACTCGAGCTCTACAAGATTGAACATTAAAGAGTCCGGCAAGGTTTTCCCGTGCTGTTTAGCACTATTGTTCAGAGTTACATAAACGCAGTTCTAGTGAAATCTACGTTTTGTTGTTCGAAAACAATCTAATGGCTTTTAATATTGGTGTTCATACGCACTCTATGCTGCGTTGGTAGTTTCATGCTAAAACGCAATTAATGCTTGTACTTGGGAGTTTGATACGAAAGTCGGGTTCCAAAATTGCGTCCTTTTGACTTTTCTACTTCTCAATTAAACGGTATGGCTTACACTCAATAGATACTTTGAATACTAACTCTCGTTCCAAACGAAAAATTTACTTTTAATTGTGCGGCAAAAAATTCCTAGATCAATGCCTAGACGCTATTCATATTTTTATATCTCTATCGAATTTTTCGAGAAAGTGCCACCAATTATGAAATAATTCAAATTTAGAAAACTGTAGTTGTTCTAAGTCTAAAAGAAAACATCATTCATGGATCTTTACTAAATCGAGCACATCTCTGTTTTTCTAATCAGATTGTGGAGCCGTTTCAACTTATGTAGAACCCATTGCACACGAAGATGTCATATCAACATCAATATCCGACCCAATAGAAATTCTTGCTGTACTCGAATTTCCAACTCTAACGTAAGTTTTATGATAATGTTTGAACCTTTGCCCAGGGAACAATCTCTTTCTATTTGATTCGTTCTTCATTTCAGTACAGTTCGGAGGAATCATCCTAAAAACTTTCATCAGAGTCGTCAGATTTAGTAACCGACTTATCTTACAATGACAATCGAATTACAAATCTGTCTATGGTTCCAAGACCGAACATCATGCGATCAGTGCCGTAGATTTCCAGGAAAAAAGGAGTTCCATGTGTGAATCTGTTCTTGTATGCACTACTTCTAGAAGAAATCACAGACTACAGCCTGTTTTCTGAAGAATAATCTGGTCAACACTGCAAACTTAATCAAAATTGCATGGCTAACTTTCATTCCCTAATTTTCGGTGTATAATTAGCCTAGGCGATGAAAAAACCCTTATTCGCATACAAGGGTAGAAAAACAAATTTTGGTTACCAGACAAGTACTAAAATCTGATAACTCTCCAACGCAATTTGAATTAAGTTTCGGTGAGAGGATGCCACAGATCTAAGTGATTTTAGGCTCTCACTTTTTTATTTGATTCAGAAGCTGATTTCGATAAAACCAAGCAAATATTTATTTCAGTTCCGAATTACGTCAAAAAGAAAAAAAATCAAATTTATGTGGCATTGAAGTCATAGTGAACATGCCATATTGAATAATTGCGTTAAATAACATTTATTCTATCAAAATACAATATATATGTATACGCATGCAGTTAATTTAGACCTTTGATATTTATTTATAAGCGCGTACTGTGCGAGATAAATATTTGGAATACGTTTCTTACATCAAATGATACCAAAGCACAAAAATAGATTTGTTCTTTCGACAGATTATGGTAGTTTGAGAAGAGTATCCAAATTCTACGTATGGATGATGATCTAGCATAAAACTTTTTTTAAAACATGGAGAACAAGGCCAAAATACTGAATAATCTGAATGGGACATGAATTTGTTTATGAAATTTGGTAAAGCTCCTTATGATTGGTTGAATTTTCAAGACAGACGGCCAATCAATCTAAGGATGCCAATATATATATCTGATTCAGGGATACAGAATGTGAAACAGAGTGCATTATATCAGATTCAAGCTCAAGCTGAACTCGTCTGCTTTTGTTCTTTTTCGCACTCTTGTGATTACAGAACTTACATTAAAATTAACAAAAATATATTATAATCTAAGTTGGACTTCCCTGAGACCTTCTCTATTTGAAAAGCTGTGAATTAAAAATATTTAAGTTTAATTTCCTTAAAATTTTTCCAGTTCATAATATTTTATGTCGCTATCTGCCTGGTTTTAATTTTTCTTGCTTATCTATCTTACTAAACGTGCATTTTGTAACATTTCTAGGATATTCGATATCATTTAAGCTGCATTTCCTTGAATTCGCCATTGCTCCACCCTAACGTTGAAGTGTAAGCAGATCCCTCCATTCTTCGGACGATTGTCTTACTAAAGCAGGGCAATATTCGTTTACTCTATTTTTTCCTTCCCGGCCAATACAGATTCAACATGTTATCCGTAAAGTTTCCAAGAAATGATTATGCGGAAAGATAAATGAAAAATCTATCGTAGGAACCACACTTCGTCGCCGTTGAGTGACGCTAGATTGTATCAATGTAGAAGTAGCTCTCGAAAGAAATACCCTAGATCTATCACATACGTCCTAACTATTTGGGTTGTGTTGTGATGATACGGAACTTGAAGCACGCGAACGGTTTCTCTGCGTCAGTTAGAGGAGGCTTCAGTTCGGCCTGTTCGGAAACTCTAAGAGTCCGACCAGTAGAGATAGTTGAGAGGGTAGAAAACTTTTTCATTGAAAACAGATAAATAGGCTCCGGATAAAAAGAGGTACCCGCCCAATAGATGTTGCTATTTATTAATCGAGCATGGAAAAATGTGCCTATAATGAATGCACTATGAATAAGACGTTCTAGCTACGCTCAAATTACGAAAGAGAATTGAGTAGCACCTTTCTTCGCAATAATAAAACCGATTTGCTGAACTTGAACCACTATAGAAAATTTACGACACCTCTAGTAGCTAAATACCACTAAATAAGATGAACACCTAACATTGGTTCCTGACAAGAAACATCAAGCGCGTGCGACAATCAATGCATGCAACACTGAACACACTACTATCAAGCCCTTCCAGTATTTTCCACTCCTTAAGGGTATCATCAGAGATGCACAGGGTGTATTAATAGCGCATGAAAGTATAGAATCAGTACCAGCACGGATTATACTACGCTTGCTTCTGTTATTGATAATTGATTTTTCAACTTCACAAATCATCGAATAAAATATCATATTAATAAAGGATAATGATTGATAACTGCATTTTTTGATTGACTTCCTGAAAACTTAGATGGGTATTTGTTGAGGCAATTTCCGAATCCGAAAATATAGAAATGGAAAATTCATAATAAAAAATCTCTAAGAAATAATATCTTTGCGATTCAACCGCACAGAAAAAATTTCATGACCTAGAACTTTAGCTAGCTTCACGCGTGGTCTGATATTTTAATCATTTAAGTGTGCATGAAGATAATTGTAGGAAAAAAGTGTAGCTAGCTCACCCAGAGTAAGCATTCACCCCTTTTCGCTTGTAGAAGTTTGTTTTCGCTCTGCGTCAAAAACTGAGACTACATTGGTGATCC
>JAAUYH010134557.1_pt1 | contig 15252 bp, 16 predicted proteins | sample 7278061 | NCBI WGS metagenome assembly JAAUYH01 (sample SAMN14350203, study PRJNA611818) | marine sediment metagenome | isolation source: surface marine sediment (0.6m) | place: French Polynesia: Moorea | collected 2018-08
ACCGCTCCGCTCTCGTCTAAAATAACGCTAAAACTCAAAGCCGGACAGATTTGACCTTGGACTAAACTCATCGGCCCGGTGGCTAATTCCGAGGGGAACATCGAAATCATTCCGGTGGGTAAATACAGGGTGGTGCTGCGCTTTCTTGCTTCTAAGTCGAGTTCGTCTCCCGGGGTGACTAACCTGGTCGGATCGGCAATGTGAATCCAGATTTTGGCGCGATCGCCATCTAATTGCTCTAAACTCAAACCATCGTCAATTTCTCTGGTGCTTTCGTCATCTATAGTGTAAGTTTTGAGATGAGTTAAATCCAAACGCTCGTTGCGGTCGGGTGGTGGGGATAAACGAGTTGATTCTGCCACTTCTAATACCTTTTTAGGAAAATTGATTGGATAGGAACTACGACGCAGAAACAGGTTTTCATGCTTTTTCCACCATCCTACATCTACTAGCAATTCAAAAGCGGCTTGAGGTGATTGGTTGCGCTCGATGGTTGCAAGGATTTCTTGAGCTTGACGGGAGTTATTTTCTGGTTGGAGGATGTATTTTTCTAATGCTTCGAGTCTGATGCGATCGGAGGCCGTCCATTCGATTGCTGCTTTGCTTAATGCTTGCTCCAATCGATTGAAAAAGCCTACTTTTTCGCGATTTTTTTGTTCTTCAACTTGAAGTTGGTGCTGTATTTCTTGTACTTGGTTTGAAGAGCGAGGTTCGTAAAGATTTCCTTTTTTTTTGAAGAATATTTTATCTTCTGAAAGCAGGAGGTGAGCGGCGTAACAGAGAGGGGGATTAGTGTCTGAAAATAGCAATTGTGCCATTTCCTTCGGTGCTACTGCTTCGCCATCTTCTACGAGTAATTCCCAGGCTACTTCTAAGTTCGACGGATCTAATAATGGTTTGACTTGTTGCAGAAAGCTGGGGATATCTGAGGCTTTGTAAGGGCCTCCATCTATCTCGCACTCTACTCTTTGAGGCCTTATTTTATGAGACTGGCCTTTTTCGTCGATCGCGATCCAGTCTTTTTTACCTTCTGGACGTTCGGTGACCGCAAGACGACGTTCTCCGTGTAGTCTAAATTCGATTAGCGTTCCCTTTTCCACCAGCTTTGCACTTTCAAACTTAACTTCTATCAATATTATCCAGTCTATCTTGCTCGATCGCTCTGTGGGTAAAAAGCTAGAGGTTGCAAGTTCTTAAAGTAACGATTTTTCTACCTATTACTTGCTCCCTGCTACTTTTTTTGCTTGTTTATCCTTCTTTGTTAATAAACGGTAGTAAAGCGATCGCTCTGGCTCTTTTAATCGATTTGGTTAAGTCTCTTTGTTGTTTGGAAGTCAATCCGGTCAGTCTTCTCGGGAGAATTTTGCCCCGCTCGGTAATAAATTTACTTAGCAATTCTACATCTTTGTAGTCGATCGGATCTCCTGGTTTGATTGGCGATAAGCGTTTGCGATAGTAAGTCATAGTCTTTGCTTCCTTGATTGTTCTTAAATTGTTTATTCTATTTAATTTCTTTGTGGACTGTATGCTTGTTGCAGTGGGTGCAGAATTTTTTTAATTCGATACGTCCGGTGGTGTTGCGACGGTTTTTGGTCGTGGTGTAACGAGAAACTCCTCGCGATCGCTTGTTTTGATTGCTGCGACACTCAGTACATTCTAAGGTGATAATTAGTCTGACACCCTTCTTACTTGCCATAGTTCCAATGCTTGCTTAATTTGCTAGTTTAATTTATACACAAATTATTATTATCTCATTTTATCTTTGATTTCATCAAGTAAATCTCGCAGTCTCAAATCTAAAGAAAATCCGCGATCGGTTTCGATGGTCATTGTTTCGGTAAATCTTTCGTGAAATGCTTGGCTGTATTCATTGTCGCCAACTGCAATTAAGAAGTTGGCAAGCAGAGGCAAAACTAACAATACTGTAGAAATAGGATTATTTAAAATTAAAGCTAAGCCGCAAGTAGCTAAATAAGCAGCAAAACCAACAATTGCTTCTCCTTTGCTTGAGGTTAACAGATCTGGGGCGCGATCGTATCTTAAATCGATTACCTTCATATCCATACACCACCCCCCCAAACTTTGACCTTTGTTCTTCTCGACGACAACGACTCGCAAAGCCCACCAGAACAGCATAAACAATAAGAATTGTAAAAAACCTTTGCCGACTATCGCACTTAAAAACCAAACTACGCAAAGATCGATTAAAAATCCTCCAGCCCTGCGCTTCATTGGTACTGTCGGATAAGGTCGGTAAGGCGGTTTTTCGTCAAACACCTCGTTCTCCTTTGAGATCTACTTGCTTTTTTTATAGCAATAAAAGCAGACTGCCGTTAGTTGTTTGAGCTGTAATATTATCAATTCTTTTTTTCTGGCTTAGATCTACGATCTGCAAAACTCTTAAGTAATTTAAATTAAGTCAGTTAAAGTTTATTAGAATAGATCGTAATTTAGAAATAAATGTTAAAACTACCGATGTATTTAAGTAAAGATACGGCAAATTTAGAGAAATTGAGAAGAAAAAATAACAATCGTTGGTTGAGAATACTGCGTTATTGGTACGTGCGTATAGTACGATTGCAAGACAGTCCCAAGGCGATCGCCAGGGGTGTAGCTTGCGGTGTCTTTGCGGGGAGTTTTCCTTTTTTCGGCCTGCAAATGATTATCGGGGTGGTTTTGGCTGTTTTGTTGCGAGGGAATAAAATAGCAGCAGCAGCAGGTACTTGGATCAGCAATCCTTTAACTTACGTGCCAATTTTTGCTTTTAATTATCAAGTTGGTTGCTTATTCTTGTCCGATCGCTCTGCTGGTAATAAAGTTGCTTTAGAAACTGTCTCTGATATAGCAAATATGGCCAAAGAAAAAGCAGCAATTTTATGTTTGGGTTCTGCTGTAGTTGGATTTATTTTAGCAATCATTGCTTACTTTATAACTATTAAATTAATTACTCGCTGGCGCAATTCTCGTCAATTTAAACGCAATCGTAACTTGCAACATTTTTCTTTTAAAAATAACGATCTCGAATTTTTAGAAAATAAGACTAAACATCAAGACTAATAGCAATTAAATCTTCAATTTTTTTCAATTTTATATCTCCGGCCAAATAACCAATTCCTCGATGTAAATGCAAGCGAAATTGACGGGCTAAGGTTTCTTTATCTGTACCCAAGCCATCGTGATGACAGCGTTGTTTTAAAGCAATTATCAACACATCCGCTAACTCTCCACCAAAGACTTGCCAAGTTATTTGTACGTTACTATCAGCCGGAATTGGTATTGGTGATGGTATGCTAGATTCTGCTAAACTGCGACAAAATCCCCACCGACATAAGATATTCCATTGTTCTATTTTGGTATGGCGTTTTAGTTTAATAAGTTGGTCTTTGGCTGTTTGAGAAAGGTGAATGCGATCGACTGGTGGTTTCATTTTTTCAGATTGCTTGTTGTTTTAATTTTATTCGTACTATTACCAAAAATAGCCCTTTTCAATCTTAGTTTGACGTTTGAGATTGTCGTATTTTAAAAGATATTCTGAGGCGATCGCTTCTTGTTTTCGCAACATATTTACTTCTTGTTCTCCTATTTCCGTATCCGTAGATAAAAGTATTACTTGATGGGAAGCAGAGGGAAAATAGCGTTCGACTAAATTATTGCGATGAGAAGAATCTAATCTTCCTAAAGGAGTATCGATCGCGATCGGTAAATTGCGTCCAGAAACTCGCGCTAAACCCCATAAAAAACTAATCGCTAATAATTGTTTTTCTCCAGCAGATAAACGATGTTTTGGAACTTGTTTTCCTTGCGGATCGTAAAGTGAAATACGAAAGGTGTCGGTTTCGATCGCAACTTGTTGAACTAAATCTGATTTATGGAGTAAATAGCGAAAACACTCTTTTATTTCTGTTTCTAATTTGTTTAGTTTTTTGAGAGTAAGTTTTTGTCGATTGCCAAATTATTTGTCGTTGTTGTCAGATTAAATGTCAATCTTATTTAGAACCTGTAATTTAGATTAGATAAGAATTGCAGGCTATTTTAATGCAATTGCAGTGCCTGAAGCTGGTTTGACAAATTGATTGTCATAGCTTTGGAACTTGACAAATTAAATGTCTTTTTTTTACACAAAACTTGACACATTATTTGTCCAATTTATTAGTATAATACTACTATGCAATTATTAAACAGTAATGTTAATAAATGGACAGACATGAGATTGTTTCAGAACTCTCTGAAGAAGAAAAACTCAAAATGGAGATCGTCCAGAGTTTGCTTGAACCCTGCGATAAAAAAACTTATGGAAAAAGACTCAATAATGCTGCCAAAAAGTTAGGTAAATCAGTACGGACAATACAGCGATTAGTCAAAAAATGGGAAGAAGACGGAATTTCAGGCTTTGTTAAATCGAACAGAGCAGATAAAGGAAAATATCGTATTTCTCAAGAATGGCAAGATTTTATTGTTAAAACCTATCGCGAAGGGAATAAAGGGAGTAAAAGAATTTCTCCTAAACAGGTGGCTTTGAGAGTAGAAATTAAAGCTAAAGACTTAGGAGAAGATCGTTATCCTTGTTACCGCACAGTTTATCGAGTATTACAGCCAATTATTGAAGCAAAACAACAAGATCGAAGTATTCGTAATATTGGTTGGCAAAAGTCTCGATTAGCACTGAAAACGAGATCTGGTAAGGCGATCGACGTGCAATATAGCAATCATGTTTGGCAATGCGACCATACTTGGGTTGATGTTTTGATTGTAGATAAAGATGAAGTTGTAATTGGCCGACCTTGGTTAACAACAGTAATTGATACCTATTCTCGTTGTGTGATGGGAATTAGAGTAGGGTTTAATGCCCCTAGTTCCCAAGTCGTAGCATTAGCTCTGCGTCATGCCATGTTACCAAAAAATTATCCTTCAGAATACGGTTTGCACTGTGAATGGGGAACTTATGGAAAACCAGAATATTTATACACCGATGGAGGGAAAGATTTTCGCTCGAATCATCTGCAACAAATAGCCGTGCAGTTGGGTTTTACCTGTATGCTGAGGCATAGACCTTCTGAAGGTGGGGCGGTTGAAAGACCTTTCGGAACGTTAAATACTGAGTTGTTTGCAACTTTACCTGGATATACAGGTTCAAATATTCAAGATCGTCCAGAAAAAGCGGAACAAGAAGCTTGTTTGACCCTGAGAGAATTGGAAAAGTTGATCGTTCGCTATATCGTTGATAACTACAATCAACGTATAGATAAAAGAATGGCCGATCAAACTCGTTATCAACGATGGGAAGCAGGTTTAATTGCTATGCCTAATCTTATTGAAGAAAGGCAATTAGACATTTGTTTAATGAAACAAACCAATCGTACAATTTATAGAGATGGTTATATTCGTTTTGAAAATTTGATGTACAAAGGAGAATATTTAGCTGGCTATGCAGGAGAAAGAGTAATTTTACGATATGAACCTAGAGATATTACGACTGTTTTAGTCTATCGGAAAGAACAAGGAAAAGATGTTTTTTTAGCCAGAGCTTTTGCTCGAGATTTGGAAACAGAAACCATTACTCTCGAAGAAATCAAAGCTAGTAATAAGAAACTTCGAGAAAAGGGTCAGGCAATTAGCAATCATTCTATTTTAGAAGAAGTGAGAGAAAGAGATATTTTTATTCAAAAGAAAACCAAAAAAGATCGTCAAAAAGAAGAAAATATTGCACTACATAACGTGCATAAAGAAGATAAAAAAAATAATATTGAACCATTATTGCAAGAAGTTGAGCAAAAACCAAAAAAAAGAAAAAAAACTAAAGTTATAGACTATGAAGACTTGCAAAATGATTATGGTTTTTAATCGATCTGTATGTTCTATCTTTAGTAAAGATTAATAACTCTAATTATAAAAATGTCAAAAATACAAGCAGAAGCAGTTGCTAAACAATTAGGTCAAATTGGATCTATTGATAATGTCGATCTCGCTAAAGAAATTAAACGGTTACGTGGTAAAAGCATTGTTGAATTGGAACAAGTAAGTCGCCTCCACAATTGGCTTGAAGGTAAGCGTAAATCTCGCCAATCTTGTCGAGTAGTAGGAGAATCTCGCACTGGAAAAACTGTTGCTTGCGATGCTTATCGATTGAGACATAAACCCGTTCAAAAATCAGGTCATCCTCCTATTGTTCCAGTAGTTTATATTCAACCTCCTTCAGAATGTACCTCAAAAGACTTATTTCGATTAATTATCGAACATCTCAAATACAAGATGGTAAAAGGTACTGTGGCAGAAATTCGTAGTCGTACTTTGGAGGTTTTAAAACGATGTGGGGTAGAGATGCTCATCATAGATGAAGCCGATCGCCTCAAACCCAAAACATTTCCAGATGTTAGGGATATTTACGATCGCTTACAGATTTCAGTAGTTTTAGTAGGTACAGATCGCCTAGATGCTGTAGTTAAAAAAGACGAGCAAGTATATAACCGTTTTCGAGCTTGTCATCGTTTTGGAAAGTTGTCTGGCAATGAGTTTAAAGAAGTAGTAGAAATTTGGGAAGAAGATGTGTTGTGTTTGCCCGTTCCTTCTAATTTAAGTCAGAAGCAAATGTTAAAGATTTTACTACAAGCAACAAGAGGGTATATTGGTTTGCTGGATACGATTTTAAGGGAAGCCGCAATTAGAGCTTTAGAGAAAGGTTCAAGCAAAATTGACAAAAACATTTTACAAGAGGTAGCTGGAGAATATAAGTAATGGAATATTGGGAAATTCAACCTTGGTTGTTTACAGTTGAACCCTTTGAAGGAGAAAGTATAAGTCATTTTTTGGGACGATTTCGCAGAGAAAACGATCTGAGCGTTTCTAGTTTGGGAACAGAAACAGGACTAGGAGGCGCGATCGCACGTTGGGAAAAATTCCGGTTTAATCCCCCACCATCTCAAAAGGAGTTAGAGAAGTTAGCTAAGATAGTGCAAGTTGATGCATCCAAGCTTAAAAAAATGCTACCATCACAAGGCGTTAGCATGAAAATGAGTCCGATTCGTTTGTGTGCTACCTGTTATGGGGAAGTACCTTGTCATAAGATTGAATGGCAGTTTGAAAAAACAGAGTTTTGTCCACAACATAATTTAACTTTATTGTCAGAATGTAGTAATTGCAAAACTAAGTTTAAAATTCCTTCTCTTTGGGTCGATGGATGGTGTCACAGATGTTTTACCCCTTTTGTAGAGATGGGAAAGTATCAAAAAACCAGACAAACACAATAACTTGGTCGCACAAAAATTAATTAATTTTATAAAATTTGACCTATTTAACTAATTTAGTATCTTGAAAATTAGGTAAAATAAAATACATCAATAGTGCCGCAGTTCATGCTTGTTTTGAGCCTCTGTGCTGTGAAAAATGTGGGTTAGTTTGATTACCTTTTTGGTAATTTTGCTTTCTGACCCTGGTAGCTACTCACTCTGATGCTGCTGTTATTAGACAGGAATAAGGGGCACACCCAGCAAAAAGAGCGCGGGTTTACTGCAGTAGCGGCTGCCAAAGCATCCCCGACCAAGGGGAAATACTCTCTGGGTATAGGTTTGAAGTGGGTAAATTGGACTTAATTTTTGGGTTAGTCTCGCGCAACTCTCACAACCTTTACATAGCTTTGATTCTAGCGATTTTTATTGGTAAGTATTTTTGAGCCTTGTGCCTGAAATGGACTTTTTGTGATAGCCTCGCGCAAATCATGTATAAAATCATTACTGTACAATGGTTTCAACTTATCGCAGTCGCAATCGATTTCTAGTTATGAGATGTATTGAAAGGTTTATGGCTGTGGAGCTTGTGTAGACCCAGCCAAGTCGCAATCGATTTCTAGTTATGAGATGTATTGAAAGCCAAACCAGCCAGTACCCTCAAATCGAGCTGGGAAAAAATGTCGCAATCGATTTCTAGTTATGAGATGTATTGAAAGGCTGATATCCGCATGGGTTGTAGGGGTTCTAGTTTATCCCTGTCGCAATCGATTTCTAGTTATGAGATGTATTGAAAGGTGAAGCCCTTCTCTGGATTAATAGAAAATAACTGAAAAGTCGCAATCGATTTCTAGTTATGAGATGTATTGAAAGGTGCGACCACCCTAAGACAACTAGGAGTAGTGATGGATGTCGCAATCGATTTCTAGTTATGAGATGTATTGAAAGAACCCAAAACTGAATATCATTGGATTCAAAAGTATCTAGTCGCAATCGATTTCTAGTTATGAGATGTATTGAAAGCCGCCTTTAATAATGCAAAAAATATATCAGATTAATGTCGCAATCGATTTCTAGTTATGAGATGTATTGAGTAAAGCTTTTAATCTTCATATCCAATCACATCACCATCGGCATTAATTTTAGCAATCTTCCCATCTTGGTTAACTAAAATCTCGTTGCCATCTCGATCGCGCTCGACTCTAAGGATAACGACATTGCCAGGACTTTCCCACTCTTGAACGGTAAAACCGAATTCAGTCTCTTGAGGATATCTTTTCGCCATCTCTTGCCAAGCAGCTTCAGCACAATTAGCCCTTATATAATGACCTTGGCGAGCAGTTATATCGTCATGACCGATACAGTCGTGTTTGTAAGGTTCGTTGCGAGTACATCTATATTCTTTCATCGTTAGTTATTCACTTGAGTCCACAGCAGCTTAATTCTATTATCGAATCCTCCTCGTTCAAGTCGCTTTTGTTTTTGAATTTCTATAACTGTCTCTTTCTCAATTCCAGTAAAAGCGATTATGGAATCAATGACTTCCATTACATCGGCTAATTCTTCAGCTAATCGATCGCCAGAAGTTGTCGTTGTTTCTTTTGCTTCTTCTACTAACTTATCGAGAAGAGCATCTAAATATTCGGGATCATTAAGAGTCGATATCTGGCATTTATTACCGCAATTACGAATAATATCCGGTATTTTATCTCGAATGAGTTTATTATGTTCTTTTCTCATAAATACTAATCTTCTCCAAAAACTGCTGGATAATAATATTCAGGTTTCCAATTACTATTAATTAGAGGGCCGCTATTAACTTTTTCATAAAGTGCGCTTAGAAATATTCTGCGTTTTGGTTCTGAGTTGCCCAAATGTTGTTTTACATTGTCTCGCAAGGGGTGAGTGCTGCCGCAAAAAAACTCGTTCCTTTTATACAATCGCTCTAAATATAATCGATCTGGAAGCCGATCGAATTTACCTCCTTCACCGCGATTGCACTCGCGACAAGCAAGCACTAAATTCCAAATACCATCAAGATTTACATTCAATTTTTCAGATACTAACCTATGAGGGAAAAAGTGATCGACATCGGCTAGATCGTCCGAGCCACTCTCAATAGAAATATCTTTACAACAATAAAAACATTTTCCTTTTTGATAACCTGCGATCGAATCTCGACAAGAGCTTACATCTTTACGACGATTGTTGAATACTGTAAATATAGTTTCTCTTTCTTCATCGTAGTTAACTCGTATTAAATTCTTACTCAGTTTCAATTCCCACGCTGCCGCAACCATACGCCACCTAGCATCTACTTCTTGAGTTAAATTTTTACCTTGGTATAACTCCGGCAGTCCCAATAAACTATCGGTTAAAGTAATACCTTTATGTTCGCTTTTACGCTCGTCGGTAAAAAATTGTACTGGTAGTTTGGCTTTATTTACAATGTGAAAAGCGTCTATTACGTTAGCAAAACCCTTATTTACGGTAGTCTTAATTAATTCATCTTTCGATAATTCCCCACTATTGAAGTTACGGCAAGCATCTAAGAATTTGCTCGATCGCGATGTAGTTTGTTTGTCAAAGATCTTGAGATTCTCCGTAATGTATCTAGAAAAAGGTTCTGCCAACTCTTCTAAAGTAACGAAGGTTTTACCAGTCGGTGCTATTTCTAACAACGATTTACCCAAGGCGAATTTGTAACAAGCAACGTTTTGACCGTACAAAATAATCGCTCGCCAATAATCCTCTAAGCTCGGTTCTACCCCTATAAAATCAGTCATTATCAGTCTTGTCCTTACTTCGTAAACGAAGTAAAATAGCAAGGTGAGCAATCGCCCTTTCCGGTCAAAGTTAGAAGCGATTGCCAATACCTAAAATGAATTTAAGTACAAGATTTATGAAAGCACAAATAGTAATCAACCGTCATGTAATTAAAGCAAATAAAAAGGCGAGCAAAGAAACTGGGGCTTTAGTAGATTACGCAGCAATAAGCGTTAAAACATACATTGGGACAAAATACTGCAAAGAAGTTGAGTTTACCAAAGGTTGTAAATTAGTCCAGGATGCAGCTAACGCTAGGTGTAACGGGGCCACGATTTGGATTGAAGTAGAGGATGCGGAATCTTTAATTATTGATGGCATACCTGCTACTAGAGATACTTTCAAGAAAAACTAAAGTTTAAAGTTCTATTTAGCCCTCCTAGTGGGGGCGACCCGGAGCAACCCGGATCTGAGCTTCGCTCAGCGCGAATGTAGTTTAATCTAAATATTTTCGTGCCGTAATTAAACAAAATAAACCAAATAAAAATGTCAGATAATTATCGCGATATTAAAAAAAAATGGGACAAGAAAAATCAAGACAAAGTTAAAGAATCGAAGGCTAAGTACGATGCTAATAATCCTGTATGGTCTTTTCGACCCAGTTCAGAATTAATCGAATGGTTAGAAGAAGAAAGATGGGACGACAAAGATGGTAAACCTGAAAATAATGCAGCTTTACTGACTCGTAAATTAAACAAATTAATGAATTTAGAAAGGCAAGGTTACTAGCATGAAAGCTACTATTTATATCTCAACCAATAATAAACCTATAACAATCATTACAGAATTAGGAAATATCTTAGCATCCGAAGTCAAATTCACATCGACAGAAATGATTCTCAAAAAAAGTGATGAAGGTGGTGCTTTTATAGAAGTAGAAGATTTTTATTCATTGATTATTGATGGACAAACTGCCGATACTTTAAATTTTAAGCCAAGCAAAGTAAGTAAAAAAGATTTAAAAGCAGGACAAAAAGTATCCACGACTAACGGTTGTACCGCAACTATTAATTATATCGGTCATAAACCCAAAGATAGGCATAGAAATAAACTAACTTACATCGAATTGGTAGATTTTAATCCGCCGTTAGCTTTATTTCCAGAGAATAAACTGTGGCTATCTATTGATGAGGCTATCGATAATCATATTGTCAAAATTATTAATTGAAACTTAAATGTTAAAACAGTATCTTGAAAAAAAAGTAGATTTAATGAGAAAAATAAATCCAAAGTCCAAAGGTTGGAAATATGGAGGTTTTGAAGAGTTAGTGTTAGATCTAGGCATTAAAACCTTTGCGATCGCATTACCTTCAGATATTGAACTCGGTCAACCTAAAAGTTGTTATTTCAACTGTCAGGAGATCATTAAAAATCGTCTCGATCTAATCTATTGTGAAGGATTCGCAACCACACCGGAATTACCTCTTGCTTTTTATCATGCTTGGTTACTAAATTCTCAAGGTCATGCAATCGATCCTACTTGGCAGCCACCTGGAATTGAATATATGGGAGTAGCATTTAAAAAGGAATGGGTAGTTAATTTTATCGGACAAAGACAACATCCAGAAGAATATCTTAGTGTATTTGAGGGGAACTTTTTAGAGAAGTACAGTTTACTGAAACAAGGATTACCAATAGCAGCGAGAGCAGTGTAATAATTTTTTAATCAATCTGTTTTAACTTTTTTTTTAATTCTTGATGAATTAAATCTAACCATAAAAGAATTAGAGATCTGCCTCGATCGATTAATGCATGGGCACTTTCCTTATCAAACTTTTCTAAACGCAATTCATCTCGATCCCAAAATAACATCCATCTTTCCTCGGACTTATCGTAATTAGGATCGAGGTCTTTTAACGATTTTAAAGAGATTGACGCTACTTCAAAAGTCAATCCTAGCGACAGCAAATAAACGATAATCGCTATTTCTACCAACTCTGTCATCGAGTAGTAAACACTTCTACCCGTACCCGAAGCCTTTATGGTAGGGACAATAATTTCTTTCTCACGCCAATACTGTAACTGGCGCAAGGTACTACCTGTAATTTGTGCAGCTTGTTTTGTTGTAATAAAAGTTTGTTCCACAAGGAATAATTATACTTAAAGCTGCTAAAATACAATTATGTTGTTATTGCACTTAATTGTTTTCCAAAGCGATGAGCATTATTACAATTCAGTGTCGTTTGGTTGCCCCAGAAGAAACTCGTTATCATCTTTGGCAACTGATGAGCCAGTTAAATACCCCATTAATTAATGAACTTCTCGAACCAATTCCCAAGGAAAAAGATTTTGATATTTGGAAAGACAAAAGCAAGCTTCCTGCCGGAACAATCAAAAAACTCTGTGAACCTTTAAAAAAGAAATATAACGGTCAACCAGCTAGATTCTACACCAGTGCAATCTTACTTGTTGAATACATTTATAAAGCATGGTTCAAACTCCAACAAAAGCGAAAATGGAAGCTAGAAGGACACAGACGATGGTTAGAAATTCTCAAAAGCGATCGCGAATTAACTGAGTATTGCGATTGTTCGAGAGAAACTTTGATTAACAAAGCAAAGGAGTTATTAACAACTTACTTGACGATGCAAAGCCTATTTGACGCTTACGATCGAATTAAAAGTAAAAAAAATAAGTTAGAAATAGCTGCAATTACTTATTTACTTAAAAATAAACGTAAAATTCCAAAGAAAGAAGAAAACATTGAAACATTTACCAAACGCTATCATCAAACAGAAATTAAAATAGCAAGACTTACCGAGCAAATAGAAAGTAGTTATCCGAAAGGAAGAGATTTGACGGGACAAAAGTGGCTGGATACTTTAATTAAAGCAACTACAACTGCGCCTGAAGACAACATTCAAGCAAAAATATGGCAAGATACTTTATTAAAAAAAACAAAATCTGTGCCATTTCCTGTTAATTATGAAACTAATGAAGATCTCGTATGGAGTAAAAACGAAAAAGGTCGTCTCTGTGTTCGTTTTAATGGTTTGGGGAAAAAATATACTTTTGAGATTTATTGTGACAAAAGACATTTAAAATGGTTTCAGCGTTTCTATGAAGACCAACAGGTTAAAAAATCCAGTAAAAATCAACATTCGACTGCGTTATTTACCCTGCGTAGTGGACGGATTGCTTGGAAAGAAGGCAAAGCAAAAGGTGAACCTTGGAATGTTCATCATTTAAGACTTTTTTGTAGCCTAGATACTCGCTTTTGGACTGCCGAGGGAACAGAAATAGTACGACAAGAAAAAGTCGAAGACATTATTAAGAAAATTAATAGCACTAAAGAAAAAGGCGATCTAACTAAACAACAACAAACATTTTTGAAAAGTAAGAATACCAGCTTAGCCAGAATTAAAAATTCATTTCCTCGTCCTAGTAAACCACTTTACCAAGGCAGAAGTGAAATTCTAGTTGGTGTTGCAATGGGACTTCAAAAACCTGCTACTATTGCTGTAATTGATGCTGCACGCAATAAAACTATACTTTATCGTAGTGTTAAACAATTGTTAGGAAAAAATTACCGTCTTTTAAATATTTTGCGAAAAGAAAAAAAAATTCAATCTAAAAGAAGGCATACCGCGCAAAAAAAAGATGCTCATAATAAATTTGGAACGTCCGAGCTAGGACAATATATAGACTATTTGTTCGCAAAAGCTATTGTTGAATTAGCTAACGCTTATCAAGCTGGAAGTATTGTTATTCCAAAATTAGGCGACATAAGAGAAATAGTACAAGCAGAAATTCAAGCTTTAGCAGAAACTAAAATTCCTGGTTCGTTAAAAGGACAATCTCAATATGCAAAACAATATCGTGTTAACATTCATCAATGGAGTTATGGTAGACTAATAAATAACATTAAAACAAAAGCAAATTTAGTTGGTATTGCGATCGAAGAAGCAAAGCAACCTCTAAGAGTTAGTCCTCAAAAACAAGCAGAAATATTAGCTTTTGAAGCGTATAAATCTCGCAATCAATGACCTAAAAATGAGTTATCATGTACTTTGAAAATTTCATAATTGACTAACTAAAATAATCGCGCCGTTGGTCATGTTCTGTAATACGAATCAATGTCCGATGTAAAGTAAGGGTTAGTTTAACTGTCGGCTGACAGTTGTGCTTTTTGGCCCTAGTAACTGTCCCCCCTGATGCTGATTAATACGAGATTTCGATATTAATGATTAACTCGTAAATTATAGTTAAATGCTACTGTAATTTTATGGGGTAGGTGCGCTCCCAGCAATAAGGGTGAGGGTTTACTTCAGTGATGGTTACTGAATCACCTCCGAGCAAGGAGGACTCCATCTTTAATTATTTTTTTTGCAAGATTACAGGGATTTTAGCTGTCCTTTGTCCCGCCAAAATCTTGAAATACCTAACAGCTTTGAATTGTAGAGCGAGCGATAGAATATTTTAATTTTTGTAACAAGTTTCTTATAGATTTGTAACTGTATCCTTCAGATATATTTTCAAAGACCATGTTCACAATGGATGGTTTGAAAGATTGAGAGGCGAAACTTAAACCACTTGTCAAGCATTATTCCAACGCTCGTTCTAAGGAAGAATGGTTTGAAAGGATAATTATCCTCGTCCTACGATTCTTTTGGGAGGGATAATTTGAAAGTCGCTCAAAAATACCACAAAAGAGTCAATTTGATGTTTCGACAATTAACAGTACTATCTTTTAACAATAATTCTCGTGCGAGATGGTTTGAAAGGCACAATCCTAATTAGCTTTAGGATTGTGTTTCTAGTTTTAACGTTTGTTCTGATAATAGATGGTTTAGAAATTGAATATTTTCTAAACTATAATTAATCGACTAAATAAAGTATATTTCTACTTGGTTAGAATGTAAATTAATGCTATTAATAGATTTACCATCTGAAATCATCAAAGATCTCAACAATCAAGAAAAATGGCGATTAGACGTAGATTATGGTTTGGATGCCAAACATGAATTCTTTTTTACATGGGCTAGTTTTATTGAAACAACCGAGTATCAAATAATTGATGAAGAGGAAACTAGAGCAGAATTCATTGAACTTGAAGGAAAGAACGTACTTTTACCAGTACCTCGCACTCATAATCCATATATTAACCTAATACGCTTGATTAAAAGTGATGATGAGAGATCGGTAACTCTTTTTCTACACGATCGCACCCACAAAGAATGGTTTCAAGATCCCGATCGAGGAGCAA
>JAAUYH010033282.1_pt1 | contig 15249 bp, 10 predicted proteins | sample 7278061 | NCBI WGS metagenome assembly JAAUYH01 (sample SAMN14350203, study PRJNA611818) | marine sediment metagenome | isolation source: surface marine sediment (0.6m) | place: French Polynesia: Moorea | collected 2018-08
CTGTACAATAACACGGTGAGTTGACGAAACGCGGCTGCCACTTTCGCACTCGAACGATCATTCGATCGTTATGCAGTTTTGCAAAACTTGGAAGTGAAACTTGAGAGCCTCGTACTGCACACTTCCTCTGATGGAGCGATCCTTGGTTTAGAACGCTAGATTGTGTGTGAATCGAGAGTATTCTGAATACGAGTGAATCCGGGCGGTGTTTTCTAGTATTCATATTGTGTGAACGAACAAGTTTCGGATGAGTGGGATGGACAGTGTGGCTCGCCATTTGGCTTGATCAATTTGAGTACTAATGATTAGAACAGACGTCTTAATGTACCTTGCCTTTTTCTTGTTGCGCGTTTGCTCCGATTCAATCGAGAAACGAATTGCCAAATGCCTAACTTTGAATATCCGTACACCTTCGTCTTTCCTGCACTTTGTAGAATATTGTACTGATTGGTTATGTGAAAACCTTTCGACTGTGAGCGCTGGACTATTTGTCAAGATGAAAATAGTAATTACCTTGCAAATGGTTATCTAAAGTTTATTTCATGAGCACGTGACCAAACAAACTGAGAATCATCATACCGTAGGAATGGTCTATTGTTTGAAGAATCAAGATGGGCAGGCTTTTCTAGTGGAGGTTCGATACAGCAAAAAACCTCGTCGCATGTGCGGGAATTGCATAAACCAGACCATCGGGTTGCCAAAGCAGATCGCAACAGCAACAGCGCCTATCATAATTTTGGTCCTAGCTCCCAGAACAAATTGAAACTGCAGCAATATTATTTTTGGAAAATAAATATACTAGGAGGCCAATTAAAATGGAACAGAGGAAATACTGTGCTTCTTTCTCTATCACAATGTAGCAACAATCGACTTTTTCGAACATTCTACTTCGCATTACAGGGAGTCACTTGATGACGTAACAGTACTCAGCTCTTATCAAGCCCTGTTTCTGTCCAACAAACAAGCCTTGATATAGTGCACTTACTGTTCCAGTATACAAGAAATTGCAGCGATTTTTACTGAATTGATCAGGCACTTTGGGACGAAGGCGAGGTTAAGCAGTATCAGCGAAAGTACTGTTTTATTGTGGCTATAATAATTGTGCTGTGTCTTCCTAGCTAATCGACGGAGTGTCTTAAAGGTAGTGGAGTACTAATTGTAAATCTTTATATAAGCTCGGGGGGCACAGTTGCTGTAATAAAGTTGCGGTGTGTAACGTTAGCGCCATTGCAGACTTGCCGTCGCAAATTCACAAGTGCGGCTAATAGCAGTGGAGCATCAGACCATCTATTAAGCATAGCCGGCAGGATGTACAGTAAAAGTGGCACGAACGCAAATTAGTTGGTAATATTTTAAACCAAGTTGAAGTTCACTATGTAAAAGTAGGACAGGACTACCCATAGCAGTAAGTTCGAGTGTAGGAGCATATAGTAAGAACCACGGGAACAACTGCAGCACTACTGGACTACAATTCCTATGCTCGCGTCTGCCGCAGGGTTGTATATGATGATTCGCAAGACATTACCCGGGGGTTCTTTTAAGTAGTTTTAGTACTGTAATTGCATTTTTATACAGCATCACACTAGTGCTGAAGCTCATCCACCCCGAAGTAGTGTGCCTCACACAACTTTTTAGTCGCAAGGCCTATGCTTCGGAACCGCTCCCATCAACTTTTCATAATACTATTCGAAAACTGCACTCATGAATTATATCAGTTTCGCGTTCGGCGATTATTGCATCTCATGCTTCTGTCGCTCACTATGTGGCTTCCATCAATTTGATATCCTTAAAGTAAGGTCATTTCATGGTCGAGCGATAACTCCACAAAACGAATTCGACAGTACTATCATGTTTCTTTTATGCATCAGAAAGTTTGCTGCATGAAGTTGACTGCGTACGTAGAATAATTTCTGAGCTGTTTTGTTTACACGCTAATCGCCGATTGGACTCAGTCTTGAGAACACTTGATTAGCGATGAAGGCTGGATGAATCTACATGCCTGATGAGGGTCTGGTACTACGGTGGGCCGAACCCTCTCACGTTACTTCATACCTGTTCTTCAAATCATGTCTTCAACCTCATGGATAATATGTCACATTGTACACCCAGCTACGTGGTATGCCTAATGAACTCAGTTGGATGAAGTCGATGATGATTTATGTGCGACGTGTGTTCGACAGTTGTAGGCAGATAATCACAGTGCATTTGAGTACAATAGTCAAATGGGAACAATACTCGACAATTCATCGTAGCCACGTTGCTAGGAGCTCTCCTGACGCCATTATAACACGCCGACTACGTTTCTTCGATCCGATCGCTAATAGTAGTTGCGAGTACTGCGACCTGAGTTTGACAACAGTTCGCACTACAAACCTGATTGTCCATTGCATGACCAGGGCTCTAGTTCTTCGTTCACAATACTCATATCCGATACAAAACTGGAATACGGAATCGCTATACATAGGTTACGATTCGCAGAATGCACTCAAGAAGTAGTAGGACTTATGGGACATAAATGGTTCCGTTTATTAGACGATAATCAAACATAATGAGATGTACCTCATTAGGTAGAATACGGAGCGCTTAGCCATTTTATAGTAGTCGAAGCCATCAGGGCTTAACGAGGTCGGCGAGGCGGAGGAGATGCAATAGCATTACGACATTCATCGGCCTTTTCGGTCAAGAACGCGACCATGCTGATACTTTCCTCCACCGCAGCCTCCTTCAGGCACTGAGTGTTGCAAATCGGGCACCACTCACGCCAATCAGCACGTTCCGGACCACCAGTGCAACGTAGCCAGAATAGAGTGCAAAGGCGCATGAGCTTCTTCTGATTCTTGAATTGGACTTGTTTGCGTAAGGCGCATCCACGCGTCACGGAAATCGCAGTTGAGCTCAGACTCCGAACTGCGACCGGAACTTTCACTCCATCCAATTCAGCGTCCACACAAGACCTGATGATCCGCCAATTCTTGATTTTCTGGAGGCACACGTCACGATTAATGAGGTAGAGGTTGCGTTGCCAAGGGAGAGCATAGCGTTCAGTTGACTCGCAAAAGTTTTCGCAAGCCAAGTAACACCCGCCGCAATCGTTTTTGTACGAATTGCAGACTTGGCGATGCTCAAAGCACCATCCCGGGGCGTCGAAGGTGGAGCAAATCTTGGTTGGTATCGCTGCGAGCGTGAAACCGATGAAGGATGCCGTATACAAGACGACTTGAAACTTGTTCATCTTGACCATGCGATGAGTCATGATTATCGATCACTTTAAATATCATGGCAAAAGCGAAAGACAAGTGATGCGGCGATAATTCAAATTTTACAAATAGTATTTCTGAATCATCACATATTTTCCTTATTTTGCATAGTTCTTCACAGTAGATAATGACACAACAGTTTCCAAAGATCTAGTGCCAAAAACAAGGAATTGATTGTTTCTATTGATTAAACATGAAATCTAAGCTTTTCAATGAATTGAGTTTTAGAAGCCTTACAAGTTTTCAGGTTGGCCCTTCGGGCAGTATCTAACGCAGTCCAATACGAACAGGGAAGCTTCCGAACGAAAATTAAGAAAAAAGTGACCAAAGCAACGCCGGATAAGCTCCTTTCCATCGGGAATTTCTTGTCAACGTGATGCTTGCTCGTCGGACCTCTCCATCAGATGATGAATTTTCGGACTCTATACAGGTCGTGTGGTTGGCTTTCTCTCGGAGTAATCTCATTAATCTTGACAACGAATCCCAGTTTTCTCTCACTGATACTGCTCAACGTTTTGTCACCGACCAACCTCGCCGCCCTCTCTAGAAATGATTACTTTTCCTCTCACTTAAGCAATTCACCAGCACAGACCATTCTCGCGCATGTGTGAGTGATTCACAATCAGCCATCAATCACCCATTTTTCCCAACTCTCCGACCGTCCTAGTGGCACTGCCAACACGGTTAATGATTACTCCCCACACTTGGTCAAATACCGTTCAACCGTTCTATTCGCCCACAAACTGCTAGATTATGATGAGGAGCATCGCATGCATCGTCATGCTCAACGTCACCTTGTCGTGGACTACTGTATTTATTTTAGTGTAACTTAGGTTTCGTATACCTGCACTTTCGCACTTTTCTATTTTATGAACAGCCAACAGATATCCAGAAGGATACACACACCTTTCTTAGTATTAGTGATACTGAAAATTATTCATAGAATGTCATTTGCTCAAATTTGCTTCGATAGTGATTCACAACATCTCCAAAAATAGAAGTCGAAGCCGATTCTTCCCAAAAAGTATTTCTTCTCTGCAGTACAGGTTGATGTTCAGCCGCAGCATGTAGACGGGTTACAATAGATCGAGGCACAAATTACTAATTAACTTCTGATTTCAAAAAAGGAACTACTGGGGATTAGGTGATGAGAAAGGACCAGTCAGACTCAGTTCTCTTCGAATGCTATAGGTTCTGATCAGCTTTGATTGAAGTGCGGAAGGATTCGCACTGAAAAAGTGAAACTGCGAAAAAGTCAATGAAGATGAGGCCCGAAGTCCTGCCAATGTCAGACACCAGCCTGTACTGAGTGATTCCGCTTTCATTTCGCGGCTCCGTCTCAATGGTTGGAAGTTACTTGCTTAAAATTGACCTTCATAGAATACTACGCCCAGTGGAAGACATACGAGTAAGTCAGTAGAACCGAGTCATTTATGACAACACATCATTCGCTAACAAGCAGAACTGAGAATGACAGAGCCTGCACACATATATGGCGCGTGCTGATTGGCAAATTGAGTATGATACTACAGCTGTGAGAAGGTACCACGAAACAAAAACATGCGAGCTAGTCTACTAGCGTTGCCACTACTTTTTTCTAGAACAGAGATTAGGAAGCTTGGTGAGCATTCGGATTTGTGTTCCACTACGCTTTTAAGTATCACTGGAATTTGACTACTCAAACATAGACTGCAACAAAGAGCGAACGAGGTTTTCTTTGAAGTACTAGTAGATTCAATAGATTTTTTTGTTATTTTGAGGCGCTTCGCTACGCAAGTTGAACTACTAGGAGTAGTGTGCCTTCCCTCCCTGTAACCTGCCAGATCTACGCGCCGGAACCAGTCTTCACATACGTTTCGAAAGACTCGAGAGCTGTGCTGTAGATAAATGAAATCGTGCTGGTTCACTCGATTTCCAGCATGGCTTCTGAGATTGGCCCTTGTGCATTTTAGTCGATGAATCATGGCCGAGCGCGATAATGCTCCGGAGAACTTGGAATGAAATCTATGGAAAGATATCGAATACGGCGATGAAGTTCTCGAGATAATTGCTGGTAGCCATATCGAAAGATTTTACTTGAATTAGTTCGCTGTGAACGTATTGGTGTTTTTGATGTTTGGTTCAGGAATTCATCGCATTTTCGGTGTTCAACGCTCTATTTTCTTCCTTAGCAAGGATTGTGGAATGACACATACGAAATATTTTCGTGGCTTGAATTCGGTGGTGGAACCTGCCATTCAAGTGCAGTCCAATTGTCGTGTTTAAATATCAAACGGGCCGCCGCACGTTGACAAGTAAAGAATATCGTTGCTCTTTTCGTGATCATTCTCTTCAATCGCCATTTGATTAAAGTCAGGTAAATAAGCTTGTCTGAATTTCCGCTTCACAACGTGGGCTTACCGATCATGAGGCCCTGAAAATGACCGGAATCGACGTAAACTGTCAATCAAGCACTGACCGCATGTCGAAGGCTAGTACATGAATGAGCGTGCACTCAGACGGTTTGGCGGAAATACTCGATAGTATTACAATCGTGCCTCTCAATGATGTGTAACTGGACGATCGCCAATTCTATGCCCCACAAATTTATCTTATTCTCATCTTTGTCGTTCAACACCTTTGATCTATCACATGCGAATTAACTGGGAATGAATGTATGAAAACAGATAGTTTGGCGAATATACCACTATTTGATGACCGTACCGCAATCGCTTTGTACCGGACTCACGACTTGCTGCTTGTCTAAAGAATAACACTATATTTGTGATCCTAGCACGGATCCAGTGTTATGCTCATCTATTCTTGATGATGCGGAATGTTTTCGGCCGGAAAGCGTGTCGAAAAATATCTTGTGAACGCTTGATTGGCGGTTAAACAAGGATGAATCTGCATATCTGGCAATGGTGCCTCTCACGGCACAATCATGTCGTCATCCTATAGGATAAGTAATACAAGCATTGTACATCAGTGCGCGTAGTACGCCTATTGAAGAAAAGTAGAATATAATCGGAGTCAAACAGCAGGTTTCTCGCAAGCTCTGTGAGTTTGTTCACGTTCAACTTACACGTTAATTATGTAAACTCTACAAGCAGTGTAACTATTCAAGAAGACAAGGAAGAAAGAATAAGCGCAAATAGTAGTTACCTTCCTTTCTATGGGTTGAACATGGAAAGAAGTCTGTTATATATTCATTTTGTTTGATCTCATCTGCTAGTTACAGCCTAGATGATAATCGTTCCAGATGCACTCTGTCATATAACAGTTGACCGTTGCTTAGAAAAAATCAGTAGGACGATTCGAGCTTGTATCCTGCACTAGCTGTCGACAAGTGAGACCCAAGCCTTACTTCAAACTTCATCTCCTGTCGTGGCCGTAGAGAACTGGCTCTCGATACCGCATCATCGACTCCGAAGGACCATTACTTTCTACCTTGCCACGAGACTTGCCTGCAGAAGTCAGGCTACCGTTACAAAGCCGCATGCCGGCTACCGCATTCAGAATAGTATAAGTATCAGTTCTCAACGAGTGTGTAAAAACAACAGTACGAAGAAGAAGAATATATAACCCACCAACCTAATTGTCCAACTTGTTGAACCACACTAGCGGTTCAAAAGCTATTCTTCTAATCTCATTGGCGCACAGTCGATATAACATGGGCTTTCTGCCTTCCTCATTTTCGGACGAGTCATATTCTCGACGATTGCATCTCACTGATGACTATTCCCTATTTCCGTAGATAAAGCAATGAACTGAGAATCAAATAAACTCAGCTTGAACGTTAATTGTTCGTTGCCATCTCCATCACAGAAATCGGTAGTAAAGTTGTCGAAGAAGAGGACACTATCATTTTGTCAGCTTGCAACAGACAAAAGAAACAAGCTATTTCTTGAGAAGCAAGGTATGTCTTATCAACGATTGTATTTGCATCACAATTTTATCCGGCTCAGAAGAATACAAATATCGATTCAATGCGTCTCGAACGCTTTGGTTATTTGGGTCACATGTTTTCTCAATCAGCATTAGGGTGGAGTCGATGGATCCATGTAAAAATCAAAGGGAGATGGAGGAACAAACCAAATTTTGAAATTGCAACAAAGTACAGTTGTGAAGCAGATTTCAAAGCAACAGACATAGATATGTTTCCAAAAAAATTAAAGCTAATTCTAAAGTCAACTGTGAGCATGATTTTAATATTAGCACCAATCACAAACGTGAAACTCCGTTTAGAAGCAGTATCAAATGACAAACTTCAAAACTAGTGCTAAATGTAGAAGTGGACTAAAGTTTGAAATAATGGCCAGATGCCTAAACAAACTACAGTTTAAGGTTAGCATCAAATGCAGAAATAAAGCAAACTTTAAAATCAGAACTAGTTGCTGTATTGAACCAAAGTTTAAAATCAGCATCAAACCCAGAAGAGAGACCGTATTAAAAATTACCACTGACAGTGAATGCAGAATTGAACCGAAGTGTGAAATCAATGCACGAGTAGGAAAAGAATACGACAAATAGTTTTTTGGATATCGAAGCGGGGACACTTGAATCAAGGCTTCACCGATTGACACAAAGGAAAATGTAGAGATCGGAGAAACGGAATAAATTTCTAAAATCAGGACTTCGGCGGATGATATTTTGTTGCCGAATGATAGAATTTATCGTTTCGCAAGCGTGACGTGTCAAAATATCAGAAATAAGGGGAGAATCCACATACTCGAAGTGACAGTTTGTAGAAATTATGAACGAGCCCTTTTGATTTAATGGAACATGCAAAGTCTTGTTCGCTATTAAACCTGTTCACATTAAATATTTAGCATTGATGGTACTCGTTTCGAGAATCACAGATCCTTTTTTAATTCAACTTGGGTCAGTGTGTTCACCTAACCTTGGTCGACGGGAGTTTGAACCTCGCCTACCAGCTGCACGCTGATGAATTCGCAGGAAAGGGCCCGGCGGGCCGTTTTCTTGAGGAAGGAATGTTCGCACCTGTGGCTGTGAAACAGAAAAGACGGCCAATCGCAGATGGCTCCTTCTACGGATTATTGTTACACAACACAGCAGCATCATCGACTAGAAGTGATCCACGACAAATAAATGTGTCTCTTTACTTCACTCTGTAGATCTTTGCCCTCGCTACTATAGTATCAATCACTTATACTGCGTACTACCGAGACATGTACCCGCTCCGTAACTATAATCAGACGCCACTGTTCTTCAGTAGAAACGTTACACCCTCTTCTTCCAAGTATACACTTTCAGCAGTGATTATCCACTCCATTCCAATATCGAGTAATAATTCACTCCACTCCGTTACAAGCTGCAATTTACCCAAGCAGTGTCTACAACAGGGCAGCGGCACTATCCCTTGAGTTTGTGGAGCATGCGGTGTCGGTGAGTCCAACACGACGAACAGAGTCGAGTTAATTTCAACATCCTTACTTTTCTAAGGTGAGGTCACGGTAGTTGTTGGGACTGAAGTGGCAGTGATTTTGTTTTCTGGATCTAGACCTCGCTGCGCCAAATTCATGGGAGGGAAAGTTCGGAGCACGGGGGATGTCTTCGGAGCCAAAAGATGGTTCAGAAGTGTAGATGGTTCGGGTGGAGGCCTCGACGAAAGAATAACAACCTCATTGGATTTGAGTGATGGCGGCGAAGACGCAGTATTCAATGTGCTAAGTGTGGCGGAGGCCGTAGCCGCTCCCTGATTGTTTCGTTCACTGAGTGTAGTAGATTGTGAATCCCAGTTATTTTTGTCGATTTGGGAGACAATGCAAGATGGATACGAAACCGTTACGCACCGGGGGTGACTGTGGTTGTCTACAAGGCTACGGGAAGAACCGACCAAATTGTACTAGTCTTTAAAACAACGCTTTTAATACTCGTGAAAGGAAGGGACATTTGCGAAAATATCTACTCAGGTAAATCACAGATTTCTACTAGACATCTATTCAATCGTTTAAACTTTTCGTATATGGGAACTGGGCTTAAGAGATCTGGTGACCAGTGTCCGGCGGTGTTAAGCTCAGATTTTTTACCCAATTTATTGACACTCAAATAGATTGCAATATTCTACTGCAATGAAGTATTGGCCAAACTAGAAATATTGAAATAGGTATTTTAGCTGATTAATATATTGCAATTCATATTGTAGATGATACAAATATTGCAATACACATCCTATTTTGGTTCCAATTTTGTACGTATTTTGATGCTATAGGTGCTGCGAATTAGTACGGGGTATGTAGATAGAGTGCAAAATCCAGAATGCTGAATGACATGTAGCTATGGAGAATTCTACCACATTACCCACTCCAAGAGAGCTCGTGTTAACTCTCATGAAGGCCGCAGGTGGTGAAACTAGGCCTAGGTGAGCAAGAGAACCGGTACAACACAGAGCAGGATATTTATCAAGTGTCGTTGACTTCGTCCAGGATGTACAAATCCACTTGTGGTATTTCAAGAGAAGATTGCTTACAGAAATCCTTTTCAACACCTGAAGGTTTGCTATGGTAAAGCGAAAGTCCATCTGAACAAGAAAAGATACTACTGGAACTATTACAAGAAGCTCGTGAAATGGCATCGTAGCAAGGAGGGACAATTCTATCGCATTGGAATGGGAATAGTTTATCTCCGCATGATATTGCTCTCTACAATACACTACGCTACATCGCAATGACTTGGCAATCTGTTTGTCATATCGAAAGCACAAATTTTCGGAGAATATCAAAGCACGCGATTGTTATTGCTTGTCAAACCCTAACCAAAGTTATTTTCAAAATCACGTAGTAGGTTGAACAACGGATTGGTGTGGTGCATTGATGTACGACGGCTGGAGCTCCGGGTCAATGCATTATGTTGGAACATTTGCTTCGTATTGTTTTACCGTCAATGAACGAGACTTTGGTTGTAGTATAGTAAAACCTACACAGCGTTTGGCATTGGTAGGCGTATCGCCTTTATCAAGACTTCACGGATAAGAGGAGAACAGGAGCGATGAAATTACGAAATTCAATGCGGAAGCGCACATTGAATACTTTCGCGAATCATTCAAATTTTACAACTTGGACTTTGAAGTTTGGTGCAAATGCTACATAGCTGGCAACACTGCGGTTAATCTACGAATTGATAAGTTGTCTAGCAAGCGGCATGTTGGCTGCGAGAGCTATAAGCCCAATTTGGACGTGAATCGAATGGTTAAGGATAATTTTGAATTGGAAAAGGTTTTTTCCAGTATCCATCGTACTATGAAATACATTAAGACGAGTATCGAGAACGCAGCGATTGTGCGTAATACTAGCTCAACTTCACAGATCACTAATAATGCGACGGGTAGTCTGGAAAATATCGCATGTTACGCCTATCCAGGCTCATGGGAGAAGGCTTGATAGATGCACATGAAGATTCCGAGGCTAGTTTCGAGATTGATGGGTCTCTAACCTTTTCTAGCAAGGTCGAACGATTTAAAAGATACTAAAAAGTGGTCTATTTCGCTACTCGGACATTGCAGAAAAGATTCAGACCCTTTTTGACTGCCGTGATACATTGGATTCTCTCGTTGAAGCTGCGGCTGAAGAAAAAACAACGTCAACTCTGATCTTTATCGGTGTACTCGTGGCGTTAAATACATCGCGGTGGATTCTGATTTTGTCACTGACAGCGCACTTGAATCGCGAGTCGTGAAGATACAAAGAAATTTGCTTCATCTGCTATCCGATGCAGAGAAAAGAGCTGTGTCGCATCTGAATCATACCAGTTCATCTACGATTAAATCTCAATCGAACAACTCCGTGTCACTGCGTGAAAGATTACTCAAGGAGCGAAGAATGTCAATTAGTTCTACTGAATATATCAATTGCGTTTTCATCCCAGGATCAACTGCGGAGGAGGAACGTCTAAGGAGCTTGTGTGACATGATACTTTCTAATAAGCTAAAATGCATGAAATCGCAATTGTTCGAAGCACTTGCATTTTTGCGATCCAACGAACGATTTTGGGATGCCTGTTTAGTAAGTTGAGAAATCAGAGAAGCTCGAACTACACGAGCTGATGAAAAAATACGTAATCATGATCTGCACGATGAAATTATAAGGAAGAGAGAGACTGATAAAAATTGCAATTGCAGTTTTTAGTTCTCCATTCATTGTTGTTGAATGGCATTAGTTTGAGATTTTTTGCTGCAAATTACATTTTTATTTAGTGTCTAGTATAGATGTTTACTGCAAATCTATGATAGAATAGTTATGTGCAGTCGAATATACCTGAATTTACGGATATGATTAAGTATAACAGCAAATAAAAACTGTAATCATCTACTATAGACGATTTACAAATAGAAATTAATCTACTTACTTTGGTAGCAACTAGTTGGCAGCAAATATAAAAGTGGACAGCAACTCATTAGCCAACGAAAATAGTATTATGAAATTTTCAAAATTAAGAGGTCGTTAATTCGTATAAATATGGAGGCAGAGAGAAATTGAATTGCCACCTATTATTGAAAAATGCGTTTCTTCAAGAGTTTTCTACCTGCGGATGGGGACGGTAAGGTTTTTCTTTATATCAGAACGAACGAGAGAGAAAAATCATTATGCACAAACACGTAATAGTTCTGCATGTCAAAAAATGATCACGCAAAAAATTCAACATCAAACGATAAAGTGCTAAGCAAAAGTGCTTTGTACAGGCGTCAATCTAGAGCAGATTCTCAAAAAAGGCGCCGAGAATACGATCAAAACAATGAACGTCGATGTAAAATGAGGTTGCTTAAGAGGGATGATGAGAAGAAAAAAAGAATGAACTAAAAAGAGAGATTTACAAAGTGTTCCGGAAGTCAACTGCGTGGCTCATTATGTAATTGAGTCGGAATGCACGAATAAATACTCGGCGTTTGTAAAAAAGGACGTCCAAGAAACATATACTTACTATCATTTCTGTGAGCCACTTACGGAACATGATTCTGATGTTTTGAGAACTTCGAATACATGAATAATTTTCAAGGATGCTGAAGGTATGATTAAGCCTGCTAGATTCAGCCGAGGCTGCAAGGGTCTTGCAAGAATGGCTCAGTACCCTGCTAAGTGAATTAGAAAGTATTGTAAAGGATATGCCCATTGCAGTATGTATTGGGAAACCTTTTTGTATTGCAATATGTATCGGTGTACGAAAAGCAAAGGTATTGCGATATGATATTGCACAAGAACAATGCAATAGATGGTAATATAATTGTCAACAACTCCGGTTAAGCTATACTTATTAGAACTACTGATGTGCGAAGTGTTTAAGATACGGCAGAGATGTTGTATAGAGTTTAGTTTGATGTCACTTCTTCCTCCACCTATTTCGGATGGGATGCGATTTCTTTACGTACTACTTATGGAGTTAAGGTAATGTAGAGCTTTCGGATTTGCCAAGTTCTTGAATTAGAAGTGAAGGATTATAGATGGGGATTATGGGTTCTATCTTGCCTTATCGGTTACTCATGTACTGGTATCACGTTTTGAGTAGGTAATGTGGAATCACAGAAATGAGAATTTGTCCTTGGTTATCGCAATTAAAACAGAGATCTATCGGATTCATCATAGTAATCTCTGAATTATACTACTTAGTCCAAATATCAGCTCATAGCCCCGAAAATTTTCAGTATTGCAGATACGAAAAATGAAACGCAAATATTCTATCACTTCATTGTAATGTAGGATATTAGAGAACTGATACAATAACTTGATCGGATAGCATTGTTTTTACTCTTCTAAACCATAAATCATAGAATATTTTGTCGTTATGGTCCGAAATGACCAGAAAATAAGTCATAGAATACTATTGTAATACTAGCGGCTAAAGTAAGTATTGAAAAATTTCGAGCAGAGGAACTACGATAGAACAACTTGGGCAAAAATAGAGTTTGCCAAAATATTGAAATTGATGTTTCATGGTGAGATAGCTCTTTTTTGACCCAATCCGAGTACATGGAATTCACTTTCGGATCGGTTTTGTGCAAACTATTTTAGCTGAATCAAGTGACTATGTGATTTATCGTGTTGCAATAAATATGAAAGTTGTTATATTTTTATTGGAAGTGTCTGATATCTAAGTCATTGAACTCTTGTCAAAAAATTGATAAGGCATCAAGAAAAAGTTTTCAAAATAAACTAATGTATTTTCTTACACAATGTTTCGATCTGATCAAGTAGTTGCCTAATCATTCAGGACCACTAATTTATCTGCAAAATATTGCGAAATATAAAATAACCCAAGGGCTTTCATTTTTGGGCAGAAAAATCATGTTCACCTTATTGAAATTCAATTGGTGACAAGAAATCATAGCGCTCATGAGATCTTCATGTGAAATCCGTGTATCAGAAGGAAAGAGACATCCAGCTTTTTTGCAATTGGAATTGTTCAAATATATTGTTCTTGTCGTTTTCAAAAAAGCTGGTCATTGCAAACGCTTGATCGAAGGAAAGCGAATATAAAGACTAGATTGATTTGATCTTTTCAATTACATTCATAACATTTAGTTCGATATTTCACAAGAGCTCGTATTTTGTTTGATAAACAGAATTAATTCTTGAGTTGCCATTTCACGAAGTTCTTCAAACATAAGAAAGAAATATTGACGTGTAACTCTTGTTTATCTGAATACAAAGATGCTGTTATGAGACGTTGATTGAACAAGCGTATAATTCTAGAGACCGAACCTGAGATTTAAAGCAACAAAGCAGTCTTGAATAATTTCATCCGCTTGCAAGTGTTCGAGTAGAGATTGTCAATCTTGTATTGTTAGTGTATCTCTTCTCGCGACTGTGAAAAATTTCCTTCGTTCTATCGAGTTCAATCTGCTGCAATATCTGTAGCCAAGTCACGGCAATTATATGAATGACTGAATCATTCGTGGCATAAAATTCTATACTGACATCGCGAAGTACTCGGAACCAACCCACACGTCATCACCAGAAATAACTCGTTACAGCAACGGAAAAGAATATAATCGAGACCATAAGGGTTCCAAGCTGTGTGGAGAATTAGTGGTCCTTCGAACATGACGTAGTCTGATATAGAAAGTAATATTTTACACTCCATTCTGAGCTTATCGTCTATTAGCGCCAAATTTTTCATCAAAGACGGAATATTACGGCTACAGAGTCGTGCAATAGCCTATGATCAAATTATTTTAAATGTTCCGGCCAATCATCATTTCCAAGTGTACTTGAGTAGTTGTACACTTGAGGCATGATCAATAATTGGAAATTACAGAAGCGAAAAAGCGGCTTCTAGTGCAGTAACGTACTTCAAGTCTTGGCATTGTCGGATTTAATCGAAAAAATAGGCGTTGCAGAACTGTAATCTCGCATTTATTAGCCTGTAATGTTTTAAATTCAATATGCACTAGGTAAAGGCTCTCGAAAACATGAACAAATAACTGACCGAGAAAAACTAGAAAATATATAACTTCATATTCATGTTCAAATCAAACTGCTGACGTAATTCAATTTTATCTGGAACAGCGACAAACTTCCAACTTTTATAGATTTAGCGATTCTTCCTCTTCTTTGCGGCAATTAATAAACCGAACAGATCTCATAATCCCCCATCTGCTTATTTTTTGTGATTACCATTGCAGTTGCGTTCTTCTGACCTTATTTCTGTACTGAAATGTCATCGAAACCTTTCCAAATATGTTTTCCTGTTTATAAAGGGAAAGGTAAAAGAAAATTGAAATCATCGAGAATTAGAGATTTTGGAAAATTTTGTGGCGGTCACAATCCGATAATCCAAGGATTTGCGCGGAAATATACTCGGAGATTAGAAGTGAATTCAACGATGGCTTCAGGTTCATACCGAACGCATGGTTACAAAGATCATGTCTTTCGTCAGTCTTTGCCCTCGAAGTATACTGTTCTGTATTTCGGGCAAGTAAAAATTACGGATCATGGTAATGAATCTTCTGGGTGATCAATGCAGTTAGAAATGGCTTTCTTATGATGGAGCAAGGCTC
>JAAUYH010076085.1_pt1 | contig 15244 bp, 9 predicted proteins | sample 7278061 | NCBI WGS metagenome assembly JAAUYH01 (sample SAMN14350203, study PRJNA611818) | marine sediment metagenome | isolation source: surface marine sediment (0.6m) | place: French Polynesia: Moorea | collected 2018-08
CTCGCAAAGTAAAATGTAGTCATTTTGAATCGTACAATTGATCAAGAAATAATCAACCGAGCTTTTTTCCATACCAGCAAACATGTTGAGATCGGAAAAATCGCATATTATACGAAATACGCGCCATGATTGATATTCTATGTCAACCTTTTCTTTGATCAGATTCTAAAAGCCAATGATTTCTTCTCACTGCCCAGTCGTTTTTCAAGTGTAAAATCTTGATGTTTTTGTTGTGGCGCAAGTAGCGCAATGCCCAGTAGTTTCAGGGTAGTTCTCCGGACTCGGCAGGTGTAAGAAACTATTTAAGCGGATCACCATATATAAAGCGGAATTTTTATTTATTTCAGATTTAGTCAGGAACAAATTACTGTTTACCTATTTTCAGGGTTCCTGACAATATTTACAGCTGCCAAATGTTATTGTTTAATTGTTAATTGTAGGTAAACTAAGCATATTCGCTTTGGTATTCTAATCTAGTCTATTTCTGTTTGTATAAAGTGCAATCTACGCTGTTTATATACGCTATCTCAGTGTTTACTGCTCAAAATCGCTACAAACATGACTGAATAGGTTCCTTGAACTACACTTTCCTTAACTGGGACTTATCAGGTATGCACTCTTGTCTTCTTTTTGCTATAGTGCCTCATGTAGGACTTACCTCCTAGGACTGGCCCCACCTTCAACCGTTTGAGCTTCGGAGCTTTCTGCAAAACACCGTCGATCGAACAGATCCGCGTCGCAGTGTAGCACTTTAAAGAGCCCCCATCAGTGAACATTTAATGAAGCATACTAAGCTAGGTTATTCATGAGAATTGTCTCTACGAGTTAAGTAGTTCATCATCGCATTTGCTGCATGGATCGTCCCTATTGAAAAGCAATCCAATTTGGTTCGAAAATCAGGCTCGGAATTCATTTCTCTAGATCGAGCTTTGGCTTGTTGACTGAATTTGAGCTACTGATTATGTGTGCTAGCTGCATATGACTTTCATAATAGAGCGTTGCAGTGTAGCACCTTAAACTTGTTATTGATTTGTGTCCTGTGCGTTGATTCTAAGGGTCAAATGCTTGGTTTTCGATTCATTTTAATGGTCTTACAGGGGCAACGCTATGTCTACCCTCAACAGCATTGTAGATGGTGCAGATGGCAAAACATTCGGATGCTGAAAAGATAAAGCGAAACAGACAATATTATGAATTTCACCATATAACTGAAGGGGGCATACGTGTAAATGCGTTCTACTGTTTACTCAAACGGACTAGTACCCGCCTACCAGATGACATTGCTTAGGCTTTTTCTCTATTCCGTCTTCTGCGAGTTTCCGCTATTTCCGTATCGGGTGCAGGTTGTGGCTCTTTGAGAAAAAGCAACAAACTGGCGCGTGTCGCAAGCTTCAGCGCACTAAGATATTTTCATATCACTTAAGAGTATCGAAGAGTCAGAACTGGATTATAGTTCTCTCAAATTGAATATATTTGACTATTGTGCAGAGCTGTATATAGAACGTATCGAATGTAAAGGCTTGTTAGGTGTTGTAATAGAAACGGTACGAATGTTTCTTGCCGAATGGCTCGTGACAGGTGAACGTGTACCGGTCTGGGATCCTGCGCTTCCAATGAGTTTATTCGATTTCGGCCTGAATGAAGCAAGTGTCCTTGAACCGGATGATGAACTTGACATTATGTTTTTGAACCGCCAGCTAATTTTCATATGCCAGCGAGAACTACAACGAAAAATCGCAAGAATGTATAGTAATGATGAAAATTTGCTATGAAATGCCGTGCTCATCATGTTGTTCATGTTGGGATTTCCATTTTTATGCATGGTAAGGGTGCAAAATACTGAGATTACTGTTCAAGAAAGTCGAAGCTTGTCCTCGTCCTTAAACAGGGATTTCAGTGTCGATTTCTCTGTACATGTATGGCGTCTGTGTACAATTATAGCGCCGCAAGACATCTCGTTGATGATACAAGTTGATTTGAAAAACCATACAATGTCACTGATACTGCTTCACAGTACGAGTGACACGAACTTCATATGGCAAAACTGGGTGGATGCAGCAATAATATATGTTTACTCGGGGTCGTGGCAGAGATATCAGGCCTACTATTTGTCGAGTATCACTAGACCAGAGACGCGTAGCCTAGTTGAGCGGCCCTCAAAATGCCTCAGCCAGTATACCGGTTGTCGACGTCTCGAGTTCGATTTCGGCGAGGTCGTAGATTGATCTCTGCGGTGTGTATTCCAAACGCGGATCGATTTCGAAGGACATCACGGGGAATTTTTCCCTGTCGTTTTTGACCCTAAATTACAGCTATTCAGCATTCGCCAGCTGTTCGGTACAGCCAGTCAGAAGATAGTTAGATTTTATCAAAGAAATTTGGGAGAAGTATTCCAAGAACAATAGAGTCGCTGGAAGCATCTACACGGAAACTGACAGTGGCTCGGGCCACAGAAATAAATACCAATACCAGCCCTGGCTCAGCGGACACCATCGGCCGTTTTCTACCTCTTCGCCTACCTGCCATATATACCAGCGGTCGCTTGTGCTCGCTCTACGGCGAAGAAGACGGGCGACACGCTTTCAACCTCTGCCTACTTACTTCGGCGGTCGATGGCGAGCGACGCGGTCTGCTTCTACTTGCGGGCCGGCGGCGCGGCGTGCAGCAACACAAACCATAAATTGATTGGGTTAAAAATAAAGTTAAGCGAGTTCTAAAGAACAGTAGCAGGCTCAGAAATTTTCAGATGATGCAGATTGCGAAATGAAAACTGGCTTTACTGATTCTGTAAATTTTGAGCACGCATTTTGCAGTTAGCATACACCTCACAAATTATCAGAAAATGCAAGGCGATTCAGAAAGCCTGTCGAATTCATGACCTTTCACCAAGTAATTGTTCCTCAAATTTGTCAGCTTGAGTACATTTTTGGGATTCATTACTCGAAATGATATGTAAAAAGTAGTTGGAATGGTTTTCCGCTTATGGTAGGAAGGAGATGATCCAATGTTATTCTATAAGGTTAGTGAACTTACATTTTATCGTTCGTTTGCAGATATCTCGTTTTTTGCATTTTTGCAGGATTACACGTAAATATGTGAATATACCGATATAAAAGGCAAGTTTTTTTAGTCTTGTCATTTCATTAAAATAAGCAAAAATACGATTAGAGTACAACTTTACCTTCATTATACTGGAATATCGGTCACCATGTGCGTCATTTTAAATTACATATTTGAAATACAAACAAATAATTCTTTTATTCGAACTCTGAGGAGCATGTATTTTCCTTTGAAAAAAATCTGTATTGATTTACTACAGACACAAAATAATATCTTCTTTTTTATAAGTGCGGCCAGGATATACGCATATACCAGAATCCACTTTGCTTTAGTTTCATTCTGATGAGTGAAGGTAATCAAGAATAGAATCAAGGTTGCACGGTCATAATATATGTAATTTTCATGCATCTCATGTCACCTGCGAATCATAATTCACGCTGTAATTGGCTGTTCTAAAATATTTTTTGGCATAAAATTGTATTTGCTGACAGAAACTATAATTCAAGCTCATTTCCTGTTAATATCGGCCTCGAAAATGGGCATAAAACTGTCGTGCTAAATGACTTCACTATTTTGTAGTCTCTGTTCAATGCATAGCAACTGTCAGACTAAGGAAATGATAATGAGAAATCTGAGATGCTAATCCCATAAAAGCTTAACCATGTGCAATAAGTTTCAAATTTTTACGATTTACAACTGAGAAAAGCATCACATAGCAATAGGGAGTTGAGATAATTCGGATTAAATTGCTGCTCGCTTTGTGAATAGCAGCTACTCAATTGCGTCTCGAGGACTGATATCACTGCAAAATGTATCCTTAATAGATTAGTCAGGCGATTCGCAATAATCCCGAGTAGATATATCTCGCTCTTGTATCCTCCAGCGTTTAAAAGCTTCTTGTAGTCCTTTTTAAACAATGATTTGCAGTGCGACTGCGAGGCCATACTGCAATAGATAGGCTTCAAATAGGAATTGTTTACCAGATGACTGTACTTTAGTGCATTATACGCAATCAATAGAAATATCCATGTGGCGTGCGGTATGACGATGGGAGAAACTATATCGGTAGATCACGGTAATACTTCAGTGTATCCAGTTTGCCGGAATTTAATGGTTGCTCTTATTTTTTGGAGAGCTAGCTCACCTAAAACCCTGGTCTTCTTCTCCAACCATACAATTGTAGACTATAGGAAGTCAATTCTGGAAGTGAGCTCATCTCACACGCACTAAGTAGCCCATTGATGATTTTGTGTGCATATAACCGCTCGCAATGCATTATGCATAACCGATTTGTCTTGTCTAAGACTCTAAAAGTTCCGCCCATTCACATACTGGGTAAGACATCATGAGAATATGGTTCAGGATGGTGCAAAGATTACGGAAAACAATTAAGTCAAGTCGTTGAATCATGAGACCAAAATTTGCTTTCAAGTTGATAGTAAACTTCCGCTTTTACAACAATTGTTGCTTTAATCTCGCAAAATGAAGGTTACGCGATTTGAATCGAAAGCGACTTAAAATTGTCTAGAACCTACAACAAGAAAATTCTACGAGAATTCGGAACTTACTAGAAGTGTTCAGAAAATATCGAACCTGCTTATACGTTTTTCGATATAAGCGTAGCTTACTGTGAGCTTTAGGTTAGAAAGAAAAATTAGAGAGCAAAAACGAAACGGAAATACTATTCATCACCTTGCGTAAAGCTAAAATGGAATATAGGAAGAGTGCACAGTTGAATGAAACCATGGTATAGGGCTAAAGCTGGAAAAAATTGTGACCGACTAATCGAGAGGGTATGTCTTTGTAATGCTAGACAGATATGATAGCAACAAAACACAGGTAACGGAAAGTTGACAATATCAGCCTTGCCGACGAAACGACCTTGTTGGCGGAACGCCTGTGGCGCCCCCACTCCGAAGGGAGCATATTTCCCTCCAGAAGCCACCCTTGAGGTGCAGAGAGTGCAAGCAGGGCTTACGCAGCAGTAAGAGTAGAAATTGTAAACCTGTGAATCGTGTCTAGAGTAAATCATAAAATGTCGCTGATTTAAAATAAATCATGGGAAGTTCTGGTGCAAGTAACTCGTGAAGAAACTATTCGTTGCCATGAATAAACTTATAAATTAAGACAAAAGAAAGTTGAATGGTGAACATGAAAAATACGAAATAAATGAATAAGAAAGAAAAATGACATTTAAACAGATTAGGCAAAAAGGAAGAAAAAGGTTTAAATAGCAGGAGTCAGTGTTTAATTGAAATTACGGCTGCATTATTAAAAACAATGAGGAGCAAAAAAAACTCCACGAAAATATGCCAGTGAATCATATATTATAATGTGGTGTAACACGTCAGGGAATTGTGTTGGACGGTATAAATTTATAATTCCTGCTCTGCTCTTTGTTTTATCGTAAGATATTAACATTGAAACAGTTCAATGAAGCCATAGTACGCAATTGACATAGCTTTTGATTACAAATGATTTACTGATTCGCACGAGCCGTTCGACTCGTAATCGAGCATAAGTTTGCGGGAAATCTCGAAGTGTGTGGTAGGCATTGTATTCATCCACCGGCTACAGGTGCATTCGAGATAATACATCAATTTTCTCGGACAAGCTAGAAGACATATTACCATTTCGCTATTCATCTATATTTCAACCGCCACAGCTGTACTATGCAGCAGAAAGCATTCTACTGTGTATGAAAGAATGAGTTACAAAACAAATAAAAAAAGAACAATATAGCTCGAAAATTTTCGGATAGCTATTCTCAAGGCACGGACATGAAAGACCGAGATCAGCAAAAATTAAATCTGCACTCAATGTACACTGTGCGAACAGCCTTGACTACGACTTTTCTTTGATGTTGTCTCGAATGTGGTTCAGATCGATCGGTTTACACATTTTCCAAAGATTTATAAAAATTTGGTAAATATAGCACATAAATTTCAGTAAATCTGAAAAATTCATGGTTGCTAATTTTGATATTACGTCACTACCTTACTTTTACTGCACTTCGAACGCTTTTGAATGCCTCGAATAATTGTAAAACAGCATTTCATGATCATTCATGGCTGAGAAAAGGTGCAGTACTAACAGTTTCTATTTTTCTCTTCGCCTTAGCGCAGGAAGGTTACAGTAGACTGACAGAAGCTCACGTAATTATGGCTGCGCAATACTTCTGTACAAAGGCAGTGCGCGTAATTGTAGCAGGGGCACCATCATTTTAGCTGATGATCAAAATACGACCAAATACATCTGAAGGATTAATGGGAAGTAAATGTTTTTTCTTGCTGACAGATACGGGCGGACAGAAAGGTGCCACTCTAATACATAGGGGTCGGATATTAACCATCCCAGCGGTAGCTGCGATCTGAATCGTAGATCAAGTTGTGTAAAGTTGAAATTTCGCAGTACGCCTAAAGCAGACACCTAAGTAGATACTACATTCAGTGATGTAATTTATCAGTTGTTGTTCTGAATCCACTGCAATGCTTATAAGTATAAGCTAAGTCATATCATAGCAGTAAGCACAGAACTGAATACTTCTAAAATTTCGGGAAATTGAATCTGATACTAAATCGGAAGCTTCAGAATGCATTTAGTTGCCGGCGTCAGATGACATAGACGAGTCTGGTTAGAATTTCCGTAACACGAAAAGTTTATTTGAATAGATCACCCAGTGAGTATTTCATCCCGATTCGCACCATAAACGAGAATCAGATCTGAGGTAACGGGAGATGCATACTTTGAATTTTCGCCTATTCGCCTGCGGTTTCCAAAGTTGGAGTCACGTATAATCTAGAAATATTTTACAGATGTTTCCGACTTAACTCATATTGAAGCTACCTCAATACGAGCGCACCTTCGTACATTCTAACGTATGTTTCAATTTAGAGTGTGTATTAATTTTTAGACTAATTATCGTATTAAACCATTTCGTACCCTGCCAGAGACCTACTGACAGCAAAGGCAAGAACACCCTGAAATGACGTATTGATTGCTGAATTTACAGTAGCTGTAGGTCACTTCACATGCAGGTAGTGAAAAAGGTTTAGGACTAACATTAGATGAACCAACATCGGATGCCAAACCATCATTTGACCGGTTGTGAGCTACCAATGCCATTAATCGCGCCCAAAAAATTGCCAATTCTGTTGTCTCTTTAAGATACCTATATTTAGGACGTTGTAGTCGTAAACGGTGAGAATCGCGCTAAGTAAGATCTTGAAGTGGAGGCTGGAGGTACATGGTAGTTAATATTGTGATTTAGTTGACTCTGCATGAAAATAAGAATTTTTTCCAGAATACATTTGACTTGAATGCTCAAACATAACTGCTTGCATTTACTGCAATTGTAATTATTCTTGTATATTCGATGATGTTTTTGCCATAATCTCTTTCTATAGCTTTTATATTCTCAAGCTTCAATGCTTTCTATTGCCTAATTCCTTCGACGTCAGTATTTCTTCCTCCATCAAAGCCTCTTCGACTAAAATGAAACTCCAATTTTTTAAAGTAACATCATTGACAGTAAGTTCAGAATTAAATACTCCACGAGATGCAAAAACGCGGTGGGCATGGTGAAAATGCCACAGTCATCAGAATTACTCTGCTGGATTGCACATACTTCATCTCTTATTGCCCAATTTTGAGGCCCAGAAGTTGACGCAATACCAAGTTTGGAATAAATTGACTCAGCAAGTATCCTCAAGTTTTGCAGTAAGCTGCGGAACATTTGAAGGTGCAAAAGAGAATTGTACAAATACATATTTGCTGATTCTTTTCTAAGTACAGACGAACCCTGATGATTTCTATTACCTGCATGGTCTCCGCTAAACAACGGTATCAGCACAGATTTGCACTGGAGGAGCCCATGAATCAATAAACGCAGGCCATGAGAACTGTACTGATTTGAAAGTAAATTGGCTGCTGATTCATTTGATCTATGACATCTTGCACCCTTCATTTGAGTTACGAGAGTAGAATCAAAGGTAACTGCCTATTTCTGTCAAACAAGCCGAGAAAAGCTCTACTGGCTGAGGCATCAACCCAACTGCCAATGCAGATTACGGATTTCAGCGCGGATGAAGAAACAGTTATTCCTCAGCATGATATTTGATCAGGAATCACACCATAATTTTCTTGAAACTCTTGCACTGAAGACTTCAATCTCTGAAATATCTTTATTGATTTTGGTGACATAGCTTTTGGAAGTCAATTTGGTCATTTGAGTGGCGTAATACAAGTTTTTTTCAGATAAACGTGGTACTTTTTGCACCATGGAGCAGTTGGATTTGAATCGTGCGATAAAAAAATTCGGGATAAACGACGTTTCTAACATTTTCGCTCCTGCTTTATGTGCATACGAATACATTTGTAGGATCAGTTATTCTGGATAACGCGACATACAACTGACCGTGAGAAAATCATTCTGCAGACAGATCGATACCGAGGAAACCCGCGATAGAGTGACCTTGTGTATTGTAGATCGTCATGGCGAAGCAGATCCGAATTGGAAACAACATCTTCGGAAACCGGGAATAAGAAAGTTATCAGTCTCAGCTGAACAATTCATTGTTGGAAGAGTCAGCGTAACCCCTTTGCGCGTTCCGGAGATGGCAATGAGAAATAGTAAGCTGGAAGTCATTCAATCCAGAATGTGCCTGGGCTCATTAATATGACTGCAAGAGGGCTTGATGTTTCTCAAAAGCATAATGACAAATCCTTTCTTCAGCATCAACTCATGATTCCTAAGGGTACCTGAGTTGAGCTGCATCTTGAAAATAATGTGAATCGCATTGCAGTGAATCTGCACTCTTGTAAGTACGAATTTTCCAGGAAAGCGTTCTGCGATCAGTGAATTTAAATCACGAGATCTGCTTTTTGTCTGAGGGAGAATAGCACGTTATATATGCCATTGGATGTCATTGAACTTGCTCTCAAATCGACTGAATATTGTAGAGACTAATTCTTGAGAGGAATGTATAACATTGACGCACTTTGGAAGTTAAACGTAAGAATTTTCAGCGGTCGGTACGTTTTCTTCCCCGACCTTCAACAAACAATCCGTATATCTTATAGCATGAGAGTCATCTCTGGCATCATTCTTTATCGCTCGAACTCGCGTATTCTCGGTCAATGTCAATTTATGCATTTCAGAAAATAGTAGCGAAGATTTCTGACTTAAATGCATTATCATTCCTCGTGACACTACTGAAATTATTTGGCAGAAATCTCTATTAAATACGATACATTTACCTCCAAAAGGCTCTCCCGGAAATTAGATCGTGGCACGAAATGTCCTGCGTACTGCTTATATACAGTACCTAACGCAGATTACGATTACATCCTACGGGGTGGGCGAAAGTAATGAAAGGATTTAAGATGGACATACCTTGAGAACTCTAGGATCTGAACGAGTAAATCTTTCATGGATGTCTGATGTGCAGTAGAAGTTTTATTTAAAATGACAATTGTTAGATGTGTCTCCAGTCGTGGCGCACTAAACAATTTATTCTTGTATTCAAGGTTTCCATACTTTAGATAGCGTAGCGGCACCGATGCTTCTTATTGCCACAGTAATTCTAAATTTCAGATGCTCAATAGATTCTATTTTTTCTGAGTACACCTTATCTTTGGTGTAACTCCGAAGAAAGAAGTCAAGTGCGGTAAAGTCTGGAGATGGTGGAGGACAATTTACTCGACCTCGCTTGCTTACCCATCTGTCTCCTAACTTTCTTTTTAATACTCAGTATCTAGTCTGAATGTGTGTGCAGTAGCGCCATTCTGTTGAAATATTAGCGCTACTTGTAGCTTTTCTTTGTGATGTAACCCACAATACTGTAGCATCGATTTGTACGCTGCTGCATCCACAGATGACTGCCGAAAGAAATATGGGCCTATTACTTCTTTCTTATATATTGCTCACCAGACCATGACTTTTGTGTTCCTTTTGCTACTTGGATCGCAGTTTCATCGCTTTCGGCACCCCAAAATACGAGCATTGTGCCTGTTCACGGCTTCATTGGTCTAAAAATGCACTCGTCGTAGAAAACGATTCGAGATAAGAAATGGGAATTATTTATTATTTCCCTGTGGCATTACTATGTCTCCTGCAGTCTTTTTTGTAGTCATTACGCAACAATTGTTGCAAGAAAGAATTTTTGTACGGAGTCATTTTAAATTTTTCTACAGTACATATCGGATGATGAATACCGGAATTTGCAAAGCACGCTCAGCATTTCCAGTAGACAGAAGAGGTTTAGCATAGAATACCTGCTCAATTCTTCAGAAAATTTCGTCGCGGATTCGAGGCCTTCCCGATCTAAGAAGATTAGCTACTGTCTCGTTTTGTAAAATTCTGCGGTGCCACCTTTTAACTGAAGTTTTTCGGGAAGCGTTCTCTGCGTAGATTGTTTCAAACCACCTTCGAGTGGCAACTATGGATTCTGTTTGGTTGGTCTTCTGTACGCAAAAGGCTTTTCGTTGATCGGAAATTCTGTTCCGCGGCATGATATTTTCAGATTCCGTTGCGTGTGGCAAGTGACACTTACAATTAGCTCTCGCTAGTATGGACACTGCTCTCTATATTTATAGAATAATTAATTTACAGCAATCTCCGCAACGTCATTGAGCCAAAAATTTAATAGTGCTGCCTTAATGATGCAGTGAAATTTATAAATTGGCCTATATTTATTATATTCCTTCTATTTAATACATACCAACTGCAAGGAATAAGTACGAGTAATATATTAAAACTCTATGTAGTCAAATATATATATTTATTGCAGAACTTTTAGATCCCGAACAATCACATGAGCGACAACCAATTAAAATTCTTTCATTACTTTTTGCCCGCCCTGTATATAATCAAATGGGATCGACGAATAGAGTTTTGCCGATTTCGAATCCATTAACAAGGATCAAATGCTATCTTTTGAGCTAACAATTGGTATTTTGAATATCGAATGCGCTGTGCGAGCTACTTCCAAGAATGATGCGGCTACTGCAGAAGTAGCTACCGCAATCACTGTTCGACTTCTGTGCTGCAGTGTGGCTAGGATAGCAGCAATGGTGAATGTCTTTCTAGTCCTACCTGGATCATCAAGGAAGTACGCACAAGATCTCTAACATTCGTGGTTGAACGGTCGATTAAAAGAGGCAAATGGATCTCTTGCTATCACAACCGGCAGGATTTTGTTCAAAAGCGTATCAAAGACCATTCCTTGCCCATGATTGAATTCTTTCAAAGATTTCTGTACAATTTCTTTCACACTTTCGCTATTTCGTGATGGTGCTTCTGGCAATTCAGGAGACGTTTCAAGTCCTTCTGTTGGTTCCGGAAGTCCATATGTTTCAGATGATGCTCTGGAGTTCATTTCAAGAAGCGATGTTTAAATTTTTCTTCAATAGGAAGTTCAAAATGTCTTGATCACTTCCATTGGCTTTGATTTTGTGATTGCGATCGAATTTTCTTCTGAGAAAATGCGTGATTAAATTTTCGTTTTTCAGCTTCCACAGTTTTACTGGATCGGAAGGTTCGCAAAATGCTACTATAGTTGAAAATAATTTGGTTAAAGGATCGAATGCCGAATCAAAGGCTTCATTCAGACATCGAATCCATTTGGAGTCATCCGACAACAGTCCTAATGCGCAGCATGTTTCTCGGTATGTTGACTACTCAATTCCATCTACAACTCGGAGCTCATTGAAGGGCGTCGTGCCAGATTTGTTCAACCGCAATGTACAGAAGAAGTATCTTTCTCTTTCTCGGGGGCTGCTCGCGAGCGTGACTGAAATCCTACTGCGACGGATTTGAACCCCGTTTTTGTACTTTGCACGCGGACTCTACCTACGGGCACTCTTGTTCCATGCAAAATACTCGGGGTACTCGACATATGGAATACAGCAAGAATTTCGGTACTGATGGTTTGATTGAAGCCATGTCATAAGTTTTGTCCCTTTCTCTTTTTGTCAAGCCGCAACAGTACCATGTTTACCCTTCTCGAAGTACAAAACATGATGTCCCTCCAAATGTATTTCAAGTCTTTCGGCAAAGGGAATATGCTCCACCGTTGGGAAAGAGAACAATTTCCAGGCGGCTTCTGAGGCTGAGACATACCGTGCACCTTGGAATCGGCGTATTTAATCAATAGTTGGAACTTCTTTTACAACAGTATCTGAATATTCATCAGCTTGACCTGCTCGAACTTCAACATCCACGCGATCAGGTCCCTTGCAAACATACTTGAAGAGATACATGATGGATCCAACTTTAAAAATGCATAGATCCACGTTCATGTGAGTTTTAAACTTCCGCAGAAAATCTGAGGAATATGGAACCACCCATGAACTGTCGACTGTTACATTTTTGGGCGTTTCTCTCCTATTTCATGTGACCTGTGCCATTTCACCGCCATCCGGCAAACTCCTTTTGTTATTGACCTAATAATCACCTTCAACAGATGCCTGATCCATGAACAGGATTATATTTGAGTGCTCGAGAACCCTCTTTCTTGAAATTCGATGACGGAAACGAAAGCGAGAATGCGGCCAAACGGACGGTCTTCATGAAGATGCTTCAACAGAATTTTGAGCTTCATTCTGAAAACTCAGTCACAGAGGTCTGGTCTGCCGTCAGCCTCCTGTCCTGGAAGTTGAGAGTTTTAGATTTCTGGCCAGTATGGCGTGCACATCATACTGATAAGTACATCTGGATGGTGATGGAGTTAGACATTGTCATCATGTCGTGCATTTTTTGTCGCATGTACCTCTCGCAACCTATATGAGTAGATGAAAGTATAACTAACTTCGCAATGTCAGTTATTTTCTATTTTTCTTGTCTCTTCGCGCATTCTTTGACCTCATTCTTTGCCATAGCAGCATCTGCCAGTAGTTCACATAAACGGGTATAATTCCTTAACCGAAGAGCGTACTGATTTCGTCGAAGAAGTGCAAGCCTTTCGCACTCCACTTTAACGAACATTTCGTATAAACATCGTTGGAACAATCTTACCGAGCGTATGATCAAATTGAATTCATTTATTCATTGGTACAATAGTTGGCAATTTTAATTCATAAGAGATACTTTCAATAACTTTCCTTTAGAATCTTTGTGACGGAGCAATGGGTGCCTGCCTTCGCTTCCGTATGGAAAGAGTAGTAGGTAGGCGAGAGGATCGTACATTTTATTGCCCAAGTGGATCAATTGCAAGTTCTCACCCCGGTTTCTATTCAAGCTGCCATGACTGCGCGGAACAATTTCGAGCTTCCCATGATGTTCACCAACAATCAAAGCCGCCGCTTCCGAAGCTTCTGGAACGTTATGCTTTCTCACACGACCTGGAACGACTTTTGAATGGGCGTGAATGACGAGCTGGACACTTTCAGGTATCGTGCCTCCCATTATTAAGTCTCGGAGTGACATAACTGATTTCACGAGTTTATTGCTTTCTCTCAATGCTACTGCAATTCTTGACAATATGAATTATCGTAACTGCCATAGAACTGCTTCCTATTTTTTGTAGCATGTTTAGTGTCATTAATGTAGACAGATGCAAATCTAGGTTTCAATTCTGTAGCAGGGATTAGTGCACTCATTTCACGGTACATTCAGCCATGTACAGGGATTGTTGGGTTGTACGCGGATTCTCTGGCTCCTTTTGATACGAAATCAGCACAAACAGATGCCGTCGCGAGTGCACTGTTCTAACTTCGAATATGTTTGCAAAAACCAAAAGTTAGTTGAGTGGTGCAGAGGTACGCGATGAAAGCAATTAGCACACATGTCACTTCGAGAAGGTAGCCTGAAAGTACCATCTTCTGATCTGAATAGCGATTTAAATTCCTTCCAGAACGACGAATATTGTTTTTCACTCAAAAAATGCAAAGCAGAACAAAATTCTCATGCATGAGCCATTTCACCGCAATCCCAATGTCCATCTGCTGCGATTAACTAGTGAACTGCACGTGAATTTTGAAGTGCCGCTGAGGTTTTTGAAATACAATGCTGTCTAACATTCTGCATATTTTATTCCTCTCTCTGCTCCGCTTGTTGCTCCGCATTCTCTTTTCAATAACTACATTGTCAATTCTCGTGTTGTTCGGGAACTTATCCTAGTCCATACTTGAGGGTTTACGATGATGCGGAACTACTTCCTTTACAGGTTATTGGGTTCCCCTGTACCCCGCGCGGTATCGTACACGAAGCGTGATGCGTCGTTCACGCCGACACGGCACCAAGCAAGAGCTTCACAGAATTCTTTTTCCGTCTCGAATGGCTACTCACTGAGCCCGCCACATCGAAGCCAATAAGCGACACTGCTGTTGGAACAGCGATTCTGACGAATTCCTTGTTCGCGGAAACCTCCGGAACGACTACACCAGCAGAGAGCCTGTATCGGTTTGTCCGGCCCAATTGCTCGTGAGTGAGTGAATCCCAGAGTTTCTGGCGGAGCTCGAACGACTTCTGACGTCAGTAGGCGGTCGGGTTTCCGCGTCTGGATCAGCGGTGGGTGGATAATAGAGGTGCAGGGGTTGGTTCTTAGTGTGAAAGTTTATTAAAACGATATTCTAAGCAGCAGAAATCTTTACAGGATAGAAACATTGACGAAAAATTTTAGGTTTCATGGGAATCTTCTTTAAATGGTAAGATTTAGAATCTATTTTCAACCGAGTTCTAATTTAAATAATCGCTCCAATTTCTTACTGACAGCTAAAATGGTGAACCTTCTCCCCTCTTTTCCTGCAGACGCTGAGCGCTGGAGACTTTCGACTTTGCTCTACCGTCTCCGTCAGCGCCGCAATTTTGCGAGTGCAATCGCGCGTCGCGGCAGCCACCAGCGCATTTTCGATGCTAGGCGGGCCGTCCTCTGCATTGTCGCGAGCAGCGGTTCTAGAGGCGATTTAACGCGTGTGGTGGCGGTGGCGGCGCGCGAATAGGGAGTCGAAAGCGCGATTGCGGTGATTGCGGGGGAGTTTTGTGCGTTGCGTCGCGCTGTGGGCCGCCTAACTATGCGCCTGAACACCAACTGCGAGAGCTATTTTTCGTATCCCTGTGAGTTCTCTGTTGTTCTCGTTTTGGAAAACATATAGACGTCGCGGTAGAGATTTGAAAAATAATGCAGCCTCCTCTACATTGTAGATATGTTCTATTGGATAGCTTTTGGGTTAAGCACGAATCACC
>JAAUYH010013063.1_pt1 | contig 15242 bp, 12 predicted proteins | sample 7278061 | NCBI WGS metagenome assembly JAAUYH01 (sample SAMN14350203, study PRJNA611818) | marine sediment metagenome | isolation source: surface marine sediment (0.6m) | place: French Polynesia: Moorea | collected 2018-08
ATCGTTATAAGCTTTTGCTAGTTCTACAGGATCACCAGCATCTTTAAGATCGACGAAGTTAACCCCTTTAACCACTCTTCCAGCTTTAACATCTAAACAAGGCAAAATTCTTTTGGCAAGCATATCAAGAAAGATTTCCTTAAGCTTAAGGTATTAAATTTATTAATTCGCTGTTAAAAAACAAAAAGCTAATAGCTAAGAGCTTTTATCAATAATTTTTTCCCGAACCTAAATATAACTCTCCCACTTTCGGATTTTTAAGTAATTCCGCTCCTGTGCCTTCAAAGCGATCGCATCCATTTTCTAAAACATATCCACGATCTGCCATTAATAGAGCTTTCTTGGCATTTTGCTCTACTAATACAATCGCTTTTCCCATTTGATTAATGGCTTTGATTTGTTCAAAAACTCCATTAACCAAAATTGGGGATAAAGCAGCAGAAGGTTCATCTAATAGGAGTAAATCAGGATCGAGCATTAAGGCTCTTCCCATGGCAAGCATTTGTCTTTCCCCGCCTGATAAAGTTCCTGCTTTTTGGTTACGACGCTCCGCTAGGCGAGGAAACATATTATAAATTGAGTCTTTCAATGATTGAAGGGAGCCTTGACGGATAAATGCTCCCATTTCTAAATTCTCTTCTACTGATAAGGAAGAAAAAACATTAGAAATTTGGGGAACATAACACATTCCCCTTCTGACTATATGATCAGACTTTAAACCAGCAATATTTTCCCCTTTAAATCTGATTTTTCCCTGATTAGGAGTTAATAATCCAAAAATAGCTTTTGCTAGGGTTGATTTTCCTGCTCCATTGGGGCCGATAACTGCAACCAACTCTCCTTTTCCGACGCAAAAGTTGATACCTTGTAATATGTTCAAATCTTGTACATATCCAGCATAAACGTTTTCTACTTCTAAGATATTGTTGGTCATTTTCTGAGCAAAACAAAGATTAATTATGAGAAAAAGATAACATTTGTCATAATTAATTAAGAAATTACTAAGTAATCTTAGTAATTTTGCATATATTGTATTAGAGACTGTTCGTAAATTTATATTAAGCGGGATTCGTTGTCTTTGATTTTCTGTTTCGGCAATTATCTGTTAAGCACCGTAGCATTAACCGAATCATCGCGATATAAACAATCGCTATAATCTTTGATTTAGCGTTGGGAGACATCACAAAGATAGAACTAAAATGACTGGGTTTATTACAGAATGAAAATATTGTTTTTCTCCTATTGAATTTTCGATCTACATTTAAAGCAATAGAAAATCATAGTTTGAGCTAGATAAAACGAGAAGATGAGTCCGAATTCTCACGAGTCAAATTATAGGCGATCGCTTAGTGGACCCATTGATCGGGGTTTGAAGAATTTTGATTAGCGATCGCTAATCAAAATTCACTCTACTTTATTTTCTCTATATCTTCTGAAATCTTTATGAGGTAAAGGTTTTATGATTTTAATTCTGAACAGCTCCTCGCATTTAAGCGAACCGTGAGTCTCTAAGGCTCAGTTAAACAATGACCACTACATAGGAGATTTTCTCCGTTACTCATTTTAAAAACTATATCAAATCATTGTATTCCAGTATCAGGATGGAAGTCTTTGTACTTGAGTCGGCATTAGGGCATACCGTGGACTTTAAACTAAAATGCTTGTGGAATCGGTCTGACGGGGGTATGGTTTCGGTCATATCTAGTTAAGAGGTTGCGAAGCAAGAATCCGCCGTTAAAGGCAATGACTACGCTATCCCATAGTCAGTGGCTTAACGGGGGAGTGTCAATACCAACAAGCGGACTAAAGTTGTAACCTAGGCAAAATTACTAATAATGGCATCAGCAAACTCGGAACACTTTAGAGGTGGTTCTACAGGAGGGGTCATTAATCGAGCTAAATCGTAAGTAACCAAGCGATTGGCGATCGCATTAGCTAATCCTTGTTGAATCAAATCTGCTGCTTCTTGCCATCCCATAAACTCTAACATCATTACTCCTGACAAAATTACAGAACCAGGATTAATACGGTCTAAACCAGCGTGTTTAGGAGCAGTACCATGAGTGGCTTCAAAAATAGCACAATTGTCCCCAATATTTGCCCCTGGACTCATTCCCAAGCCACCAACAATAGCAGCAGCAGCATCGGATATATAATCCCCATTGAGATTCATCGTTGCCAAAATACTATACTCATCAGGACGGGTTTGAATTTGTTGAAAAATACTATCTGCTATCCGGTCATTGACCATCACTTTATCTTGCCATTGCCCAGAGCCATGAGTATCCCAGATTTTATCAATTACTGATTCGATTTCCTGACAAATTTGTTGTTGTTTTTCTGGAGTCAAGGAATCATAACCAGGCTCAATTTTGCGAGCATTGTCTTCTATAGAAATATCTGGCTCTGCTTCTTTGTTACTTAAAATCCAAGATTCTCTTTCTGTAACACATTCATTCCGAAACTCTGTTGTCGCTAGTTCGTAACCCCAATCGCGAAACGCCCCTTCAGTGTATTTCATAATGTTTCCTTTATGCACCAGAGTCACTTTTTGTTTGGCTTTGGGCAATCTAAGGGCGTGCTGAATCGCTCGTCGAATCAATCTTTGAGAACCAGTTTTACTAATGGGTTTGATGCCAATACCAGCATCCAGAGGAATTTGCTTCTTACCATGTTCAGGAGTAGCAGGGATCAATTCACTATTGAGTAAATCAATGAGTTTTTTGGTAATAGGATTACCTTCTCGCCATTCGATACCGAGATAAATATCTTCTGTATTCTCTCTGTAAACAATGACATCTAGTTTTTCAGGATTTTTATGAGGTGAAGGAGTCCCCGCATAATAACGACTAGGACGAACGCAAGTATAAAGAGTAAAAATTTGTCTCAGAGCTACATTTAAGGAGCGAATACCACCACCTATTGGAGTAGTCAAAGGGCCTTTAATAGCAATGCTATATTCTTTAATGGCGTTGAGGGTATCTTGAGGCAAGTATTGGAATGTCCCATACTTCTCACAGGCTTCATCTCCAGCATAAACTTTAAACCAATTAATTTGGCGTTTGCCACCATAAGCACTGGCTACTGCTGCATCGATGACTTTCTGGGTTGCTGGCCAAATATCAACTCCTGTACCATCTCCTCGAATAAAAGGGATAATCGGATCATCAGGAACTATGGGTTTTCCATTTTGAAAAGTTATTTTAGAGCCAGTGGTGGGTGGTGTCAGTTGGTCGTACATAAAAAAGTTGGAAAAAACAAACACTAAATTATAGCTACAATACAATTAACTATTATTTATATAATCAATAGTTATACTGAGACATACATCACAATATATTGAGATAGATTTCTAGTCAAAAAAAAAATTTAAACTATAAAGCCATCTCGTCTTTGCTAGTAGATAAGTATTATTATCTTTCGGAGATTAAGTAGTTGTTTGGTGAAACAGCAGTAAAAAATGAAGAAAATTTTAGTTGTAGATGATGACAAAATATTACAGACTGTCCTTAAACACACCTTAGAGCAGCAAGGCTATAAAGTGACCGTTGCTAGTTCAGGAAAAGAAGCTTTGGTATTGTTTCAAGAAGATAGCCCCGACATTATCATATCGGATGTTTCTATGCCAGAGATGGATGGGTTTGATTTTTGTCGTCAGTTGCGCTCTCAGCCTTCAGGACAATTAATACCATTTATATTCCTTTCTGCTAGAGGGGAGTTAGATGATCGCGTTTTTGGACATTCTATTGGTGCTGATGATTACTTGACAAAACCCTTTCAAATGAAGGAGTTATTAGCCAAAATTGAAGCTCTAATTGAACGTTCTCGAAGAATTCATGCGGAAATTGTCCATCTTATTGGCGAGTTAGTCAATTCTTCTTCTAAGCTTACTGCTCAAGACAACACCAATGCCTTTTCTAAATTTGTGATAGATAGTTCTCCAGCTAAAGTCTCGGAACCGCCAGTCCCACTACCTTTAACCCCCGCAGAAGAAAGAGTATTTTGGGAGGTAATTCAAGGTTTTACTAATAAGCAGATTAGCGAACGCTTATTTATAAGCCCTCGTACAGTACAAACCCATTTAAGTAATATTTTAAGTAAACTGAATCTGGAAAATCGTACCCAATTAGTCCGCTTCGCCTTTGAAAATGGTTATGAAAAAGTAGGACAATAATCGAGCTTCTGTCTGCTGAAGATGAAGGATAAGAAGCTTGCAGATGAGGAAATTGATTGCTTATTCGTTAGTTGACATAATGTTATTGTTCAGATGATGTAAAGATGATTTGATACTGATAGGTGGATAGCAAAAATTAACAGCTTTTTTCGGCTCAAAAATCAAATTGTGAAAAGTCAACATTCGATTACTAAGAAAATATGGTGGAAACTAGGGTTATTAGCGATCGCCCCTCTTCTGATATATACTGTTAGTACTAGCAGTACAATAACAGCTTCGGAGATAGAAACCACCTCAAAACCAGTTCCAAAAAAAGTTAATTTGGCAGACAATATCCCCGAAAAGGGAAGGTCTATAATTTCCGAGCAGTCAGCAGAAGAAAATAGCTCTATAACCTCACAAGAAGACCCACTGGATTTTTCCGATACAGGGAGAGCAGGTCAACAAACTGCTGGCGAAGGTCGGGGACAGTGCAATAGTTCCGAATTTCCTCTTACGGCTCTAGTTCCTACTTCTAATTGGGGTAAAACCATCAAAGAACATCCCACATTTTGGTTTTATGTCCCTTCCTATTCCCGACCAGTAAGTGAAATTGAGTTTGTCCTACAGGATCAAGACCGCCGTAATCTTTGGAAAAAAAGATTATTCATGAATGAAACATCAGGTTATCTTAATGTTAGTCTGCCCGAAAATCAACCAGGATTAGAAACAGGTAAATGGTATCGCTGGTATTTAAAAGTTTATTGTGATCGAGAGAAAAACTCTCCACCAGTAGTAGTTTATGGCTGGGTTACAAGAGTAGAGATGGATTCTACTCTCTCTAGCCAATTACAAAGTGGTCAAGCTAAACCCCATAAAGTGTATAGTAAATCGGGTATTTGGTTTGATGCGATCGATAGTATATTAAGTTTAAAACGCTATAGTGATAAACCTATTAATCCCAATTGCCACAAATATTGGCAAAAATTAACCAAAGCCAAAGGCGTTAACCTCAAACTCCCCCAACCCAAGTTCTCTAACTTAGCCGTTAAGGCGCGGGATTACTAATGAGGAATACTGTTACTAACTACTAATTACCCGTTAATTACTTCCAATTGCCTACTAGAATATAAGGAGCCCAAAAGGTGGGTACTTCCCAATCTCGTTGGGGATTTTTCCAGAGTTCAAGTTGTGCTAGTCGCAAAGCCTCTGCTCGGGTCATTTGAGGATTTTTACTTAATTGCTGATAAAAATGTGCCATCAGAGTAGCTGTAGATTCATCACTAACTTGCCAGAGAGTAGCTATAGTACTACTAGCACCAGTCCTGACTGCTATTCCTGCTAAACCTAAAGCTGCTCTGTCGTCTCCTACCGCAGTTTCACAAGCACTCAGCACCAAAAGATCGATTAATTTGGCACGGTTAGCATTCCTATTTTGCAATAATTTAGTGAAGTCTTGAAGAATTAGTAGTTGATCCCAAAGTAGGATAAAAGTTTTATTAGGATTAGAGCTAAATTGACCGTGGGTCGCCAAATGCACCACAGAAAAGGGTTCAGTATCTAGTTTTTGAGTTAAGTTAGTACTGTTAAATTGGTCGTTGAGGAGTGTTTGACTATCAATTTTAGAATTAATTGTTTCTACTTCTTTAGGGACGTTTTTTAATGCGGTAAACTTTTGGTTAGAGATTTGTAGTGATTGACTGACTCCTCCTACCAAAGCGGAAAATTGACCAGAAGGTGATTGAGGATTAAGTAATTGTAATCCAGGGGTTAAGGCAAGAGCATATTTTTCGAGGAGATATCTATCGCCATCATATAAAACAGACATGGGAATATTTTGTAAGATTCCATCCAGAACAAACACCAGAGTTTTGATCTGCTGCTTAGAGGAGTTTAATTGAGTTTCAAAAGGTTTGACTAACCAGCCATACACCTCACGGGATAGAGATTGAGTCTTTAAGAGTTCGCTAGGATCTAATAAGTTTATTCTCAGTTGGCGGATAGTTTCTGGTAGTTGATTTTCAGCTAGGGGTTGACTGTGATGATAAAATTTTTCTCCTGGTAGAGCTAGAATCACCTCTAAGCTTTGGGGTAAAATAATAGTGTAAATTATGGCTGCATTCTTATCTATTTGTTCAATATCTTTTTGCTCAAAAACTAAACAAGCATCTTGAAAATAGTTATCTAATTCTGCTAATTGTAAGGCTTCAATAACATCACGAGCTTGAGCCAAATTAGTTTCAACTTCTTGTGTGGTAGTAGTGGGAGCTTGCAGTACTAAATCTGCTAATTCTCGATATACTGGTTCTACTTGTTCTCGAAAAGAAAATTGAATTTCTCGATTTAGTGTAACTAACTCACTCCGCAAATTTTGTAGATTAGTAAAGGCAGCTTGATAAGCAACAATCGCTTTATTAATTTCTCCCTGTTCTCGATAGATTCTACCTAATTGCCATTGCCAACGATAAGCAATTTCTGCTGCATTATTAATTTGAGCAATATTTAAGGCTTGTTCCAGGAGTTGTTGGGGTTGGGCCTCTAACTGTAAGTTTTGTTCAAAAGCTAATTGTCCTAAATAACCATAACCAGAAGCAGCAATTCGTTTTGCGCCCATAGTTTCTGCTTCCACTATCATGTCAGTGTAAATTTGGGCAATATCTTCCCAAGAATAGCCTAATGTAATATCAGCTTTTTTCAGGTTAGTTAGATTACGAGCCAACTTAAGTTTTGCTGAAATTGAGCGTCTGCTTGAGGATAAACTAGTCAAGTTAGTGTCAATTTCTTTGGCTATCTTTTTGGCTAATGAGAATTGTTTTGTAGCAATTAAGAGATTAAGATACCTGAGTTTCGCGTCTAATCTTTCTGGAGATAACAAACTGTTGTTTAAGTCTGTCTGGGAAACTTGTTGATAAATACTCAAAGCCTTTTGAGTTTCAGTTTCAAATAGCTCTAATTCTTCTTGCTCTCTAGCTTTAATAGCTTTAGCTTCATAGACTTTTGCCAAACTGAGTAAAATTCTACTTTCTAAAACAAGCGATCGCTGAGGTGTTTTTTGACTGAGAGTTAAACTATTTTCGAGGATAGTTTGAGCATAACATAATTGCCCCATTAATAATAAGCTATTACCAATAGTACTCAATCCTTTAACTTGCCAAGAACCTGATTGGGGATTAACTCTTTGTAAAATAGTATTTATATCTTGCTCTTCTAAATTCTCACAACTAGAAAAAGATAAATCTAAAGCCTTTAAACTAGTCTTGCAAGCACGACGGAAAAAGCCCAAATTCTCGAAAGCTTGAGCGCGATTAATATTTACTGCTTTTTCTCCTATAGAATCTCCTAATTGCTGATACCATTGGCTAGCTGTTTCCCAAGCAGATAAAGCCTGTTTCATTTTGTCTCTATTAAAGTAAAGCTGTCCTTGAGCATTCCAAATTTGGGCTAGTATCTGCTGTTTACTAGAACTATTATTGTTGGTAGCAATTAAAGCTAAACCATAGTCAATTGCTTCCTGGGCTTTGTCCCAATTGCCTAACTTTTGCTGTACTAAAGAAATAAAACACTGTATCTGAGCTTGCTCTAAGGTTTTATTCTCATTAATAAAAGTTTGTGCTGCTGTTTCTAGTAAATTGAGAGACTCTTGATACAATCCCTGATTGTATGCGGATTGAGCTTTTTGAATTTGATTAGATGAGTTTAGCTGACTATTTCCTGGCACAGCCATATTAATAGTCAAAAATAAGCTTAAAATAGTGGTTAAAAATAATTTCAGCCAAGATTTCATAAACTGATAACGAAGAGATTGAACAAAAATTATCGCAAGTGAACTTGATTTGCGCGGACATTATAATCCTGGTAAAAATGGAATAGGGATTGGGGATTGGGGATTGGTGATTGGGGACTTGGGGAATTGGGGACTTGGGGAATTGGGGATTGGTGATTGGGGACTTGGGGAATTGGGGACTGGTGGTTGATTTTACTTATTACTTATTACTTATTTCTTGCTCATCCTTCATCTTTCATCCTTGATTCCTCATCTTTCATCCTTGGGAGTAGGGAATAGGGCGAATTATGACACCTTGGGCTGGTTTTTCTAATTCAACATCAAAATATTTAGGGGTTTAGCGATGCCAAACCCCAAAGGCAAATTATATGTATCAGATAACAAAATCTAGGGAGTAGCAGCTAACTCCTGATTATCTGCTTTGTCACTTGACAAGGTTTCTGAAGGAGAATCTTGCTGTTTCTTTCTACGAAATTTCTTAGTTAAAGCTGGAGCGTAGAAAATTACTGCAATACCAGATACTACTAAGACTGAACCCAACCAAGTTAACCCTGTTACTAAAGCAGGTTCTCTTTTTACTTGTAGAGTAGATTGTCTTAAATCTTCAGGATTCCAAGAAGCTTGGGCGATTTTCCATCCCTGATACCAGGTAGGATGATTCATCCACACTTTGCGAGGCTCTACTACATTATTAGCTTCATCTTCGATGCGGATTTTGCTGGTCCACATAGCCACAGATTCCGAACCTTCATTGCGATCTACAATAAAGTCTTCTAGCTTAACAGCAAAAGGAATTTGCAACAGTTTGGGACTAAAAGCAGCGTAAATTTCCCCATTCTCGTCTCCAATAACTGTAGGTTCAGCCCAAGGTAGCCAGGTTTCTTTTCCTGAAGGAGTTTTTACTAGTAAGGCTGGTGAACCTTCAACATTAGGATCATTACTGACTACAATATCCCGTTGCAGTTTAGCTTTAGGGATGTATTCTTCTAGGGTAATTTGAAAATCTGCCCAACCAGGAGTTACTGACTGTCCAACCTCATATTTTCCAGACTTGAAGCCTTTAGAAGATTTAGCAGCATAATATATTTCCCCATCTTCTGCCACAATAACTCTAAAATAATCATTAGCCTGTGACAGTTGTACTTGATAGTTGAGGTCTAAATCAGCAATTGCTTCTCCTGAAACCACAGCATGAATGGGAGGAATTTCCTCTTTCCCGAAAATAAACCACCTTTCTAAACCTGTAGAGTTGGTTATTTCTAGTAATACCCCAGGATTATTTAAGTTGTCTGAGGCATTAATAGGGCGATTGTTGGCATCTAGACGAAAATCAGGGAAAAATTTGAAAATTTTCAGTTCTAAATCTTTAAATTTAACCGATTGCTCCCGATTATCTTTTACATCAAAGGATTTGATTCCCTGATTGTAATTAATGGTAATTTCTCCCCAAGGATGTTGATTGTCCTCTTGAGGAGCAGTTAAAAGTTGTTTAAGCTCTGTTGAGTCTTTAGCTCTGACTATTCCTAACTCCGCAGGACCTACTGCAAAGGTATCATAACCACTAGGCGCAACAGCTAGAGAACGTTCTAGAGTTTGTCCCATGCGATCGCTGTGCAAGCTTAATTTGATTGCAGGGTTTTCTATCCCACCACCAGGGACAAAGTTGGCTACTTTAACAGTATTGTCGCTGTAGGCTTCTAACTCTAAGTCTCCTACAAATCGAGGATTTACTCTCCCATCTTCTTTAATAAAAATATTGGCTCGCACAATTTCATTATCAGCATCTAAAACTTCTAGGGTGTCTCCTTCAACCCGAATCTGATTATTTGCACCACTATCAGTTCTCACTAACAGCATTCCCTCAACTCCTAGATGAATTACTGCAGCAGAACCAGCAATAATTACAATTAATCCTAAATGAGTGATGGCAAAACCAATTTTTCGCGCCCCCCTCCAAGGATAGCGAGATAAAGCAGATATCCCTAGATTCATCGCTAGCATGAACATCAAAGCCCCAAACCAAGGACTTTTATAGATTTCTTGCTGTACTGTGGTTGAGCCTACTTGGGATTCATAAAAAGTTGCCCAAATTAAAATCCCTACAATAGCACTCAGTAAGGGAATTGCTAGTTTAATAGAACCAAAAAAGCGAACAATGCGATCAAACATGAATTTATAGACTTTGCTTGTTGAGTGAAATTTATCAATTAGCTTAATCTCGCAGAAGCCCCAGATCGTATTGCTTTGCAATCGGTGTGGGATGAATGCGAAAAAAAAGTGCCTATGTATTCTGGAATAACGTAGTTCTAAAAGCAATAATAGAACTTAAGCTAATGACAAAGGCTGTCTTTTTTAAGAAGCCCACACGCTCTCTTGTTAACAGTCAGTGTGTGGAGTTGTCACTTAACCAGAATTTGACCAATACTATTTGTTACTTCATTGATTCTACAACTGTTTAAGGCAAGAGATTAACTGTGAAGTACCCCAACTTACTTCATTGACGTTGGAGCGCACCTTTGCTCAAGGCTTAACCGTCTTGATACACAGCGTTTCAACTGTCTCTTGAGGCATAAAAAATCTTGCATTAGTCTGATAAATCTTGGTTACTCAGACAGTGAGATAGTCTGTCACCCCTCATGAATTTTTAGCTTAATCTTTACCTAGTCACCCAAACAATATAAAACATCAGTCCTCATTGCATATTTAGTACCATTCCGAACAATGCACCCTTCATGGCGAATTTTGTGTTGAAAAATGGCAACTCTTCCAGGTTTCGGAATAACAGTTTGTTCAATTTGTTCTTGGAATCTAGTCTCTCCACCCTCAAAGTCATCATTGAGATATACCAAGACAGAATGCAATGTAATTTGGTTCTCATTCGGTCGATACCAGTGATCCATGTGCGGTAAAAAGCGTTGTCCTGACCGATATCTATACATCCTCAAACGTTCGTTTAATCCCATCAATTCATACTCTCCCATTTTTTCAGAAACATGGGGACGTAACCGTTTAAAAAGCTCTTTCGATATAAGGGGATCGTCTCGTATTACCCGATCTTGATCTCGATACATCGGATTGTTTGTTGCGAGTGTGGGGGAAGAACTTTCAATCAGGCGGATAAACTCAGCACATTCTTTGGGGGAATAGATATTCTCAACCACCCATAGCAAGGGTTCTGACTCAAACCGCATTGGAACGTTACAAACCATTCTCCATCTCCTAAACTATATTTAAACCCCTGAAATAGACTTCAATTAACAATCAACTATCCACAATTAATTTTCAACCAGTAACTTGCGGTGCTATATTTGCTTCAACTTATTAATTATTGTTTCCTCGATCCATTGAGAAGGAGATAAACCACTTTCTGCGATCGCCATATCTAATTTTTCATCTAAATCTTTAGGTAGTGAAAAAGTCCGTTGTTTTCCTTTACCCACTCCCACAAACACCCCTGCTTCATTTCTTTCCAGATTAACTGTTCTTTTCCTAGGTGGTTCAGAGATCGCTTTATCTATATCCCAACCTGCTCGAATCCGGTTATACAAGGTGGTTCGAGAAATCTTATTTTTTATGGCGATCGCTAATTTGTCTGGGGGAACAAGTTTTCCTACTTTTGGCATAATTCCGTAAAATTATGGTAATTTATCATTTGCTTATGGTATTATAAAAGCAAAAAAACCGCCAATTTGGAACTATTGTGATATTAATCGCAGATTAACCAGGGTTTAAACTAAGCTGGATTCTGATACCAATTCTATTGAGGATTGCTACACTTCGGTTGTGAAAGGCAAGGTTGCTCCTGGTGGCAAGAGGCAACAGGCAATCCGCTTTTCTTGCAATAGGGAAGAGGCATTCATATTCAGAGAATTGATGTATAGCAGTATTTTGGGAAATTAGTGTTACTAGAAACTTTAAGTGTAATTTTATGTTTCAGATCTAATCAACATCTTGATCTGCTAAACAATTAAGAATTAACTCTTGTTGAACATTTAGCTTCTGAGAGCTATCAGTTTCATCAGGTAGTGAGTTAGCGTAAGCAAAACCCAATAAAGCACTAAGTATCATCAGAGGAATCCCAATAAACAGAAACAGGAGAAATTGACCAAAATAGACTCTAATTGCCAGACCCATTAAATTTGCGCTACTGTAATCAATATGCCATTTTCCTTCTGAGTCTTGATAAACATTTTCAACTTCCATCGCTATTCTTCTCTTTAAATACTGGCTATCACCACTCAATAATATTCAGAAAAAATCACACAGTACCATTAATTAAAGATAACCTAGATATCTGACCCAAAACCTAGATCGAGATGACCCAAGATAGAGTAGTAGTAATTGGTGGTGGTTTAGCAGGAACAGAAGCAGCATGGCAAATTGCGAGGGCTGGAGTTCCTGTAACCTTATATGAAATGCGTCCTGTGAGAACTTCCCCCGCCCATCATAGTAAAGAATTAGCAGAATTAGTCTGTAGTAATTCCTTTGGGGCAATGTCCAGCGATCGCGCTGCTGGCTTATTACACGAAGAGTTACGCCGTTTAGGTTCGATCGTGATTGGTACTGCGGACAAGCATTCTGTCCCTGCTGGTGGTGCTTTAGCAGTGGATAGAGGGGTATTTAGCACAGAACTTACTACCACTTTGGCAAATCATCCTTTAATAGATTTACGACGGGAAGAAGTAACCAAAATTCCCACAGAAGGAGTAGTAGTATTAACCACTGGACCTCTTACTAGTCCCCTACTTACAGAAGACTTGCAACGGTTTACGGGGATGGAATACATGAGTTTCTTTGATGCTGCTAGTCCGATTATAGTGGGAGAGTCCATCAATAGAGATATTGCTTTTAAAGCATCTCGTTACGACAAAGGAGAAGCAGCCTATCTCAACTGTCCCATGAATAAGGAACAGTATTTACATTTTCATCAAGAACTATCTCAAGCAGAACAAGCGGAATTAAAAGATTTTGAACGGGAAACAGCGAAATTTTTTGAAGGATGCCTCCCCATCGAAGAATTAGCCCAACGAGGCGAAGATACGATGCGTTATGGTCCTTTAAAACCTGTCGGATTATTTGATGCACGTTTAGGAGACTTCCGCGCTCCTGAAAACAAAGATAAACGCCCTTATGCAGTAGTGCAACTACGTCAGGAAGATAAAGCAGGACAACTGTGGAATATGGTAGGGTTTCAAACTAACCTGCGTTGGGGAGAACAAAAACGAGTCTTTAGATTAATACCAGGGTTAGAAAATGCAGAATTTGTCCGTATGGGAGTGATGCACCGTAACACCTTTATTAACTCTCCTGAACTATTACACCCTTCTTTACAATTTAAAACTCGTAATACTTTACTAGCTGCTGGTCAATTAGTAGGGACAGAAGGTTATACTGCTGCTGCTGCTGGAGGTTGGTTAGCAGGGACAAATGCTGCGCGATTATTTCTCTCTCAAGAAACTGTCACTCTACCCGCAACTATGATGATGGGTGCATTGTTTGAGTTTATCAGTTCCGCTTCTCCCAAACACTTTCAACCGATGCCCCCTAATTTCGGCATTCTTCCGCAATTACCCCAGAGAATCCGTAATAAACGAGAAAGATACGGCAAATATCGCGATCGCGCTTTAGCTGACTTGGAAACTTGGCAATTGGAAGTAACCCGCAATATTGTGTGCCAATAAATTAACAGACAAATTTGATTATCTCTATTTTGAGACACTGAATCTTAGGGGAATGCAGAGACTATGAGGACGAAAAATAAGTGCCGATCGCTTTCTCTGAATTCCTCAAAATACTAGAATATGTAGCAGACAAAAAAGAGAAAGTTGTTAGTTATATTGACCAGTGGTATCCAAGTACTAAAACTTGCTCTGTTTGTAACTATGTTTTAGATGAATTGCCATTAGATGTTAGATACTGGACTTGTCCTAGCTGTTCTACAAAGCATGGTCGTGATTCAAATAGTTCGGTCAATATTTTAAGAGTTGGGGCTTCAACTCTGGGGTTAGGAGATGTAAGACTGTCTCGGACAGCAATCTCTGCTTGAGCCTCGAATCCCCGCCAATTTTATTGTGGGGAGTAGGTCAAGATAAGTTGTTAGTTCTATGGGTAAATATTAGTGATGACAATTACTCAGCTATTTGATATAGCCAATATCTTTGTTCTTCCTTTCTGGGCTTTAATGATTTTTCTACCTAAATGGGGAGTCACTAAAAAAGTAATGGAGTCTTTTCTACCATTTGTCGCCCTAGCTGGTTTATACATCTATCTTTTTTTAGGAACAATTACTCCTGAATCCGCTCAAGCCTTGTCCAATCCTCAATTAGCAGATATTGCCCAGTTTTTTGCTGATGAAAGAATCGCAGCTACGGGATGGGTTCATTTTTTAGTGCTAGATTTGTTTGTTGGTCGCTGGATTTATTGGGAAGGTCAGAAAACTGGAGTTTGGACAGTTCACTCTCTAATTCTCTGTCTCTTTGCTGGACCAATTGGATTACTCTCCCATATTCTCACAGCCTGGATTAAAGAGCGGTTTTTTTCGGCTTCAGAAGAGGAAGCAAGTTCTATCTCTGTAACTCCTCAGAAAAGCTAATTAGTTGACACTCCCACGCCCTACCCTTACAAGGGTAGGTTTTTAACAAAAGGGCTTGTAACAGTTTCAGATAATCTTAACAAATCTGGATAAATATCGTAATTTCTTGTCGTAAATTAATAGCTAGACTGTTATAACTCGTGTCTGGTAGATTTATAAATGAGGTATATTGCTACTCGTAACGCCTAGCCTATCGTGAAGATAGGAAAGCACGTGCGGGCTTTATGCCCTATACCTTATTAAAAAACAATAACAAATAGCTTGCTTAACGGGCAGCCAGAGGTCAAGCTCCATAATGAGTTCTTACTTGTAAGAAGGGGTTATGCAGCAAGCTTATATGGCACTTCTGGAAGTGGTTGAAGTCCACAAGCTAGCATTCTAACCGTTAGGAATGCGCCCAAACAGATTTGTTTAGATTTTAATTAGCGGTGAGTATAATACCAATTCTGAAAAGTCAAGCTACAGATAGGGAAGTGGGGCACCGAAGGAGACTTAATTACAAAGTCGATCTATTTTGGCTTCAATACCTAGATATATTAAGTCTCCTCCCGAGGGGATTGGTATTAGATGGGGAACGAAAGTAGCAAGTCTAAATAGAAATGGTATAAGCTCTAATTCAGTATCAAATCGCTTAAAAAATGTGTTTATTGATACTTACGATGAACTAAAAAATACTCCCTAATTCCCGCGCTTCCCCAATTCCCCAAACTAAT
>JAAUYH010051955.1_pt1 | contig 15240 bp, 11 predicted proteins | sample 7278061 | NCBI WGS metagenome assembly JAAUYH01 (sample SAMN14350203, study PRJNA611818) | marine sediment metagenome | isolation source: surface marine sediment (0.6m) | place: French Polynesia: Moorea | collected 2018-08
ACAGCGATCGCCAACCTGCAAAAATCACCAGAGATGCGTTCGCTTTCTGACAGTGATTTACATAATCTTTCATGCTACATTTTGACGTGCGGAAGGTGGGTGTAAAAATCGTTTCCTTCTGCCAATGGCGCGCTCGTGCCACAGTAATGTGAGGATTAAATGAGCGTTGGTCGGCAACTATGCCTAAGTCACTGAAGCCGCGATCGAAAAATTGAAAAATATAGTCAAGTTCTGGCGATCGCTCGATTTCAGCAGCCACTACTCTTGGCTTTCGACGAGAAGGAAAGAGCATAAATTGTCTTATTTGAAGTGATGCCGAAGGCAATTTATTTGTTGCTTTGTGAAAAGCTGTGGTAAAATCACTCAATCGAGTTTCATCGACGTTGCCAATAAATTTTACCGTTAGGTGTAATATTTCAGGTGCTAAAAGTCGGACTTCAGTTTGAAGCTTTTTAGACAAGTTTCTTGCTTCAAAGTTGAGCTGTTCTTGAGTAGATTGACTCGGAAATATCCCCACAAACAGCCGTAATTGTTTGTTCATACCGCCTTGTTCACTAAAAATTCTGGCCATTTTTCTGGATGTTCGCTCACTTCATAAGCATATAATTTGACTTCCTCATTGTGCTGGTCAATATATTTCATTAACGGTTTTTGTTGGACACAATGAGGGCAGGTTTGACTGTAAAAGAAGCTGCTGGAAAAAAGAATGGGTTTGTGAAAAATTACCAAAGCCACTCCAAATTAATTCCCACACGATTATCTTTTTCTTCTCGCGAATTTTGTTGTTCGAGATCGGTAGATAAACGAAGGTGATGAGTAATTGCATATCCTACCGATAATTTAGTTATTCCTACTTCATCTCTATTGCCCGGAGAGACAAAACTTTGAGCCAAGGAAATATCTGCTGCACCACTACGGGATAAAGCTAGCATTAGTCTGGCACCAATATTTACTCCATCGCTAGAAAATTGGTTACTTTGTACATAACGATAACCAACTAGGGGAGCAAAGTTAACATAATTACCCAAAGGAAAGAGAAAATAATGTAGATTTGTGCCAACATTAGTGCGATCGCCATTAAAAGCTGCTTGATAATCTAAACTAAGAGTTAGGCCCGTACGACCAAGAAAAATATCTTCTACACCAAGATTAATTCCTGCTGCATCATCAGCAGAAGGAAAAAGAGAAAATCCCCAACGTAAACGAGTACGGAAACTCGGATCGTGGCGAATGTCTTCGAGTACGTTAGGTATTTTTTTGAGCCAGCGTTGCAGAACAGGACTACTATCTAAAATTTCTGGGGGTATATTGTTAAGCTGGTTAGGATTAGCATCTTTTTCTTGTGCAGCTAAGGGAGTATTATCACCTAAAACTATTTGGCAACTGAGAATAATACTCAGAATTTTTACCCAATTTTTTAAACTCAAAAGGTACCTTGTTTTACTTACTGTCTGTTTATTCTATCTCATTGGTGATAAGTTAAGACACTACGCTGTTTGTCAATCGGTTTTTAGCTTTTAGCGATCGGCTATTTAAGCCATATATTATTTTTAGTTACGAAGTACAAGATAATAATAAATCTTTTATTCCTCCCCTTGCTCCTTCCGCTTCTTATACTTTTTCTTATTTTCAACTTAATTACATCTATCTACTTAGGTAATAGTAAATAGACAAGAGAAAAGAAAAAAAGTTTTCTGCCAATTTTTTTGAGAGTATTGAGGATTATTACAGATGCTTTTCCCTGATGACAATGTTTTGGCAAATTGGTCTTGACAAATAATATAAATCAAATTTATATCTACCTTATGAATTGAAAATTTTGCTCATTTAGTCATGAGGAATTTATTATGATTATTTCTGATTTAGACTATGTAAACTCTATTGCTGATTCTGACACAAATAGTGTAGTCAGTGGTGGATTTTCTCATCCTTCTCGTTTTCCTTTTCAATATATTTTTCTCTTCGATCGAGAGTTTAAAAACAAGAGATTGACTGGTAGATCTGGAGGTGGTTATCTGCTCGATAATAATGGAGAAACTAGTGGTATTTTCTCTATTAGTCAAGTTTCATCTTATTAAGATTTATTAATAGCTAATAGATGACTCGCTAACAAAATTTGATTAAAGGTTGCTCTCCCCTTTTTTCGTTGAATCGGATTTTTGCCTTTTCTCTTTTTTTTAGGAGAGCTTATTCACTATCAAGAAACGGCTATGAAAATTTTTGATTTGGAAGATACAAAACTAGATTCAATAACAGCACAAGGAGACATTATCGGTGGTATGTTGACGGAAACTTATTCCTATACTGGGGCAACTTATAGCTATGCAGGTACAGATGCTGAAACTGGTATGGCTATTGCTTATGCCGATTCAATGGGTATAGGAGATTATGTTTCAGTAGGAAGTGATACTTCCTCTTATATTAACAACCATATTGCCTTATCTTCTGCTACTGCTAATGCTGTGGCTGTTTTTAATGATAATCTTTATTGGTCTCAGTCTGATAGTAACTCCGTGCATATTTCTACTAGTTTTCGTAAATCTTCTCTCGGATATTCAGTTTCTACAGGGGGTTGGGTTTAGATAATTGTTGCCCGAGCAAATAAACTAAACCAATTGATTTAGATCGGGCAAAATGGCAAGACAATCTTTTTCTTTTTCCCTAATATTAATTACAACAACTAATAAAAGTTGTTTCCCAAAATAAATAACACTCTTTTGAAGGAGAATTCAAATGATTATTTCCGAATTAAATCACTTACAAGTTATCGAGCAAGAAAATTCAGTTGTTGGTGGCAGCTACGGTGGTGGAAGCTATATTGATGTGGATATCTACAAAGATGTAGACATTTATGTTGATGAATATGTTGATGTCTACAAAGATTTTTATGTAGATTCTGATGTTAAAGGAATTAGTGCTTTTGCAGAAGCTGAAGCTTTAGCTTATGGCAAAAACGCTCATGCTGAATCCTTAACATTCACTTATACCGAGCATAAATTTGCTACTTCTTCTGCTCAATCGATTTCCTTGACTGGTTCAAAAGGAAGAAAATGGTAATACCCATTTTGCTTTGCTTTTATTAAGATAAGCTTCCCATAGTTTTCCAGGTTCTATGGGAAGCTTTCATGCCCAAAACACTTACTCCTTCCAACTAGAACAAAATTACTAAGAATAGTGTAGATTAAATATCTACACATTTTTGTATTTCAAGATAATACCAGAAAAATCAGTATTATCTAGACTTGCCATTCTCGGGAAGGATTTAAGAACTCTGTTTGAAGGATAAATTCAATAACTAAAGATAGTATAGGCTATCGATAAATTTCTAGTCAAGCAACTTAGGAATTTTAGAACTCAATCTCAATATATTTGTCTATTTTTGCCGATGACAATGCCAAATATTAACTCATTATGTTTGAATTTGAGTGAGAATTCTAACTATATACCACTTAACTCTACTAACTTTAACTTATCTAAATTTTAGCCAGGAATTCATCGAGCGCAACTTTACTCAAAATACAGATAATATTTTGGACTAATGCCACGTTAATTAAGCTTAGGGTTAATGCTAATGATGGTATCTTGGGTGTCGTTTGGAATACAGTTAATATTGACAGCATAACTCCCTTCACTCATGCTAATTTTACTGCTGTGTCATCGACATTCTAAGGTCAAACTAATTAATAAATAGCCAAAAAAATAGAAAACCATCATGAATCAAGAAAAAAAAGATATCACAATTGATTTCCAAGGTATATCTATCACATCAGCCGAAATAATCGCATTTTTAAAACAAGAAATGCTTATAAAGGGGATATGCCAAAAAATTTTGCATCAAAAAATTATCCAAAAAGCTGCTCGAGAAAGAGAGGTTAAAGTTACTCCAGAAGACATTCAAACTGAGGCGGATAGTATACGCTACAATAAGCGTTTAGAAAAAGCTTCAGATACAACTGCTTGGCTAAAAGATCAGATAGTAACTGCCGATGATTGGGAAGCAGGAATTTTTAATCGCTTGCTGGCTAATAAATTAGCCGAACACTTGTTCGAGCAGGAAGTTGAAAAATATTTTGCTCAAAATAAGTCTAATTTTGAACAGTTCATTCTGTATCAAATTGTAGTTCCTTACGAACAACTTGCCTACGAAATCTTATATCAAATAGAAGAAGAAGAAATAAATTTTTATCAAGCAGCCCATTTATATGATGTTGATGAACGGCGTAGACATCATTGTGGCTATGAAGGTAAAGTTTACCGTTGGAGTTTTCAGCCCGATGTTGCAGCAGCAGTATTTAGTGCATCCATAGGAGAAGTTATTGGTCCACTTAAAACAGAACAAGGATATCATCTGTTTATGATTGAAGAGTTTATTAAGGCTGAATTAACTCCTCAAAGACGACAAGAAATTTTAAATAGACTATTTGCAGAATGGTTAGAGGGTGAGTTTAATTACGCAATTCATAATAGTTAGTTAGTCTAAAAGCCAGATAGAATAAGGTATTTTTACTCAAATATATATACTTGTAATCCAGAATAGGAATTATACTAATCTACTTTGTAGTATGCTTGCAATTCAAATACTTAAGGTGCGTGCAACTAGGGAGAGCGATCGCTTTCTTTAGAGAAGAGGGAGGGCGATCGAGTTGAGAAGGTGAAAGGGATAAGCTTAGACGCACCTAGTTATCTTATAATCAGGGAGAAAAAAAAAGAGCGATCGGGAAATGCCCACGCTCGAATTTTCTTTCCCCAGAAGAGAAAAACTACTTACAACAGGCTTTAACAATGAAGATTAAGAGCGATCGCCCTTATCTTAGTGCCATTCCAGTTTGCCCTAAAAGGGAATAAACAGTTACCTATTTACTCCCCTTTAAGCCAATTGCTAATATGCAAAAGGATTTTATATTAGTAGCACTTAGCCAATACCTGCAAGTCGATCTTCAGCTATATTCAGAGCACGGCGACCACCAAAGACATTAACAATATCCTGTCCACTAAGGTCTATCTGTAAAAGCCCTGGGTTAATGCGTAGATAACTAATCGTTCCTCCAGCACCCAGATAGTTCTTGAAATCGAAGGAGTCGATGGCTTGGAAGCCCCTAATATTATTCCTATCTGCTATACCATCTAGAAGTTCGCTACCAAACACAAAGGTGTCACCACCACCTTGACCAAATATATTATCATCTCCAGTTCCACCTCGGATAGTGTCAGCACCTAGACCACCATAGATAAGGTCATCATCGGCACCACCATGAATATAGTCGTTACCTGCATTACCCGATAGTTTGTCCTTACCATCACCACCAAGGAGTTTGTCAGCACCACCATTACCAAAAAGTATGTCATTCCCTAAACCGCCGAACAAGATGTCATCGCCAGCACCACCACGAATATAGTCGTTATCTCCTCGACCATCAATCAGGTCATTGAGGGCTGTTCCTATAAGCCTATTTTTAAAATCGTCACCAAAAATATCGTTTTCAAAAGGAACTTTAAAGGCATTGTCTGGAACTAAATACGGATCGGCGACGTTATTGCGAATGATGTCAGAAAGGGTGGTATTTTCAATATCAAATTCCAAGATGCTCAGATGCTCTAAATCTTTGAGGTAAAAGAACTCATCTCCATCTCGCGAACGGGTAAATTGGTCGGCAATAAAAAAGCTGAGGGTGGGGCCTAATAGACCACCGTGGTTATCGGGCTGCTCGGAAATACCTCCAAGCCAAAGGTCAAGCTCACTGACATCATGGTAAACCATTTCAAATAGATCGACTACAGAGTCACTAAACAGACCCAAGCTACGAAGATCGTTAAAGTTATTAATTTTAATGCCAAAGATTTCTTCATAAGCTTCGGTATAGCTGGGAATACCAGTTTCTCTACCCCGAGCAATGTTCACTGCACCTAAGTCTAAGCCACCAGTACCAGCGGGAAAGAGAAACTCTCGAACACCATCCACAATTTTCTTATCTATCTCTTCAGATTTTTGGAAAATCAGCCCTCTCAGCAGTGAGTCAATCCCATTGTGTTGAATATCTTCCACATTAAAAAAGGCTTCGGCAAGAGCAGTTTCCGTAATGCCATTATTGTCAACACGGCGGAGCCGATCGGACAAGAGAGTGTGACCCAAACGAAAAGCAGCATTGGCAAATTCAATACTAATTTGGGGACTGATATCTGGCTTAAAACCAATATATTTCTCTAAGGTGCCTTCGCCAATTAAGAGTGGCAAAAATTCATTGTAGCTGATGACTTGAACCTTTGCACCGATGACCTTACGGGCACTCTGGTAAAGAAATTCATCTTTGATTTCCTCTGGAGATGCACCAGAGTTAACAGCTAGAAAATCATTGCTAAATTCCGTAAACTCTATGAATAGAGGTTCGTCTCCAGCTTCCAGACGTTCGTGAAGATTCAAAGCTACACGATTATGCTCGCGTACAAACAGATTATGAACGGCAGTGAGCCCAATTTGCTCATTAGCACGAATATCACCAGCAACGAATTGTAAATCACCTAGGGTACCACCGCCCGTGGCATTGGGTTGTTCTTCTTGTGTTCCGACTAGATTTAGAGGGAGCAGCACTTCGCCATTCTTCCCTAACGAAGTTTTAAGCAGACCTTTACCTAATTCAGTATCCCGTAAAAAATCTGCTCGTTCTCGATCCGAGCCATATACGCTAGAAGCATCTATAAATGCCGTAATTTGGTTTGTTACCTGACGGGGAGTAGTTTTTCCTGTCCCTTTAGCTGCAGGTACTCTGATAAAAGGAAGTTGTGAAATCCCCTTTTGTACAAATGGATCGCTTGGATCGTCTTGAGGAATCCAAATCGAGGTAAAATCATATGGGGTAGGTGGATTGTGGGAACTAGCTTCATTGAGAGCGAAGTCGTGGTCGAGAAATTGCCCCCACTGCCACAACCAGTCGCTAGCATTAAGGAAGTTCTTTACAGGTTCAACCTGATCCATAACAATATTGCTGATGGTGCGAGGATTGGGAAGGGTTGATTGGTCAAAATATCCACCTCGCGGTATGCTAATTTCATCTTCAAAGGCATTATACAAAAGACGAATCAGATTGCTGTTAGTTACTCCTCGATCGCGATTGTTGCCAGCACCGTCAATTGTGCGATATTTACTCATTGTTGCTCCTTTTAAAAATAAAACTAATTCTCTGAATTAATGCGCGAGAATTGGTATACGACAAAATGTTGAATTATCTACACCAAAGTAAAATTAGTAGTAAGATTATCTACATCTAATTCAGCCATAGTTACTCCCCGAACAATACCAATTCGATCTCCGTCTGAGAGAATAAATGTATCAATTTGAGAGGAATTAGTCGGACTGATACCTTCAGCAAAGCTTATAGTATCGATCGAGGCTGCATTAAGCTGAATTTTATCTAGACCGACCTGAAAATCAGTAATATATGCGGTATCGGCTTCTCCAGCAGCATCGTAAAAGACCGTCTCAGTATCGCCTAGTACAAAAGTATCTGCACCAGGTCTATAACCCGGTCGATCGCCAGTCAAAATATCAAACTCATAATCTCCTGTGGCACCAGCACCTTGAATTAAATCGTTGCCAAGACCACCCCGAATAGTGTCGTTACCACTGCCACCAATCAAAATATCATCGCCATCATCTCCTTCCATATAATCGTTACCACCACCTCCATCAAGGGTGTCATCACCACTGAATAAAAAGAAGTCGCGGAAACCTCCATCTAAAGTGTCATCACCATTGCCTCCAGAAAGACTATCATTGCCACCAAAAAGATATCTAGGACCGAATTTCAAAGCATCTCCAACTAGTATGTCAGCTCCAGAACCAGCAGTAAGCGTGTCTTCACCCAATCCACCAACCAAGGTATTATCACCGACAGTATCAATTATTTTGTCGTTGCCATCTTCTCCATCTGAAATATCATTACCAAGACCGCCCAAAAGTTCGTCATTATCGAGACCACCCAGAAGAGTGTCATCGCCACTACCGCCAACAAGAGTATCATTGCCACTTTCGCCGAAGAGGCGATCGTTACCAGCACCTCCATCTAACAAATCATTACCATCACCAGGCTGCATACTACCATCGTTGCCATAGAGGGTATCGTTGTCACTGTTGCCAAAAATCTTATCCGAACCAGACCCACCAAAAAGTAAGTCATCACCAGTACTTCCTTGCAGAAAATCATCTCCTCCTGCTGCAAAAACAGTGTCGTTGCCTTGGCGGGCAAAAATACTATCAGGTGCATCGGTAATCGCTGCCCGTTTCCCTCTTGTAGTTATATGATCGAGAACATCACCTCGAAAAGTTCCTCTGATAAATGCCATTTTCTTTATCTCCTTAAATTTCTTGATTTGATAGTCAATTTTTGCCAAGTAATGATGTTTAAACAGTTATTTAATAGTGGAAAGCTTTTGATTTCGCTCTTGATGTCGACAATTTTTTTTGACCCCAGCAGTCTTTTTAGACTGAGAGTTATCTTTCATCAATCTTTTGTAGGTTCGGTAAGGAAGGTAGTGTAAGGGATTATATCCAGCAAAACGTAGAATCAATACGCAAGCCCAGGAATACTTACCACTGAGAATTGCTTCAACGATTTGATTAAACTGTTCTTCAGTCATAACTTTGTCTAGTTTGGTGTCAGAAGAAAAAAAAGTTTGATTCATAGTTTTTTCCTAAGCTAATGATTAAAACGAGTTTTATAAATCGATACCATCTTGTTGTAATTTTCTGATGGGGTCTAGCAAAATATCTAAAATGCGACGACGACGAATAACTATGTCTACAGTGGCTGTTTGACCAGCTTTGAGTTCGATCGGTTGATGATTTTCGATTATGTGGTCTTGTTCTAGAGCAATTTCTACCCGATATACTTCTCCCAAGCGTTCGTCTGATTCGGCATCTGGAGAGATGGAGATAACTTTGCTGGAAATAACTCCGTAATCTTGATAGGGATAAGCATCAAATTTAACTTGCGCTGACATTCCTTTAGTGATAAAACCAGCATCCTTATTGGGCACAATAGCAGAGAGGACTAATGGTTCCCCTGCGGGAGCAATTTCTACTAAAGTTTGCCCTGCCTGAACGACTTTACCGATATTTTGGAGGTCTAGGGATAGGACAGTTCCATCGATGGGCGATCTCAGAAACTTAGATTTGAGTTGGGTTCGAGCAGTAACTAACAGATTTTTAGCCTCAGCAATTTTACTGTTTATTTGAGTTATTTCTACTCTTAGTTGCTGAATTTTTTGCCGTGCTTCTAGCTCAATTCTGTGTCTTTCTGCTTGTTTTTGTCTTAATTCGGCTTGAAGTCGTTCGGTTTCTTTGATAGCTGAAGTAAGTTCTCCCTGACTCTGAATAATACGGGCTTGCATCTCTCGCAAAGACTGTTCTGCTTGAAAAAGTTGTTCCCGAGCATTGGTAATTTCTTGTAATTGACTTTGAGTTAATTGTTGCTGGGCTTGACGATGAGCTTGTTCGGCTTGAAAGATAAATTCTTGAGAAATTGCTCCTTCTTTTTCAAGGGGTCTGAGTCGGTCTAGCCTGTCTTTATGAGCCATCATCTCTAAACGTAATTGTGTGAGATGGGTTTGAGTTAGGCTAGAAATTGGTTGTATTTGTGTTTGTCTTGCTCGATAAGCTCCCATTTCCGACTGCTGTTGAGCTATCATTTGACGGGCAGTTGCTGCTTTTTCTCGTGCCAAAGCGATCGCCGATTGGTGAGCTAGAGTTTCGGCAGCAGAGATTCTAACATGAGTTCGAGCTTCTAAACCTACTCCTTCAATTAAAGCTTGCTTTTGACTCAATTCGGTTTGGTAGGCATCGATCAGTTGTTCGATTCGCTCGACTTCTTTTTCTACTAATTCCCTGTCTAATTCGATCAGTACTTGCCCTGCGCTGACTCGATCGCCTTCTTTGACGGCAATATGACTGACTTTGCCTAGCTCGATCGGTTCGACTTTATATGTGTTTCCTTTAGGCACTAACTTACCTTGAGCTTTACCTACTTCTTCTATTTGTCCAAACCAAGACCAAATCATAAATGCCGTACAGAAAGCTACACCTCCTAAGATTAGACGTTGAGGTAGCGTTGCTGAAGGCCGATCTAGTACTGTTTGCAAAGAAGTAGACCAACGAGAATTTGTAGTATCTAGAGCAGAAGAGAAATTAGCGGTTTGTGAAACTGTCATTGTTTCACTAGCTACTCCTCCATAAATAGAAACTGTGTCTTTTGCTGATGAATTAGCAGAAGAAACTATTAATGAACTAGAAGATTTACTATCGTCTGCTGAAGTCGAAGTAGGCTCTGTCTTACCTGAATTAGAAAAAATTTGTTGCGGAGAAAATGGCATGATTTAATTCCCCTAGAGAGATTTAACAAGTGTGAGCAATTGAGATTTTCCGATAAGCTCTGCTTTTCTAGCTAAATAGGAGAGATTACAGAAATTGTATATATCTAGTTTGTGTAGACCTTAAAGAAAAAGTCAGACAAAATTAGCTGGCTGTTTTTACGTATATCTCACAAGTGCTCCCCGATCTTTTGTAAAAATAAAGAATGCTGATGTATTTGAAGTTGGCTTTCTTCCCAAAGGTACGCAAAGCAAATTTATTGATTTTGATAAAATGATTTGATAAAAACTTTGTAAAATCAACTGACATTGTCATATAGTTTACGAACCGAGTAAGGTTATCTAATTTTGTCTGGTTTTTATTAGAAAAATTAAATTTTTTATTATTTATATAATAATGCAATCAAAATACACTTTTATAATACAATAAAAAAATAATTTCCATATAAAGATTTTGTTTCTAAAGTGTATAACATACTCGATAGATTACCTTTTGAATAGATCGACAAAAAAATAAGATTCCCAAAATAACAAACTTTTTAAAATAGATGTTTGTTGAGGTTTAAATTTTTATCTATCTACAAGATTTTTGGCTTAATATTTTTGGGTAATTGCTTAAATATTTTTCTGGGTAATACTCGATAACTTTCGACAAAAACATTAGCTTTTTATAGAACTTGCTTCGTTCACTAGAACATAATTAAAACCTAAATGTCTTGCCAAATTGGCAATATTTAAAAATCTCAATAGAGCGTTCGGCAAATTTATATAAGCTGATATGTATTTAAACTGTATATTTTTAATGAGGAAACCATAAAACCTTCTCCCCGGCTCCGTGTCAATCATCTGTAGCTAACTTGAATGAACGGTATAACCCAGTTATATTTCACACTTTTCGACACTATATTTACTAGCTTTAGAGTTACAAAAATCGTATCGAGTTTATGAAATATTACACTTGTTAATACTTATATACAATATTCTGCCAATTTGGCATAAAAAAACAAAGTAAAAAACTTAATATCAATACAAGAACAATATTTAAACAAAATATAACGATCGACCCTGCGTAGGTTAAACGAGCAAAAAAAAGCGCAATTTTGGAGGGAAATCATATTCCGAAACTCAATATTACCAGAGCAGCGATTCGTATAAAAGCTTATTTTAATCAGGAGTTTGCAGAGTGAATAACGCAGAAATAGAAGCAAAATCTTTGTCTTTTGCATCCCAGAATGAACATCTAATTCTGCCATGGCTTTTGCAAGAACAAAGATTAGTTCCAGAAAAAGTAAAACTTGTTAAAGAATTCAGCAAAGATTTTGAAATTTGTGAATTTCAATTAGGAGATTCTTTAATTACTTTACCCGACTCATTGCCGAATTCTATTCAAGACGAGGGTGGAATAAATCGTCAACGATCGAAAAACTCCCAAGATTTTTATTTAGTTTGCCAAGGAAAAATTCGGTTACTAAGCTTTGATGCTGTCAAAAAAAGGTCGGTGTCAACGCAGTTACTAACCGAAGGGCAAACCTTTGGAGGGGATTCTCTGTTTTGTGAGACTTATTTATCATATCAAGCGATCGCTGCTAGCCCGGTTCGAGTCGCCAAAATTTCTCTAGAAAAACTTCAGTCTTGGTTACCAAAATTACCTAAACTAAGAGAAAGATGGCTGAGTACTGCTCGATATCGCCAACGTCTAATCTTTTTTAAAACTTTGACGATTCTGCGCTCTCTTTCTAGTCATCGATTAGAACAACTCTCAGAATACATAGTAGAAAAAAAAGTTGTTAAGGGAACAACTCTGACTGAAGCAACTCCCGCAGAAGCAGGTCATTTTTGGCTAAGTAGTGGCAAAATTCTCAATCAACCGCCAAAAATAGTTTTTGACTGGGGATATCCAGAGAATACTCCCACTAATTGGACTGCTCAGACTGATTTGTTAATTTACCATCTTCCCAAAGAACATTGGCAAGCTGCCACCGCGATCGCACCTATACTAAAAACTGCTTTCGGCAAAAGCGATCGATCTAAACCAGAACTAGTATCTAGTAACGGACACCGCGATCGTAAAGTTAATCTCCCCGTCAACCACACTCCACCAAGTCCTAAGGTAATCTATAGAAATGTTCCTACTCTACCTGTAACCCCTCAAGTACCAGTAGAACAAGAAGAACCTCAGCCTATTGACTTTCCCAAGCCTGTCAAGCGTCGCAACCAATTATGGAAAACCTATCCTTTTATCGAACAACAAAGTTCTTCAGATTGTGGTGCAGCTTGTTTAGCCATGATTAGCCAGTATTGGGGCAAACGCTTTAGTATTAACTTTCTCCGTAACTTATCAGGAGTTGGGCGAACAGGTGCATCTCTGAAAAATTTAGCTAAAGCGGGGGAAACTTTAGGATACCAAGCTCGACCCGTGCGAGCAAGTTTAAGTCGTTTAGTAGAACAAACAAATCCCTGGATTGCCCATTGGCAAGGAAATCACTACATTGTTGTTTATTGGGTTAAGGGAAATCAAATCTTAGTTGCTGACCCTGCCATGGGTAAGTATAAGCTTTCTCGTCAAGTGTTTTTAGAAGGCTGGACTGGATATGCTCTTTTGCTAGAACCAACCGAACGTTTGTATGCAACTCCTGGAGAGAAACGCTCTTTGGGTAGATTCTTAAAATTGCTTTTGCCCTACCGTTCTCTGGGCTTACAAATTATCTTGGCTTCTGTACTCATCCAAATCTTTGGCATGATTTCGCCATTGTTTACGCAGATAATTCTCGACCAGGTAGTAGTTAACAGAAGCCAGACTACTCTAAACGTCTTTGTAATTGGTTCTTTGCTATTTGGCATTTGGAGTATGGGCTTATCTTCCGTCCGCACCTATCTGCTTAATTATTTGTCTAACCGTCTCGATCTGACTATGATTAGCGGTTTTATCAATCATGCTCTAAACTTACCCCTCAAGTTTTTTGAATCGAGAAGAGTAGGAGACATTATCACAAGGGTACAAGAAAACCAAAAAATCCAGAGGTTTTTAATCGGACAGGTGTTGCTATCTTGGTTGAATTTTGTGACGGGGTTTGTCTATTTAGGATTGATGCTCTATTACAATTGGCAACTTACAGTTCTGGTATTGGGATTGATACCGCCAATTGTCATTTTAACTTTAGTGGCAACTCCCTTGTTGAGAAAATTATCTAGAGAAAGGTTTAATGCTGCTGCGGATCAAAATTCCTCTTTAGTAGAGATGATGACAGGAATATCTACAGTCAAAGTAGCAGCAGTAGAACAAGAATTACGCTGGCGTTGGGAAGAACTATTAACTCATCAGTTAAATGTGCGCTTCAAAGGTCAGAAACTAGCGATTAATTTGGGACTATTGAGTGGACTGATTAATTCTATTGGAGGAACTTTATTACTTTGGTACGGAGCAACTTTGGTAATTCAGGATCAGCTAACTATCGGTCAGTATGTCGCTTTTAATATGATGAAAGGTCATATCATCAGCCCTGTAATTGCGCTAGTAGGTCTTTGGGATGAATTACAAGAAGTTTTAATTTCTGTTGAAAGACTCAACGATGTTTTCGATACTAAGCCAGAAGAAACCCGTGAAAATTCGATGTTACCCTTACCTAAACTACAGGGTAATGTGCGCTTGAATAATGTTACTTTCCGCTACGATCTCGAACAAGAGCGCAACACCCTACAAAATCTTTCCTTAGAAGTCGAAGCAGGGCAAACTGTTGCTATTGTCGGTCGCAGTGGCTCGGGTAAAACTACTTTAGTGAAATTACTCCAGGGTTTGTACTATCCCACTAGTGGTGAAATTTCTATCGATGGACATGACATTCAGCACGTTTCTCTTTCTTCTTTGCGATCGCAACTAGGTGTCGTTCCCCAAGAGTGTTTCTTATTTTCTGGCACTATTTTAGAAAATATTACTTTATATCGTTCTGAATTTACTCTAGAACAAGTAATCGAAGTTGCCAAATTAGCAGAAGCCCACGCTTTTATTCAATCGATGCCCTTAGGTTACAATACGAAAGTAGGAGAGCAGGGTGCTAACCTTTCTGGCGGACAGAGACAGAGAATTGCGATCGCTCGCGCCCTTTTAGGAGAACCAAGAATTCTCATTTTAGATGAGGCAACTAGTTCTTTAGATACCGAATCAGAAAGAAGATTCCAGCAAAATCTAGCTCGTCTTTCCCGCGGTCGTACCACCTTTATTATTGCCCATCGTCTTTCTACTGTTAGCAATGCCGACTGTATTCTGGTACTCGATCGAGGTTTACTAGTAGAAAAAGGAAATCACGAAGAACTGATGGCAGAAAAAGGACTATATTATCATTTAGCACAACAGCAGCTTGAATTGTAATCAAAAAATACCAGTGATGCCGTGGATTAAAAAGTTAAGTAAAATACAATGTGTATTCCAAAGGAAAAAGCTTGATTATTTGTGGCCAGAAAATTAAATCAATTAACCAAAGATATAACAAGAAAGTAGCTCAATATAAAAAAGGTAAGCCTCAAAAATATTGGGATGATTATTTAGCTCAATTAACCCATAAACGCAATTGTCAAATGCGCGATGCTATAAATAAAGCTGCTCGTTTCATAATTAATTATTGTCTTAATCATCATATTGGGAATATAGTTTTTGGCTGGGGGCAAGGAGTTAAAACCAACTCTAATTTAGGAAGGCAAAATAATCAAAATTATGTTCAGATTCCGACCTCTAGATTGAAAGATAGAATTAAAGGATTAGCTGAATCTGTAGGAATTCGATTCATAGAAACCGAAGAGGCGTACACCTCAAAAAGTGATTTTCTTGCAGGAGATTTATTATTTAAATATGGTGAAAAACCCAAAGAATATAAATTTTCGGGCAGA
>JAAUYH010138272.1_pt1 | contig 15240 bp, 13 predicted proteins | sample 7278061 | NCBI WGS metagenome assembly JAAUYH01 (sample SAMN14350203, study PRJNA611818) | marine sediment metagenome | isolation source: surface marine sediment (0.6m) | place: French Polynesia: Moorea | collected 2018-08
TGGCTCAATGTCGTTGAACTTCTGAGCAATAACAGCCCTTTGCTAATTGTGAAGAATGAAAAAGGCGATCGCCGTATTGAAATAGATGAAAATTCCTTACGTGGTAGATTCTCCAACCTCTCCGAATCATTAGCAACTAATCTTAAAGATAATCGCGGTTTAAACGCTATTTTAAAAAGTATTCAATATCATATTACCGAATTACCTCATGTTGGCAGCGCATTACCCAAGACTTGGAAGCAAGTCAGGGAGACTCTAGAAGAAGATAAAAGAAACTATATCAGCCTAGAAGAATATCTCAACATATGTTCCGAGAAAGGTTTTAAGCAACTTAAAGATAAATTACAATTAAGTGGATACTTGCATGATTTGGGTGTTTGTCTCCATTTCCAAGATAGTCTAAGATTAAAAAACATTGTTATCTTAAAACCTGAATGGGGAACTGATGCAGTTTATAAAGTTCTCGATGATAACCAAGTCATTAATAATCTGGGTCGATTTACCACAGAAGATTTAAACAATATTTGGAGTGATGAACAATATCAATTCAAACAAGCAGAGCTATTGGAATTAATGATGAGGTTCAAACTCTGCTACAAAATTCCTCATACTGATGATACTTATATTGCCCCTCAATTACTAACTAAAACTAAACCTAAATATAACTGGGATATAAAGAATAATCTCATTCTCCGCTATACCTATGAGTTTATGCCCAAAGGCATTATTACTCAGTTAATTGTAGTTTTGCACCAATATATCTATCAACAGCAATATGTTTGGAGAAGTGGAGTTATTTTTAACAAAGACGAAACCCTAGCTGAAGTTATTGAATATTATGATCAACGAGAATTAAAGATTAGAGTTTCAGGTAAATATAAAAAAGATTTATTGACTATCGTTACTTATCAATTAGAGCATATTCACCGTTCATATCAAAGGTTAAAATACCAACAATTAATTCCTTGTAATTGCTCGCACTGCCAAGATAGTCAAAATCCTTATTTCTATTCCTTCCATATCTTACGTAGCTTTGCCAAAGATAGAGATAAAATTCAATGTCAACAAAGCCGTAAAATGGTAGATGCCTCAAGTTTAATTGATGATATAATGATTCGCGAGAATTCGGAACTATCAGATTTTACTCAAAATAGTACTGGAACTGTCACTAAAATAGAACATCATTTTCATGGAACTGTAGATAAAGTGAATATTGAAGGCGATCGCAATACCAAAATAGAGAAAGGCAATTACAACGAAGACATCAAGAGGGACTACACAGATAACAGCAGAAACCAAAATATTTCTAATACAGGAGAAATTAACAATAGTGGTGCTGGTGCATTTAGTTTGGGAGATATTAGTGGTACAGTTGCTAATACCATTAACCAGTTACCTAACTTTGAGAATGAACCCGAAAAACAAGAACTCAAGGAACTACTAACTCAACTGCAAACCGCAGTGTTAGAAACAGAGCTAGATGAAGAGGAAAAAGAGGAAAGTCTAGAACAAATTAAGGCGATCGCTGATTCTTTAACTAACTCCCAAGATGGTGCAATGAAAAAAGCAGCGAAGAGAGCCATGAAAGTACTGCGAGGTACTGCTGCTGCCTTACCTCCTGGTGCAGCACTAGTTACTATCTGTGATAAACTTCCTGAATTAATTAGCCAAATATTTTGATTTGACCCAGAAAGATTGGGGTTGTATTTAACAGTGATCGTCATGATAAATTTGTACTCTTCCAACTGTTATTTACTCTAACCCACAAAGTCCCGTCCCCTTGAGTATCGACGATTATTGTGCCATCTCTGGGAGTACTCGTTGGGGCAACCCCAGTATCTTGAATATCTGCCTCAATAGAAACAAGTTCAAAATTGCCAGGGGTTAATGCAATATTCTCATAGCCTCCCCCCGATGCCGTATCTTCCTCGTAGTCCGTGAAAATCCAGTGGAAGGCGTAATTTTCATATCGACTTACTTCTTCTCCGTGCGCGCTAAAAGTAACACTTTGCTTATCCGCTCTTTCTACATAAGCTAAAGGATCGTTTGTCCCGTTAAAAGAGTATTTGCGAGGATTAGTCCTATCGTTAATATATTTGGGGTTGACGAGTTTAACTTTGAGTAAAGTATTACCTGTTTGATTTGGATGCCCTGGATGTTCTGGCAGTGGCACATCAAAAAAAATTATAGTTTTAAGACTTGTTCCATCTTTAGAGTTAGTAGAAACTGATTGATAACTGTCCCCCCAATCTGCCCCGTTGACATCGTAGCGATAGCCTCCAGCCCAAGAACCGAAATATTGATCATAGTCTTTTGACGTTTGATATTTTAGATGCGCGATCGCTAGTTCATTTTCAAAACTATTAACTCGTAATTCATCCGCAAAAGGGGTCTGTTGACAGAAATCAACCTGTACTCCCGTCAAATCTACGTTGTAATCTTCATCCCAATTACCTAACTCAAAGATAATATTAAATATGGCATTTTCACCAAAAGTAATCCCTTCTAAATCTCCTAATTCAAAATAAAATTGATAGCGTTTCCAGTTACTATCTAGTTTAATATCGTTTGTGCTTCTTTGAATTGAATCAAAATTGTTGTCAGCACTAGCAGCATATTGAGAAACTTTAGCCTTGATGTTGTTGGCATTAGGAGATTTGGCATAAAAACTTAAAATTATATTTTTGTTGGAAGTATATTTTAATTTAGTGGAATATTTGTTAAAAAGCTCGAATAATTGATAATTATTTCCTGGTGCAGTTACAGTATTTAAAGGCTTTTCGATATGGATGTAGTACCCATCGCTAATAGGTGCATCCGTACCCCTATTAATAATAATATTCTGGTCAATTGCTCCCATACCCCCTCTTTTAATCGTCCAATAATCGGCGATCGGGAAGGTTTGAGAAGTGGAATCAGTAGAAGGAGGAATGCTAAAAGCTATATCCCGTTGCCAGATTTGAAAACATTGGTTAGGAATATAAAGTTTTTCCTCATAATGATGTCTCTCAAATGCAACTAAATACTTATCGGTTTGAACATTATTACTAATATTATTCCCTTCAAAACTATTTTCACCAAAAGTAGATAAATCGGCATCTATGCTATTATTTACACAACCTCCTAAGTTGTTGCCAGTAATAGTTAATTCATGGCAATTGTGAATTCTAAACCCGACAGTAGGACGAATATTATCTGAGAAATGATTTGTTAAAAATAGACCAGTTCCACTGCTTTTTGTTCCGATATCAAAATTATTTCCTGTAAAGGTGCAACTATTAGAATCACTAATATAAACATGGTTGGATAAATCTTTATTACAATTGGGAAATCTTCTAGTTTCAGTTCCCCTCATATTTCTACCGCTACGCAGATATCTACACCCAATAACTACCATGTTATCAGAATTTTCAACACGCATTGCCGACTGTCCACAAGTATCAAAATATAATCCTACAAAATTGTTTTCATGGGCTGTTTTCATATGGATTCCATTCTCATGGATAAATTCTATGCGTATCATGGCAAAGCTCATTCCTGCTGAACCAGCCCCTAAATCCATCCCAACTCGACAGTTGTAGATAAATAAATTCCTAAAGTGACTATCCCAAGTTTGGTCAGCAAATTTAATGCCAACATCACAAACACTAATTAAAGTATCGCCCATCCGATGAATATTTGATGCGCCTTTGGAATAGATACCGCCACCACTTCTAAACCCTCTAATAGTACAATTTTTAACACTATCTGACCACTGGATTCTCACCCCATTGACAAACGTTGAACCTGTGGGCGTACCTGATATCAAACCAGTATTAGGGTCAAGGGTCAAACCTGTGGGCAATCCTACGGCTTCGTAAGTGTAGGGTTGGGCATCAGCAACATCGGTTATGTTTATTTGATAATTGTACGGTTGTCCTTTTTGGGCTGTTTTGAGACTGCGAGTGATGAATTGGGGAGTTCCGCCAGCCTCTTCCACTTTAATCGTTCGCTTAACTTCGTAAAAAATCGTAGGGTCAACATTGGAAGTTGCTCGCAAATAATACACATTTCGACCGAGTGTAGTTGCTGTTCCCGATATCTCCCCTGTAGCCGTATTTAGAGTTAACCCAGTATAGGGAGAGGTAGCTGTAACTACCGTAGCATTGCCAGCTTCAGCCGAGCGCGGTTCATTAATAGACCAGGTATAATCGCCATAACCGCCACTCCCTTTGTAAATATAAGAAAAGGGTACATTTTGTTGGGGTTTAAGGTTCGCCTCTCCAAAAACGTTAATTGCTCCGTCGGCATATCTCAACTCAAGATCATAGACCTTAACTTCCAAAAGGTTTTGACTCTCATCATATAGGCGAACTTTGAAATGATAAAAACCTACATCATCTCTGGTAGTTGTAGCTGGCGCGGTCAATTCTCCAGTACTAAAATTGAGAGATAACCAACTAGGCAATTTAACACCTTCCCAAACCAGATTAGGTTTATTCTGTAGCGATTCAAGAAAAAAGGAATAAGCTGCGCCAGCCGTAGCTGGAAGCAAGACTCGCGTATTAATTTCATCAAAGGTTGTGCCTGAAGCAAATACTTGAGAATGAGTATTCGTACCGTCACTAACTTGAACTTCTGGGAAAACCCGCTCTAATGTAGTTGCTGTACCACTAATTAACCCATCAGGAGAGAGAGTTAAACCATTGGGCAACGCACCGCCGATAAGTGACCAGCTATAATTGTTTGCATCTGTTCCCCCAATCGCGTGTAATTGATATTCCATATATTCCCCGATCTGAAAAAAGGGGATTTCCCAAGTCTCAACCTTGAGATTAAATATTCTGTTATCGTCTGGGTCATTGACGGGAAAGTTCAGATAAGAAGCCGAAATTCTGCGACCTTGGGCGGTCAGAACATCTATTTTTGTCCATGACCAACCACAGGGAATGTTGTGTCCATCCAGAATTAGATTTTCGATGTTACAGTTATCATTATCGAGTAAGATAGCGTTTTCACCGACAAAGTCAGCACTACAGACAATTTCCGTGCCTGTAAACATATTATTGTTGGATTTAAAGCCAGATTGCCTGTTGGGGTATGGTGGGGCTAAAGTTTCACCTTTTAAGGTGATGCCATTGGGAACAGTAATTTGACTAGATATAAGATAAGTTCCGCCAGCAATTTTAACGATCGCTTTTCCCGATTTGCCTTGTTCCTGTTGAGTATCCAGTAAGCTTCCAGCATGATCTAAGGCAGCTTGGATGGCTTGTGTGTCGTCGGTTATGCCATCACCAAATGCTCCAAATTTGGAAACGCTAATTTCAGTTTCTTTCGGTAAAGTATATAAAGTCATTATTTTCTAACCCAACCTATTACAGCGTTTATATACAAATATTCTCGATAATCCGCATTATTATTTAAAATATCGTTTTGCGATCGCCCGTGTAAAAATTGACTCGCACCAACAAAATCAATAGAGATATTATTAGTTAGAGCATTCCCTCTAGAATCAGATACAGCAAAAATATCCCCTGGCATTGGAGCTAGAGGCGGAGTTACTAAAACCGTATTATTAGAGCAATCAACGGGTAAAACCTGATTTAAAACTGCGATTGTTGTAGCCGAACTAACTTCAGGAGCGATCGCTCTAGGAGACAAATTAGATGATGATTCGCTACTAACAATTTCTACTTTTAAAGTTCCACCATAAATAGGCATTTTATCGGGTCATTCTCCTGAATTCAATTCCTTGTTCAATAGCAATTTTTTCGCCAATTTCTATCAGGTCAATTGGGGTTGGTTCAACTCCCCATTGTTCAGCGATCGCTTGCACTAATAAGTCTAAAACTGCCTGGTTTATTGACTGAGCATTCCAAGGAAATCTGATATAATTTACTTCTGTTTGCTCAACTTCAATCAAGGTGTAAATTATTGAACCATCTGTTTTTTTGTCTGTTTTTAGAATTAATTGTCTCATCAAATAAATGATTATTGAAATACTGTCCAGCCAAATTCGTCTATCAAACCATTAATAAATCCTCGTCCTGTTCCTGCTGTCACTAAATCTTCTATTGTTCCTGAAGCCTTGGCATCAAGAGCCTGTCTCCTAATATCTAAAGTTTTTCCTGTTCCTGTGAAACTAGCACCAGCTTCATACAAAGTTTGCACATAATAATCTAAATCTTCTGTAGTCAAATTACATTCCTCAAAATCAATATTATTTAATTTAGTTAATTTGCTAATATTAAAAATTCCTGTAAAATCACTACCTGTCAAAATTAAAGTTTCTAGTTCTATTAGAGATTCTATTGCAGATATATTGTTTAAAGGAGAAAGCTTGCAACGAAAAAACTCCAATCTTTTTAATTTTTTGAAAGAAGGGTTAATGCTTAATTGCCCTAAATTTTCAATGACTCCTGCAATGCCCACCAAAAGATATTCAAGGTTTTTTATTTTGGGAGAAACGTTTGATAAGTCAAGGATAAAAGTTTCCAATCCTACCTGAGATATTACAGAAACTTCCTCTAAATATTCTCTTAAAATTTTGACATAAATCTTTTGATTTGCATCTAAACTTACAAGGGTTTCAGTGTTTTTATCAAACCAATTACCGTCATTTCCCCAAATGTATTTTAAGCGACCAGCGAAGCTGTTGCCTTCGGCACCGCGCTCACTATTTTCAACAAAAGTAACGGCTCGAATAGAATCATTACCAACCTCATAATAAGCCAGATCAACAAAAGCAGGATTCGTTTTAGATTTTAGAGCAGGAGGCTTTTTGTTGGTTGTAATTGCTATCACTTTTAATCTCCAGAAACAACAATATAAAAAGCTTTTGGCTCAATGCCATTAAAACCATTTATCCCTAAAAAATCAACATTAATTGTTGCTCCTGGCTCTAATCCCGTATTGTAATTATTGGTGGCTATTGCTGTTTCTACACCCTCTTCGTACAACTCCACGGTCATAGAAGCAAGAGGTTGTGTAGCTCCAAATATCAGAATAGGATAGCGAATATCAATAATATTTAAAGCTTGATTAGTAATCGTTTGTTCACCGATAAAAAAGACAGAATCAGAAGTTTCTTGATAGGAAATTAAAATATCGTTTCCAGAACCAGAAATTACAGTGATACGCGATCGCGCTTCTTCTCTCCCTGGACTTTCCCAAGTTTGTCCAGCCCCTATAATTTGCCCTTTGGTAGTAGTAGCATCGCCATTAAGTTCGATCAAGAGAGATTCAGAAGAATGATTTGTAATTCTGACCCTTTTTCTTGTGCCAGATAGGGGGAGAATTTCTTGAACTGTAGAAGTTGCGATCGCAGTTTGAGATGGCTGGACTACTCCAATACTATTAGTAAATTCTAACTGTGTTGTTAGCTTGGTTAGTAAAGCAATAGTTTCATCTTGGTTGGTTTGAGCATCACTATTGGATAAGTCTGCTCCTCCCATCGTCCCAATTAACTTAAGAATTAAGGCATTTCTAAGGGTTTCACTGGGAATTGAAAAATTAGGGTTTTGAATATACCCAACATAATTATCAATATCTTCAGTAATAGACATTATTAGTACAATAAATTAGATTGAATATCATCCCATGAGCCACGATTTAATTTAATTCGACTCTTAAGGTCTTCAATATCAACAAAAGGTTTTTTATTTCTAGCTTCAATTATTTTAGTAGCGATCGCCATACTGACATTTTTAAGTTTAGCTATTTCTTCGGCTGTCGCGGAATTAACATTTAATTTGATGGAGGGCGTTAAAGGTTTTTCAGGTGGGCTTTTGGGATTTGACGCAGGATAAGAAACTTGTTTTGTAGCAGGAGCAGTAGAGGTAATCTCAATAACTTGTTTTTTAAGTGCAGATTGATAATTTTGAGGTAATGATTCTTGTCCAATAACATTAATATATTCTTCATTTAAAACAGCTTTTGGCAATTCTGCAACTTTGTAATGTCCTTGAAAAAAGACATTACCTTCCTTGATATAACGTTGTTTAAGATAAACTTTATCAGTTGGTTTAAGTTCCATAATATTTAGATTAAATTAAGCTGCTTTAATTCTTCTGCCTCCCATTCTCCGCGAATCGGCAAAAAATGGTAACATTCTAGCTACACCATAGCTGCGCTCTTGAGGAGGAGAAGATTTGAGTATTTCTTCTGTTTTTAAGAAAATTCCTGGCTTAGGTTTGCCATTATTCGTTCTAGCACTTTCGATGGTAGGTGCAAAAAGTCGTTCTCCTGCACGTTCACAACACAGAGTTACTATTCCTGTGGGAATATAGCGAGTCCTTACTGTTTGCCCTGGAGCAATTTCTAATTCGTATTGAGCGTCCCATTCTCTAATGGGAACAAGCTCTAAGGTATCTTCAATTAATTGTTTTAAGACTTTTCTGGTTACTCTACTAGGTAAGTTACTAGTTGGATGATCATTGATTAAACCTGCGGAAGTCGCGTATCTGGCGGTGGATTCTTGTCTTAGAAGATGGTTTAAATCTTCGCGAGACATCATATTTGCTTCAGGATAATAACCATTGATCCTATAAAAAGCATTATTAAGATCGATTAAATCTTGAATGCCATTAGCCGTGCTGTATTGATCCCAAGATGCCCCACCAGTTAGAGGATCAGGGTATAGCTCAGGATAAGTATCAGGCTGGATTATTTCAACTGCTGTATTGGTTCTAGGGTCAACGTAAGTAATGCGCCCTTGGTACATCATTTGAGCGGTTAATACATTAGCAATCTTCATGATCTTAAATTGCAAATCATTAACCGATCCATACAGCATTTTGATGAAGTCTTTGGGAATGTGTTGAGATTGCCCCAATTCAATCATTCTAATTTGGGTTTCTTCATCGTAATAGTGGGCAACTGATAACTTAACTACGCCACCTTCAATTTTAATTAATTGCCCGATTGCGGTTGCTGGAATTTCCCCACCAGTAGGTATGACCGAACCGATAGACATATTACGTCTGATTTTATATTGTAATATGCGAAAATCGTCATGATTAACGACAGGAGTGTATTGATCAAAAGGAAGAAATTGATTAAGAGTCTCTTGATTGGGTTTTTTACCCATCCGCCGATAATAGTCTTCTTTGTTAGGATCAATTAGAAATATATTGGTTTCATCAACTGCTACCTTTAACTTTTGTCGGTTGCTGGGATGATTGAGAAATTGAGAAATTGAGCTAAATGCTGCCATCTTTATATCTGTCCATAATGAGGAGTTAATTTAATTGTGGGTAAAGCGGTTACAACTTGCCCATCTAGATAATGAAGAGCTTTTCTATAGACATTGGCGGTATCATAAGCGGAAATGTCAACAGTCTTAGCTAATCCTTCGTTATCTGTTAAATAATAAGATTTGGCAATTACCCCTAAAGGATATTGATCGATTCTGCCAACTTTTGCCCCTATTTGATGTGAGTTGTTGCCAGCATCAGGAGTAATTGTGATTGCTCCTACAGAAGTGGTAACTATGATTGCAAGTTGTCCAGCCCCCACAACTGAACCTTTAACGAAAAATATCTCTCCAGGTTCTTTAGCTGTTAAAACTAACTTTGTTCCATCTTCCGTTATCTCTAGGCAATCAATTAAACTGTGATGCGATCGCATTCTGTTGAGTAAAGCATCTTTTAAACCTGCGGTCACATCTGCCACATCAGTAGTGGTAGCAGTAAAACTAGCAGTTTGACCTTCTAGATCGAGATTAAATACATCGCCAATAGCGATCGCACTTGGGGTAATTTCTGTTACTTGGTAATTATTAGCGGTATCAATCGCGGTAATAGTGCCTAAAACTTGTGCGGTATTGTTGTTAATCCTTTGAGATTCTCCTATAGTATCTTCACTGCTATCTCCAATTTCGTAGAGAACATCTCCAACTTTAAAAGGATAAGGATTGTGAACAATAATAGTATTGCTTGAAGCTGTGTAAGGAGAAATCAAATTAGCTCTAGCCAGCAATCCTTTATTAGTCCAGATTGAACCTTCAAAAATTTTGCTATCATTGCCAATTTTTCTTACATCTGAAGCTGGCACAATTTGACCGTACAAGCTGTTAGTATTACAGTTGTTATAAAGTACCGTCTTATCTATGCGGTAAGATTTTCTAGTTAAATAAGACATAAATTAGATGATTTCATTAAGATATTCAGCTACAAAATTTTGTTCTCCTTCGCTTAATTCAGAAGGGTCTATATATTGACCGTCGCTAACTTCAGAAAACATTGCATTAGGTTGTCCTGTGCGTTGTTTCGTGTGTAAAAAATATTTGATTCTATCTAACTGAACTTGTACGGGTGTATTCATTGCTTGACAAGCTTCGGTAAATAAAGCGATCGCGTCTTCTTTTTCTGCAAAATTACCTAACAATTCTTGTTTTTCAAAAGGGGTAATAATTCCTTGCTCAACTAATCCTTCAGCTTGTTTATCTAAAACTCTTAATTCTTCTCCTAATTGAGCTTGGTTTTTAATTTGATTAAATTCTGCTATTAATTCATTTTGTTGAGCAGACATAGTGGCTATTGCTTGTTGGGTTTGTGGGTTTTCTTCCGTCATAGGTTCATATTCTTCTAAAACCTCTCCAAAAGCATTAGCTACTAAACTATTCCATTCTTTGTAAGCGGATTCATCTTGTAAACTATCGAAAACTTCTGCTATTTGTTCTCCCATAGTTAGGTCGGGAACTAAATCTCCAGCAATAATGCCCTCAATAGTTGCCCTAGTTGACCCTGTAGCTTCTGCTAAATCGTCAATCCCGTCTGAAGGATTTTCATATTCTTCATCAATTAAGCCAGCAAGAACAGAACCTAAACCCTCACTAAAACTAGCAACATAATTATTGTTTTGGGAATATTCGGCTGGTTCTTCAATCTCTAAATCCACTTCTAGATCGAAAATGTCCATAGCTTTGTTGCCATGTTCCATTAATATCGTGGCGATTGTTTCATCTGTTTCATCTTCACTCATTTCCCCTGTGTCTTCTGCATCTATTGCTTGATCTAGTTGCATCTTAGTTTCTGCGCAACAAATGACAAATTCGTCTACCTCTTCATTGGGAGAATCTTCATTTAGTATTGCGATCGCATCAGCTAAAGTTAAATTATTCATAAATTACCCTCTTCTTTTTTTACGGGTTGCAAAACGGTAAGCTCCATAGCCAGCAGCACCAGCAAGACCAACCCCAGCAACACCAGCACTAATTCTAGGATTGTTTCTGGCAACATTGTAAACACCACCAGCAGCCCCTTTAGTAAGATTCCAAGCCCCACCAGCAGCCCCTTTAGTAGCATTCCAAGCCCCACCAGCAGCCCCTTTAGTAGCATCCCAACCTTTTTGCAGCATTGATCTATTAGCTAATGCTGCTCTTTGTTGCTGCCTTATTGTTCTATGTCCACCTTTCACTAAAACCGTTTTCCCTTTTACTGTTCTAGTATGAGGTTTAATTACGGCAGAACCTTGACTTGATTGTTGCTTATATCGTCTGCCTTCTCCTCTTCTTTTAGTTTTTCCTCTATTTCGTGCAAATTCAGCTAAAGTAGGATACATTTCGCCTAGACTAAACATTGCATAATCGCTAGTATCAAAATCGTAATAATTCATAGATTTCTTCTTCTCCTTTTTTTAGAAACTAAATTTACAACATTATTATCATTTTCATTAAATTGTTGATTGTTTTGATTGGGATTAACAAGAGTATCTCCATAAGGATTTTCGTTATAAATTTGCTTTTGATCTACAATAGAAGTATCATCTTTTTTAATACCTAATTCATTAGTAATTTCCTGACTAAAATCATCAATAGCATTTATCAATAAATTTTCTTTATTATTTCCAGGTAAATTAATTTCATCCTGAGAAAGAATATTCATAATAACTCCCCAGAAAATATCAAAATTTTCTTGAAGATTGTCTTTTAACTTTTTAGATTCTTCTGTTTGGGCTTTAGCTTCTTTAAAAGATAATGAGGCTTCTTTACTAAATAATGCCATACCCAAGATAGCAGGGCGAGAGACTGCTGAAACTTCTACCAAGCGATTTTTGATAACATCCAGTCCAGGGGATAAAGACTTAATAATATTTTTCTCAACATCTTGTAGGTTTTTCTTGATTTCAACCTTAGTAAAAGCCCCGAGCTTTCCTAATAAATGAGTATGCTTAGGGTTGGGTAAATCTTTTTCAGTTATAAGTCTGCATTCAACTTCACTGCAAACTTCCCCTAAATCATCCCGCACATCTTTACTGTGGTTAGCTTTTAAAGGAATTGTCTCACCACGGGCTAAAGCACTATTGGTGTTAAGTGCAGACTGCATTACTCTATCTTTAGAATACTTGTGAGTAATACCATTGTTGTCTGTGTGTTCTCCCTCCACCAAAATTAAGGCATTTTTTATGATTGAACCTTCTTGTCCTTCCTCAAAATCGGCGGTCAGATTTCCAAGATTAAAATAAGAAAGCATTTTTCATTTAGGGACAAAAAAATTAGGCTTTCCTATTATTGATTGACTATTGCTAGAATTTAAACAAAATACGCCTATTTGTGGTATGTCCGAGTTGCACGTAAAGTTGGGTAAACTTTTGCGTTACAAAAGAAAACAAAAAGGGTATAGTCAACAAGAATTAGGCGATCGCGTAGGCTATGACCAACGGGCGATTAGTTCCTTTGAAAAGGGGATTAGAAAAGTTGACGCGATCGCACTTTTCGCGATGGCTGGGGAATTAGAGTGTAGTGTAAATGATTTAAATCCTTTGAATTAAACCGTTAGATAATCAGCGAATTTTCTTTTCTTCTTCTCAACACCTGTGTTTGCTATATCTTAAAAGGAACTTGAATTATGCCCAAGCCCACCAAAATTGAAACATTCAAAAGCGTATCAGAATTTCTCAAAGATGCTTTAGATTTAACAGAAAATAATCTGGTTAAGGCGATCGCTCAAGCGACACCGTGGGCGAAGGAAGTCGCAAAATCAGCACCGTGGGCAAAAGATTTAGTTAGTGCTGCTGGTGATACTTTGCCTGTGGTGGCATTTTTCTTGAAATATGCTCAACTTTTAATGCAAGAAACTGAGCCTGGTAAACAAGGCTATAAAGCCTGTACCTTAGCTTATAACCGTGCTGTTCAGGAAGCTTTTTTGGCTAAAAGTATGCAGCTTAGGGAATTGGGGAATCGTCCTCGCGATCGGCGATTAATTGATAATCGCGTTCCCGATGAAATAGAAGAAGATATGGAGGGTTTTAATTTTGATAATGCCCTCTCTCATAAATTTACTCAGCGATCTGATGATGTTTTCCGTTCAGTTGCCAAGATTGTTGGCATCGAGCAATCAATGACTAACCAGTTATTGAAGATTATTCATCAGTGTTTTCTGAAAAACTTACGCTTACTGTTAGTTCATCCCGATACAGAAAAAGAATTTGCAGCTTTCAAAAATTTAATAGAAATCAATGATACTAGCTATCAGACTCAGAAAGTTCTCAATGCCCATGTGGTATATCAATCCTGGCTATTTCATGAAGCACCTGTTTTTCGTCAAGAACCTTTTGCTTTAGCTCATATCTATCTGGAGCTTCAATGTGGAGTATTGCAATGGCAGCAAATTAAAGGAGCAGATAAGAGAGCAGATTCTCGGCAAAGATTTCGTAATTCTCTAGATGAAGAGGAAAAGCAAAAACTGCTGAATCCTTTTTCTGAAGCAGACAGTTCAAGGGTAAATTTACTCAATACAGTAAAGGAATTTATTGGCAATCCAGATTTTAACGAACCGATTATTATTCAAGGAATTGCTGGAGCAGGAAAATCATCTTTTACCCTGCGTTTAGTTAGTGAACTGTTAGATGAGGGATTAATCCCCATCAGAGTACTACTGCGAGATTTAAACCTTAATGAAAATATCGAAGAAGCTATCCCAAATGCTCTTCAGTTTGGCGAAAAGGCTTTTAATCTTTATAGTTGGAAACCAGAATTTGACCCTGATTGGTTGTCTAAGCTCCTCGATACTAATGAAAATATTTCCTTTGGGGCTAACAAAATTTCTCCCTATGTATTTATTTTTGACGGTTGGGATGAAATTAGCATTGCAGCAACTACAAGTTTTAAAGACAGTATCGATAAAGTTTTAAGCGATATTAGAAGCACTTTTATCGAACAACGCAAGGGCAGACCCCCAATTAGAATTATTGTTACAGGTCGCCCCAGTGTAGATGTCACCAAAACCCGATTGCTCAAAAACAAAACTCCTGTTTTAACGATTAGACCTTTAGCACCCGAACAATTAGATACTTATATCACCAAATTACAACAGGCTCGCGAGACAAAACCCCTTACATTGGCTGAGATTTCAGCTTCACAATTAACGACAGCTTCTTCTCAATCCAGCCAATTTGAGTTTGATGAGGTTAAGCAGCTTTACAGGGAAGAATTCGAGCAGTTACAGCAAGCCCACAGGGAAGGAAATGTCGCCGATCTTAAAGGAAAAATGGCAGTGTTGGGGCTACCTTTGCTCACTTATCTTTCTCTGCGACTGATTTTTACTCTTGAATCTCAGGAGCAGTTAAAAGAACTGATTGCCAACCCCACAACTTTGTATCGGGCTTTAGTGGATTTAACCTGTAAAGATTCAGGCAATCCCACTTCTGTCTCTAACCTTAATCTTGCCAATGGCGATCGCTACCGCCTTTATGGTAACGATCTTAGAAAATTACTGTGGGATACCGCAGCAGCAATTACTGCCATAGGTAAGGAGGCAATTTCACGGGAAGAATTAAAGCACCGTTTATTCTGTGAGGATGAAGACCTTGAGCAACAAATTTATGAAGCAACTCATGATAGCATTCTGAGTAATTTGATAATTAGTTATTACTTTAAAGAGTCTGCTGCGGGACGGGGTTGTGAATTTTTACACAAATCTTTTCGAGAATATTTGTTTGCTGAAGGAGTAGTTGAACTGCTCAAACAATACGGTGAAAGTGAAAAAGTAGCAAAAGCATACAGCCAAAATGCCCAACAAGGTTATCCAGAAAGAGACATATTCTGGCAAGATTTTAAGCCAGAAGACCCTAGATAAGTACCTAAGCAAAATTAATTGTATATTTTGTCCCAAAATCTTTTAAAACGTTTTCCACGTACTCAACTAAATATTTCCAACTCAAATATGCTTCTTTTTCAATCCACTCATATTTCATAAATCTCCAGAGAGTTTCAATCAAATTGAGTTGTGGAGAATAAGTAGGCAACCAAAATATTTCCAA
>JAAUYH010040993.1_pt1 | contig 15239 bp, 11 predicted proteins | sample 7278061 | NCBI WGS metagenome assembly JAAUYH01 (sample SAMN14350203, study PRJNA611818) | marine sediment metagenome | isolation source: surface marine sediment (0.6m) | place: French Polynesia: Moorea | collected 2018-08
CAAATAATTTCGATATTAATACAAATTATTTTTGATCTTAATTCCCTATGTAAATTCCCAACAATAACACTACAAACTTAGTCCTCGTCGTCTCGTCTGCTGTTGTTCAATATTTTGTGATTGGTCATTTTCCTGTGCGTAGAATTTAGACATTTGTGAATTCACTATTTTCTTTGCCCACTTATCCAAGTCTGGAGTTTTTCTATCACATAAACTCTTGTAAGTAATAGCTGAAGACGCGGTGCCGAAGGCAACAGCTTCGCTGGTCGCTTTTAAATAATATTCAGCAATTTTCGGATCGTCCGAATAAAACTTTTGATAAACCACCGACTGTTTGATAATTTCTGATTGAGAATTTGTCCGCAAATAAATTTCTAAATCTAATCTTGGGTCACTAATATCATTGCCTAACTCCTGGTGTATCAATAATCGGGTGTTCTGATACTCAGTCCTGGTGTGGTCAACTTCTTCTTCGTCAAAGTTCAGAGCAATAGATGAAGTAACGCCCGACGCTTTAATTTCTGATACCTGACCCTGTGGGGTGCTGGTGCTGAGTTTTTCAACGGCGGTAATTTCTGAAGAGACTTTTGCCAACGATCGCTCTAACCTCTCTATCTGTTTGTTAGCTTCCTCAATTTCTAACCAGCGATCGCCCTTTTCTGTAACTATACCCCGCTTCATCATGGCATTGACATTAGCCCCGAGGTGGATTTGGGGAATCCGATTAATTCCCTGTTCCTCTAAAGTTCGATGATCTATCGAATCATTAACTTTTGCTAGCTCCAAGGCTTTGTTGGCATGGTCAGCCCAAGCTTGACGTTGTTTTTCAAGAAGCTCTCTTCTATTCCAGTCCCGATTCTTCTTCAAACTGAAACCATCTTTATCTATATTTCTCATCGTTAACATGATGTGGGCATGGGGGTTATGACTTGACAGATTATGAAACGCGACATCTGCAATCATCCCCTCTGATACAAACTGTTCTTTAACAAATTCTCGGACTAATTCTACTTGTTCCTGCTTACTTAATTCCACGGGAATGGCTACATTAATTTCTCGGGAAAGTTGAGAGTTATTTCGCAGTTCTCCTAGTTCTACTTGATTCCACAATTTCTCCCGATTATATACCCAGTCAGGAGCAGATACAGGGGCTAAAATAAATTTCTCATCTACCCCTCTTTTCTTCCTATAGTCATGTATTTCACTCCCTGCGAATATCCTCTATCCTCTCGGCTGCTCTATATGCTGCTGCTGCCGTCGCAGAACGTCCCTTACTTCGCGAAATTATCCCTACACTATAATGATATATAGCCATATCAATTTTAATGATACTATGCCTAATATAAGTTTTAAATATAAGCACTTCACAAGCGCTAGCTTGTATAAGTGCGCTTTTAGACCAGCTAAAAGAGATAATATAGTTAGCAAGTACTCTCTTACCCCTCTCTAAAAAATCTCCTACCAACCTTATGATATTGGTAAGAGATTAGGTCAATTACTTGAAAAAAAAAATTGACTATAAATTAGATTATTTTAATAGGGTTATTGACAACCATTATCCAACTTACTTTTCCTCTCAAAAACTACGCTGCACTTTCATTAACTTCAGATGACTGAGCAGCTTCTTTCTTTTTCTTCTCAAATACCTGTAACCCTGCTCCTTCTAATTCAATTACTCCCTTACTTGATATCTTTTTTATCTTCCCCGATAATGCACCTACCCAATCCTCCAATTCTTCCATTTTCGCTACCTGTTTTCTCAAAGTTTTATACTTCAGTTCTGCTTTTACTACCAGGTTATTTTCTGTTTGGATTTTTACCGTTACTTTCTGAGGTTCTGGAGGTAGTTCTATCTTCTGGTTGAACTTGATCGTTATTTCTGGCACTTTGCCTTCAATCATATTTGTAGTCATCATCTAAAAGCTTTTAAAACGTCAGTTACTTTACACCATAGTTTAATCCCAGCTATTTCGATTAATCTCCAAGAACTCAACCCAATTATTAGTACACCCCTAGTACAATATTATGATGTTCACTAGTTAATATTCCTAGTAAATGTTCTAATTTTATATAGCTATATCTAAATACTTACTTTGAACCTAATACAACCTTGGGTAATATAACTTCCTAGGGGGATATTGATCTAACAGGCTTAAATGACTTTCTAATCTGAGCTTTTCTACAATAAATAGGTTAATAATTCCTCATTCTCGAAAACACCTTACCTATTTATTTCTATAACCAGCCAGATTAGACTTTTATTTAGAGATTACCCCTAATTTTAGACACACTACTCCTATGGACTCCTAAAACTAGCTCCTAATCCTTTCAATTTGCTCTATTATGTATGTTGGTTGTATTGCTAATAACCAATAAATCAAATCTTTTCTTACTTTTTGTGGTAAGCAATCAAAAACCTTTAGGAATTCTCCCTCGCTAAGATTACTCGACATTATATATATCTGTAACGGTAAGTCTAATCCCTTAGCATTCGGTAAATATTCTTCTACTAGATATTCTATTTTTTCTGATACTGGGGTAGTTACTATATCTTCTGGTAATGACGAATTTTTCTTTTTACTCAGAATCCTATTTAATATTGAACACAATAATCCTCTAAATCTCGATACGTAACTTTGAGAGTAACCTATTATTTTCGCTACACGAGTTTGAGTAACTTTTTCCCCTTCTCCTAGAATTTGCTCCACCGCTTGTGTCATCAAAATTTCTAAGTTTTCGATTTTGTCCGCAGCTTCTGGAGTTATGCTTGATGCTTTGATTAGTTCTACTGGTATATCTAAAGGATAGTTACTTATTATGTAGATAATCAGTTTTTCCCCTTCTCTACAGTTCGCTCTTAATCTTCCTATTGCTTGATGTATCTCTGCTAATATTTTTCTCCGTACAAATGCTTCAAATTCTGGATCAGCAGAACCAGTTATTTCTATATAAGGATCCTCTGGTAAATCTTTATTCGTAACTTTGATGTTGTATTTTATTTTTAGACTTCCAGATTTCGGCACTTTTCCATAAAGACAGCTAAACTCTGCTCTTAATGCTTCCAGATTTGGCGTTGGAGTTCCTTCTATTATTAAAACCTTATCTTTTATTGCATCATTAGCTCCACGAGATGCCCCAAACCAATACAGATCATTTCCTTTCGCTAAATCTTTAAAAGTTATTCTTCTAGTCTCTCCTGCATATTGTTTTTCTATCTTTTCGACAATAGAATTTGCACGCTTTTCCTGAAATTTACCTCTTTGTTTTCCTAATCTTCCTAATTCTATTATTTGACGATATTCTACTTCTGCTGTTTTCTCTGGGTCTTGTTTTGCTGCTACATGGTCTATTTCTCCTACCTCAATCCCTAGCAGCTTCGCTAAATCTCCTACATATCCTGTCGCATCTAAAAATATGTTCTTTTTCGCTGCTTTTGCAATATTAATCAGTCTATTATCAATCGTTGTAATTACTAACTTTTTACCTGATTTATTTAAGTAACCAGTTTCTCCCTTTAGTATTTTTACCAGGGGTATAATCCATTGTTTTAGTGTTTCTTTTCTAATTGCTTCTGCTGTTACATAGTCAGGCTGATTCATTCTTTTCCTGACCTCTTTTGGCATATCTTGAATATTAGAACCATATTCTAAGGTTGGATTTAGAGGTTCTAAATTTGGTAGAGTCGCTTCTTTTAATGCTTCTTCCTCCAACTCTTTCGGAATACACTCTTCTAATCTTTCTACTATTTCATGATGATTCCAACCAAATCTACTTCGATTCTTTTCCTTAAACAGTTTTACTAATTCTTTTAATAAAGGTAATATTACTGGGGTTATTGTTGCTTCTTCTGTTACTAGATGAGCTATTAATTTATTCAGGTCTTCTTCCCATACTGTTATTTGTTTACTATTTTTTAAAATTGTTGACCATTCATCCCAAATTAATACTGAACCACCATACTCTATGAATTTTTCTGCATTCGGTAATGACCCTGGATGGGCTATAATTTTTGATTGCTTTAAAACAAATATTCTGTCTGCTAGATAACCCGAATCTACATTCTTATACTTTTTCCCTGATAAACATAATTCGTAGTTAGAACAACCACCGCATAGTACTTCTGATGTATTACCATCCTGTATATTTTTTTCTCCTAGTGCCTTAACCGTTTCGTTTCTGCAACAGTTGGGATCTACAACCAACACTTCTCCTTCTTTCCCTGTCGCACATCTAACTCTTCCTAGCCGATCTACAACTAAACCTTTATGCCTACCACATAAAACATACCATCCATATTTCTCCTCTAGAGTTTCACAGTTTATGTTTTTTGGATCGTTTGTGATATATATCAGTTTTGTTGCATCGTAGTCAGATAGTTTTATTAGACCACATTGATAAGTTTTACCTGTCCCTGTGGATGATCCATCACATATGAATTGTTTTTTCGATTTATTCCAAGTTCTTATTCTTTCTTCTGCTTGATAATATTCTGGTTTCTCAATAACAATTGGATTTTCTCTTACATTCTTTTTTCCATACCCTAATTCTTTAATTCTTTTCTTAATTGATTTTTTCGCTCTACTGTAAAAACGCTTGATTATATTCGGTAACGTAAATTTCTCTTCATATTCTTCCTTGCTTATTTCTTTCCCTAGTTCTGGGTCTGGGTTATTTTTTTTGTATTCAGCTATTGCTGCTTTTTTATAATCTGGATCGTTTTCCCATCTATACCAGTGTATAAATTTACTTAAATCTTGACGAGAAGGTGTCCGTTCTTCTCTATTAGCACTTCTCCATATCCCTGACCATTCTCTATAATTCCATCCTCCGCCTGGGGAGCAACATTGACAATAATTGATGAATAACTCATAGGGATCGCCTTCTACTGCATAACCCCTCTTTAATAAATCACTATTACAACCTACTAAATCACAGGCTATCTCAAATCCTCTTAGATGCCGATTGCTTGCTACTCCGTTTAAATCTTCCTGATTCTTCCGCGATAATGCTAAATCTAGAGGTATCCTAACGCTGCAAGTACTACTAATATTGGGATACGGAGTATTCCTTGAATACTTTGGAGCAGGATAAAGTTCGTCGTCTGGTTTGTCTAGGATCGATAGATCAACTTCATCCTTGTTTCTCATCCCCTTGTAATACCGCCATTTGTCCTCCGATATCTCTTCTGGGAATGGAATACCTTTTGCTTTAAAGAACGCCTTAAATCCCGCAATAAATTCCTCATATGTATATCGATGGTCAGAACTATACTCTAAGGTTTGTTCTTTGCCTTTCTCCTTACGGTAAAATCCAGCTATCCTCATCGGCTGGTGCGGATTAGCGATCGCTGGGTCGGATGAGAGGGCGATACAGAGAAGCTGTGTTAAGTAGGTTCTTTGTTCAATGGGCAGGTGGGAAGTTGCCTTAAAGTGTACGTGGTAGCTCTTAGAACCAGAGAAAATTATGAATGCTGCAAAGAGTCCTGATATCGTTACAAACTCTAATATCTTCTTCCACTGTTCTTGTATTGTTCCTTCGTCTAGTTCTGCTGCTATATCGTCTGAGACGGCAACAGCGTCCTTAATGGGTAATCCTTGAGGTTGGGTAGGAATGTAGAAGACACCACCATTATTACGTTTTGCCCAATTACTGAGATAGTTCCAACAGTCTTGGTGTTGCTTGGTGAGAATTCTACTTTTAGGATTATCAGGGTCAGTTAAGCAGGTTTCCGAGATGGCGAAATGTCCGTCTGGTGTGTAATCCCCTACAAGAAATCTGTTGTGGTTTATCTTAAGCCAGATTTGTTTGCTGTCCCCTACAGGCTGTATCAGTTCTAGTATTCGTCTGAATGCTGCTAACCCTTTTTTTGCTGAATCTCCGTTAACCATGATGCAGAAGCCTCTGTGTAAAAGTGTTCAAGGCTTCCTTGGGAAACAAGCGCAGGAGTTACACTAGGGGCAATTCTTTACAATCAAAGCAGTTATAGAGTGTTTGAGATAGTAAGAATTGAGTTGATTTAATAATTGCTCAAGAAGCTTATAGCATAAGCATTACGGGCAATTTATCTAGGTAACAGTTTTGCAAGTTATGCTCCCTCTATGGCTTCATCAGCTAAAAAATTGGTATTCTTGAATTAAGTTAATTTAATAATTAATCAAAAAACTTGGTTAGAGTTTTTTGTTGAGTTTAGGAAGTTGGTAGCTTCCGTTGTGTTGAATCTGCTGAATCTTTTACGCTAAAGACCACAGAAAGTCAAAGTATTCAAGAATCTCAATTCTGCGCTAAAGACCACAAAAAGCCTAAACCTTTTTTTTTGGCAAACTATTCGCTTATAAAAAAGGTTCAAAGCCATCATAAAATTTTTTGAGACTAAAAAATCAAATCTTCATGTTAAGAAATTTTAAATCTAGTAGTAAAAAATAAATATAATTAACGCTTATATATTTACGAAATCATGGGCATGATGCCCCATTAGCTTCATCTGCACGACAAAAGATGATGGTTCTTACTGTTAAAGTTTGATGTCAAGCCATTCTTTGGCTTCGCTAAAGCGACTCAAATGTTTTACATTGGTAGTTGCTATGACAACATATCTACCTGGATATTCTTCTGCTAGGAGTTGATATTGAGCGCAGATAATTACGTCGGCATCGAGGCTAAGATCGTCAGCAGTAGGCATACCTTTATTTCTCGCTTCTGCCCATAATTCGGCTGCTAATTCTAGAGTAGGCTCGTTAACAGGAAGCAAATCTATCAAAGCTTTTAGTAGGTTTAAATTATTAATTTCTTGGACTTTTTTTCTTCTAATTAATTCTCTTTTTACTTCATAATTGCAAATAGATGAAGTGACTACTCTAGCACTTCTTGATAGTAAGTAGTAAAACCAATCTTGACAGTCGGTTACTTCCTTAACTTTACTGGTACTAACTAAGGTATGAAGAACTCCTGAATCGAGGATAACAATCACGCTTTACTTAATATTTTAGGTATTTTAAAACTAAGATATTCGTGAGATGAAACGGTTTCTTTTAAGAGATTCTTGGATAGCTTGATATTCCTGTATTTCCTCTGATGTAGCGGGTTGACCGTTTTTTTGTTCTCTCCATTGTTTAATTAATTTCATCAATGGTTGATTTTGACGAAGTTGTGCTTCTTTATCCCATTGCTCTTGGGAATGAGAGTTATTTATCTCAGATATTAATCTGAGTTTTTGGATTATAAATTCAGCATCTTTTGCATCTATATCGATGGCTTGATTTAACCCGTCTAAACTTAATTTATATTGGTTTTCTGTAGTTTGCTTGTCAGGTAACATGGCAACAAAACGAGATAAATCTATTAGTTTACCACTGGGTAATTTAATAGTTGAACTCATATTTATATTCTCCTTACTTTACTACCTTTACTGGCTTTGTTTAACTTTTAGAAATGGATGCACTCTCGACGGTCTTGTTACTGGGAAGCTGCACTTTACAGTACCTCGCACCGTATTCCCCAGGAAGAATATGCAAATAGCGACTGGTAATATCTAGTCCAGAATGACCCAATTCCTGCTGTTGTAAATGAATGGGGCTACCGTTGAGTAACTGATGGGTTGCTCCTGTATGCCTAATCCAGTGGGGACTTACGCCGTAAATACCTACTCTCTCTCCTGCCTTCTTGACAATGCGCCAAACCTGGACGGTGGAATAAGCTTGATGTCTGAGATTGAGAAAAATCGGGTCATTACCTTTGGTATCGTCTTTTTTCGTCTCTTTCAAAGCTTGCCAAAGATGGGGAGTAATTGTGACCTTGCGAGTTTTACTACCCTTGCCAAATAGAGTTACTAAAGCCGAACCATCAGCTTTTTCACGGATATCTTTCCACTTGAGATTACAAAATTCAGATACCCTAGCGCGGGATTCGTAGAGTAGCTGGAACATTAACTGATGCTGACGATTGGGTTCGGCATTAAGCAGAGAAGACCATTCTTGTTCCGTAAGTATCTTCTCTGTGATCGTATCCTTGGTTTTAGGGGTGGAGAGGGCTGTACCAGGATTATCCGCCAAGAATTTATTTTGATGAGCAAAGCTAAATAGAGATTTAACGGCAGCTAACTTACGTTTTCTCGATGCAGGAGCGTACTTTTGTTCTAAGAAAGTATCCCAATCCTGAATGTCAGCCAGTGAGATCTCATCTAGCCTTTTTTTACAGAAGTCGAGGAAGTGTTGTACGTCAGTCAAATAAGCTCTGCGACTACCGTCTGACTTACCATGCAGCCACATTTGAATTAGTTTAAACTCCATCGGCGGAGTCAGTTGTGGAATCTCATGTTTGAGGGAAGAATACACTGTACGCCTTATTGTGTCTCTATCTTTGTACGTATATGAAAGAGAACAAATCTTCTCTTTCATATATCTTACGCTATACGCCCTGGGAGCAGCTTCGCGCTTTTCTACTCCTAATATGTGAAAAAAATTTGCCCCAACAATTAAAGTTGTTTAGATTTAGCATTTTCTAATTGTATTTATATATATTACATTGGCTTCTTTCTGATTAACATTCATTCTTGTTCCAAGTAGATTTATAGCTAGGCATCTATCTAGAGTTACTTAATTGCATATATCTTTTTAAACGCATGGATGCGATTAATTAACTCTGATTTAATCAAAATTAAAAATTTACTCGCTCAGGATATCATTGTTATGAACTGTATGTATTACTAGGAAAACCAAATTTCTATGCGATAATTTCATTTAGCTATTAATCTATAATATAGCATGAATAAAATTATATTTTTAATATTTATAAATTTTTTTAAATTTGATAAATAAGTTATTTAAACTATATTTATAGTCCCACTTGGATTTGTTCTAAACGGAAATAAGGTATCTTCTTTAGTTATTACTTTCGTTAAATTTTAACCCTTCAAGCAGGGTATTTGTTACCTGTCCTGTTGGTAGTTTAAAGTCTTAATTTATGTAGCTTTAAGATGACGAAACAAACTTACTATATATAGATTACCAAGGGGTCTTGCCATTGATATCAACCTTCATACCAAGCTTGATACCAACTTGGTAGCTATTAGTAACTGATCAATCTACAAGATATTCTGTGAATTCGTACGCCTAACTCCCCAAATATTGGGCAATCGCTATTTGTACCTAGTTTGTCACTTTCTTTTTGGTTTACTTCAATAAACAAAAATTTACCTATACGGTGGAAACCTATACCTAATTAAAAATTGAAGCAAAGATCATGACCAAAAATACAATAGTCAAACAAAATACAAAAGTCAAACAAAAAGCATCTAAAGCTCCTAAATACCAAGAACTAAATGATTCTGAGTTAGAGGTTGTATGTGGAGGCAAATGTACCTCTGAGGACTGTGCGCGGTGATCCAGAATCATAGCCCCGTGAATAAATAGGAAGACGTACATTTCGACTCTCCCCTAACAAGACCCAAGAAAAGGAATTGTTTAAGGCTCGTCGTCTTCATGTGCGTATTTAGAAACACCGTCCGTCTAGACGGACGGTGTAGTTCATAAAATGAAATCAACGACCAATGTATAGGTATTTGCAACTAAATCAATCAACAGTTACAAACTATGAAGAATTAACCTATCCTTTTTTTCGTCCTGAGCTAAGAAAGATAACATCTAACACCTCTAAGGTTGCTATAGGAGTAGAATTGGAGTCCGAACCTATTGGACTGATTTTCGCTGACTACGGCACTACTAAGACAACACCTCCCAAAACCTGGGGCAAAATTTTATCTCTGTTTGTTGTCCCCGACTACCGTGGTCGAGGAATCGGTAAAACACTACTCGGTAAAATGGAATCCGAACTAAAAAACCGAGGCTGTTATGAAATTTCCTTAAAATATCTTGATAACCCTCATCAAACTGCCCTAGAGCAAATTTTGAAACAACAGAATTGGTTTGCACCAGAAGCTACAGCTTTAATCTGTTATGGCACTACAACCAAAATCAAGGATGCTCACATTATTAAACATATAGATAGGTTGTCATCAAAACTGCCTGATGATTACACCATATTTCCTTGGCATAGTTTAGAAGAATCAGAAAAGGAATCTATTAAAAATCAAATGGAGATTCACCCAAGGATAATCGATCCTTTTACGGAAGAAGATAAAATAGAACCGATCAACAGTTTAGGGTTACGCTACAAAGATAAAGTGATCGGTTGGATGATTAATCATCGTACCGCTCCTGACACCATTCGCTACACCGCAATGGATGTCCACCCAGATTATCAACCCCTCAGTCGCAGTATTCTTTTCCTTGCCAAAGCTATTGATCTTCAGTGTAAAACTGTTCCCGAAGTACCAAAAGCAACTTTTATGGTAAAGATCGATAACACGCCAATGGTGAATTTTGTCCATCGGCGACTTGCACCTTATTTAGAGAATATTCGTCATTCTTGGCGAGTCTCGAAAACCTTATAAATGAAATATCAATGGGTTAGACAACAGAGTGGAGAAGATTGTGGTGCTGCTAGTTTGGCAATTGTCATGAAGCATTATGGACGCAATCTAAGAATTAATCGTATTCGGGAATTGGTAGGAACTCGCCAAGGTGGGACAACCATGCTCGGATTGAAGTTTGGAGCGCAAGAATTAGGTTTTATCCCTACAGCCATCAAAGCCTCATCGGAAATACTAGAGGAACTTGATGAATTTACCCTCCCTGCCATTATCTTCTGGAAAGGCTACCATTATGTGGTTTTATATGGGCAAGAAGGTGATAAATACGTCATTTCTGACCCTGCGATGGGAATTCGTTACCTAGAGCGTCAAGAGTTAATTAAGGGTTGGCAAGGGTTTATGATGCTGCTATTAGAACCAGATCCCGTTCGTTTTTCTGCCCAGGTAGATGAAGAGCCAATTCACCCCTTTGATAACTTAATCAAACGGGTGTGGGAGCATCGACAGATATTAGGTAAATTATTACCTCTTAATTTAGCAGTTGGACTATTAGCATTAGCAACTCCCCTACTCCTAAAATTTCTTACCGATAGTATTTTAGTGGAAGGGGAAGCAGGGAAATTAACCTTAGTTGCCCTTGGTGTGATTTTCCTGGCATTTATCAATGGTGTTTTTACTTGGCTACAATCTAACCTAGTAGCATCCTTTGCCGAAGAGCTGCAAAAAGGACTCAAACTCGAATTTGGACAACAAATTCTCAACCTACCCCTGTCTTATCACGAAGCTCGTCGCAGTGGGACAGCGATTCGTCGCCTTTCCGATATTCAACGGATCAATTTTTTAGTTTCTCAACTGGTGATAGACTTACCGATTCGAACCTTTATTGGCTTAGTTGCAGTGAGTTTTATTGTTGTCTATAGCTGGAAACTTGCCCTGGTTACGGTGGTTATTGGAGGGGTAATGACTCTATCTACTGTTGCTTTTCAACCCACTATCCGGAAAACAACTAATCGCGCCTTCAGTATGGCGGGGGAGAATGCTGGACTGTTAGCAGAGATATTTAATGGGGCATTAACGGTCAAGACAATGACAGCAGCTCCTCAACTATGGCAGGAAATCCAACACCGATTACATCGGGAATTTAAGTTAAACTTTCGCACAGCTCAAATTCGTATTATTAACAATGTTTTTTCTCAATTAGTAGCTGGAGTTGGCACGGTTATTCTTCTTTGGTTTGGTAGTAGATTGGTTTTGGCACAAGAGTTGAGCATCGGTCAATTAATTGCTATTTATGGCTTAAAACAAAGTTTTCTGATCTTAATCAGCACCTTAGTTAAATTTGTCATTGACTGGACACAAGTGAAAGCCATTACCCAACTTTTGGCAGAATTGTTTGAATATACCCCAGAAAACCAAGGAGATGAGTCCAAGGATTTTGTGAACCTTTCCCCAGGAGCAGATATTAATTGTCATGAGCTTAACTTCCACTATCCAGGTCGAGTAAAATTGCTAGAAAACCTTTCTGTCAAAATTCCGGGTGGCAAGGTTGTTGCTTTAATTGGTAAATCTGGTTGTGGCAAAAGTACCCTGGCTAAACTATTAACAGGACTCTATGAGTTACAATCTGGCAATATTGCTATAGGAGAACATCGCCTGGGAGACTTCCCCCTTGATTGTCTGCGTCAACAGGTGGTACTTGTCCCCCAAGATGCCTTCTTTTTCCATTGCTCTATTATTGATAACTTCCGTTTAGGTGCGCCAGAAACGACCTTTGAGCAGATTGTCTCTGCTTGTAAAATTGCTGGTGCCCATGAATTTGTGAGCCAATTTCCCGAACAGTATGATACTGTTTTAGGAGTTGTGGCAGCAAATATCTCAGGAGGACAAAAACAACGACTTGCAATCGCTAGAGCGATTATTAATAATCCTCCCATTCTAATTCTCGATGAATCCACCGCCAATCTCGATCCGGTGAGTGAAGCTGAAGTTCTTAAAGGCTTATTAGAACATCGTCGGGGGCAAAGCACCATTTTAATTAGTCATCGCCCTAAAGTGATCGGTCGCGCAGATTGGATTGTTCTTTTAGAGCAAGGAAAATTAGAGTTTAATGGTTCTTTAGCAGATTTCCGTTCCCAAGGTGGAGAACACTTAGAGTTTTTATCACCAGGAGTGCCAACTGCTCTAGGAGAATACGCTTGACAGATGAAATACATTCATCAGCCTTACAGATGAAATACATTTGAAATCGCTATATTTAGCCTTGAATCGGTGTTCTAGAAGCTCTTACCTCAGTTAGATATCCTAAATCGCTCAAACCTTTATCAGATATAACATGAGAGCTAAAAATAAGTCTTGCTGATGAGAAGGTGCAAAGCTGTACTAAGAGCGCGAGACTTATGAGGTGAGGAAGTTTTACGAATCAACTCAAGCCTGTTGGCGAATGCGAATCGGCTGTACGGTTTCAATTTAATCCGCTTATTTTAAATATAAATATCCGTAAGCCGACAACAGGCAACATCTGATTTTTTATATTAATTAAATAGATTTATTTATTGCATGGATGCAATTAAAATAGATCAAATAAATTAGAGTTTTTCAATATAATTTATTTGTTTTATTCTCCCAGATCAAGATATTCCCATAACGTTATGGGAATATCTCGCTCTAGTTGCTGCTGAATCAAGTAAAGGAACAAGTAAAGCGTTAAGTAAAATCTTATAACCTATGCCAGTTAGTTATTATAGCGGTTAGCCTAATATTTTAGGTTACTGTTTAACGTCTTGATCAGATGCTATTGTCCGAAGAATTAAGCCTCCTGCCAATCCTCTAGCAGAACTTGAAACACTAAAAAAATCTTATGTAAAAAAATGTATTTTAGAACCTCTCAACTTGCTTTAATCCTTAAACTAAATTCTAAAACTTTGACTGTCAAAAATCTGAAAGAGCGTCATTGATTTACTTTTACATTCTGAAGTTGTTGGTGCAGAAACCATTAGCCTGGCTCAATACTGTTTGTTTAACCACTAAGCAACTGATGGAACAGGGGCAAAGGTGAGTGGTTGAAGTTGAGTTCTGCCACTTCTATGGGAGCGTTGAGCACCCCTTAGATAGATTAGTGAATACTATTCCTTTTGTACTGGATGTGTTATCAGTTAGGGAATGGTAAATCAAATGACGTTCTGGTAGAATCCCCCTAGAATAATTGATTGTCAGGATAGCAGTGATTAAACGGAATTATGAATGAGATTTGGTTTAGACCTTTGATTTGGATGGATTATCGCGTTGCTATCATCTTTTTGGTCATTGCGCCTCTCTCTTATTTTGTTGATTTGGGCTACTTTGGACAGAAAAGAGGCAATGCAGAGATTATTGATTATTTATTGGCGAGTTGCCAGTTTATTGATGATCACAGTATATATTTTTATTCCTGGTTGGAAAATTGGATTTTTGACAGCTGCGATCGCACTTATATTAAAACTGGATTGACTTTATCTGATATGGAACAATTACTGGCTGAAACTGGAGTTTAACAGTCCATAATGAATAGTCAAAATCTCGAATTAATCCTCAAAAAAACCCAATTAGGTGCAGAATTTAAGGAAGAAGAACTTAAAAAACTCGCAAGTGTCGCCAAGCTGGAAAAATTTAAGTCAGGGACTTTTCTAATTAACGAAGGGAGTCCCAGTGATTGCTTAATGATTGTTATTGAAGGAAAAATTGAAGTTGAAACCACAAAGAGTCAGCATAATATTGCTGAAATAGAAGCGACACCAAAAGGACTAGTCATTGGAGAATTAGGACTATTACTAGATGAACCGAGAGCAGCAAGTATTAAAGCTTTAAAGGATTGTCAAGCTCTGGTTTTTGACAAAGCCTCTTTATCTCAATTTCTACTCAATGGAGATAGTTTAATTACTACTCTGGCGATACAGTTAGGACAATCCTTGGGAATGAAAGTGAATATTCTGCTGGAGGAAGTAGTTAGTTTATTCAATAAACAAGATCAACTCTTAACGAGTATTGAAAGTTTAAGACATTCTCCTTTCCAAACGAACTTAAAAGCTTTAAGAGCAGATTTACTCAAACAAGCTGAAACCCTGCGAGAAAGTCAGCAAAAGGTCGAGAAAAAGCTCTACTATCTTGATACTCAAATTGAACATCGCAAAAGGACAACTCAGATAGCCCAACTCTTGATTGCCCTGGTGACAGGAAGTCTATTCACCTTAATGATAATATGGATTACCAATTTAGCGATCGCGAGATTTGAGCCTTCAAATTCATCAGATTCTGATAGGATTTCCTATCCTACTGTAGTTCCTTACATAGATACACCAGAAGCCTGCGAAAAAAGAGGAGGAAGTCGTTGGGAAAATGGACAGTGTTGGGACTATCAACACGATCCAAACTGGTGACGGGGGTCGAGTAGCAATTGTACAGATAATTACGCGCTTGGCTGAAAGCCTTATGCTGTAAACGTTTCAAAAACCTATTTTGCGATCGCAAAAAGTGTATCAAATAAACCTTAGTCTATTTGGTAAACAAATTTAGAACGAGATTTCAAGGGTTTGAGGGGTCTGATTCTCAGAGGGTTTAATTGGTACACTCGATTTTTATCTCTTAGCGTAACTTTCTGTACGGTTGCTACCAAAACCCCTTGGACAAAAAATTAGTGATGAAGAGCTAGAGAGAGTGAATCTTCAACGCGATCACGCAGTGCCAGCCCTTCGGGCTGATCGCTTTCAAGGAAATTGGAATTATTCAATTCTGCCTAATTTTAACTAATAAGGGTAATTTATTTCTGCGCGATGCCTTA